>ERZ1740072.249-NODE-249-length-23144-cov-6.337347_pt1 | contig 23144 bp, 20 predicted proteins | sample MGYA00581733_ERZ1740072 | MGnify/ENA primary metagenome ERZ1740072 (study PRJEB43018, sample SAMN04849741) | marine metagenome | isolation source: floating plastic debris | place: Pacific Ocean | collected 2008-08-30 | study: EMG produced TPA metagenomics assembly...
CGGAATAAAGGCCGACACGTCACCGCCCTGGGTTTCAATGATCGGCAGAGCCGTCAGTGAACCCGCGCCGTTGTCTTCGTTCAGCTTGGCCGAACGCTCGAGCAGACGGGAGTGCAGATAGAAAACGTCGCCAGGATAGGCTTCGCGGCCTGGTGGGCGACGCAGAAGCAGAGACATCTGACGGTAGGACACGGCCTGCTTGGACAAGTCATCGTAGATGATCAGCGCGTGACGGCCATTGTCGCGGAAGTGCTCCGCCATGGATGTCGCGGCATAAGGTGCAAGGAACTGCATTGGCGCCGGGTCCGACGCTGTTGCGGCCACGACGATTGAATATTCAATCGCACCGGATTCTTCGAGCTTCTTCACCAGCTGCGCAACCGTCGAGCGTTTCTGGCCGACCGCAACGTAAACGCAGTACAGCTTCTTGGACTCATCGTCGCCTGCAGCGTCGTTGTAGGACTTCTGGTTCAGGATGGCGTCGAGAGCCACGGCCGTTTTACCGGTCTGACGGTCTCCGATGATCAGTTCGCGCTGGCCACGGCCAATCGGGATCATCGCATCAACAGCTTTGAGGCCTGTCGCCATCGGCTCGTGCACCGATTTACGTGGAATGATGCCGGGTGCCTTCACGTCAGCAACCGAACGGGCCTTGGATTTGATCGGGCCCTTGCCGTCCAGCGGGTTGCCCAGACCGTCAACAACGCGGCCCAGCAGTTCGTCACCAACGGGCACGTCCACGATCGAGTTGGTGCGCTTGACTGTGTCGCCTTCTTTGATGTCCCGGTCAGAACCGAAGATCACCACACCGACGTTGTCGGTTTCAAGGTTCAGAGCCATACCTTGAATACCACCGGGGAATTCGACCATCTCACCGGCTTGGACGTTGTCGAGGCCGTAAACGCGGGCAATCCCGTCACCCACCGACAAAACGCGGCCCACTTCGGCCACTTCTGCTTCCTGACCAAAGTTCTTGATCTGGTCTTTCAGGATCGCAGAAATCTCTGCTGCTTGGATACCCATTTATCCGACCTCTTTCATTGCATTCTGGAGGGAAGCGAGCTTGGAGCGGATCGATGTGTCGATCATCTTCGAGCCCACTTTTACGATCAAACCGCCGATGAGACTTTCGTCGACGGAAGCATTAATTGTGACGTCCTTGCCCATACGGGCTTTGAGCGTCTTGGCAAGGCTTTCGCTTTGGCCTTTGGTGAGGGCCTTGGCAGATGTGACGTCGGCCGTCACTTCTCCTTTGTCCTCGGCGATAGCCAGACGCAGCGCTTGCACAAGGTGCGGCACCACGAACAGGCGGCGTTTGTCAGCCATCAACGACAGCGTATTGCTCATCACCGATGTCAGGCCTGCCTTGGTGGCAATGGCCGCCACGGCAGAGCGCTGTTCATCGCGGCTATAAAGAGGTGAGTTGATCAGGGCATTGAAATCTGAACTCTCGGCCATGGCCGTTGTCAGGGTTTCGATGTCGCCTTCAAGGCTTTTGACGTCACCTGCCTCTTTGGCAAGTTCATAGACAGCTGTGGCATAGCGTGCAGCGATGCCTGTGGAGATCGAAGCTGGTTCGGACACGTCCACCCTTTCGATGTCTTGGCCCCGAATTCACGCCATGCCTGGCAGCAAACCGAGGGTGTTGGTTCGCCCGAAGAAACCCCCAAGCGATGAAATCAGGGGGGATGTAGCAGAGGGTGCGAGACCCCGCAACATATGTTCGTGAACAGCCATTTCTTGGGTTATCGAGCGTTTTCAGCAGGTTAATCAAAGTGCGACCGTTTGGCCCGACGGGAATGTTAGGAATCTGTCGCAAAACTCACGTTTTTACATCCGATTCCGTTGGGTGCGGCCTGCAAAGTGCTGAAAAACGCGCCTCTTGGCAGTGTCGCAAACCGCATTTGTGCACAATCGGATTCAAAACGGCATGCGCTACGCTTTTTCTTCAGCGGCTTGGACCAATGGCGATGCGATCAATCTGGTGCTCTAGGTCACCCGCCCCGCAATTGGCGCTGGCACCCCTTGAGGGATTTTCTGTCGCTTGGCCACCGCGGGTTTTACCTTGCCCTTTGGAGGATAGACCAGTTTGGACGCCTCAACCATAAATGCGCCGCCTGCAAACATGCCCGGCAAGGCCCGCCCGACGTTTTCGAACATGGCACCTGATTTCATCCAGAGCCGTTTTGTCGACGGTAGCTGGTAGAGCGCCCCCAAGTGGCGTTCAGGCAGAAACTGGTGCTTGCGCAACTGGGTTTCGAGTTGGCTGGCAGAATAAGGACGGCCGTACCCAAATGGTGTGCGATCACGACGTGACCAAAGGCCGGCGCGGTTTGGCACGATGAACAGTGCCTTGCCGCCCGGCCCCAGCACCCGCCACGCTTCTTCCAAAAGATCAAAAGCGCGCTCGGACGTTTCCAACCCATGCAACATAATCAGCTTGTCTACATGCCCTGTCTCGATGGGCCACAGGGTTTCTTCGGTCAGCACCGACACGTTCGTGCCATCCGGAGGCCAGGGCATCACACCTTGCGGCCCGGGCATCAGCGCAATCACGCGGCGCGCATCGGCCAAGAAAGGCCGCAGCAGCGGCACGGCAAAGCCAAAGCCCGCCACCGTCTGGCCTTTGGCTTCGGGCCAAAACTCAAACACCCGACGCCGCATGGACGACTGCGCCGCCCGCCCCAGCGCGCTGCGGTAATAAAAGTTGCGCAGATCTTGTACGTCCAGATGCATCGGTCTCTTGCCCTTGGGCGGCACACGGGCCACCTTTGCACTATACCTACTCCAAGAAAGCGCAAATGCCATGCCTCTCGAAATTCGCACGATCCCCTGCCTGTCGGACAACTATGCCTACCTCGCCCACGATCCAGACACCGGGGCGACGGCTGCGGTTGATATTCCTGAGGCTGGACCAATCATCGCTATGCTTGCGGAGACGGGCTGGACCCTGTCGGACGTGCTGATCACACACCACCACTATGATCACGTGGACGGACTGCCAGACCTCCTCGCCGCCCACCCTGCCCGTGTTATCGGGGCCGCGGCCGATGCCCATCGCCTCCCTGATTTGGATGTAGCGGTCAGCGAGGGCGACATGGTCAGAATTGGGAATGAAACCGGGACGATCATTGATGTGTCAGGTCACACGATCAACCATATCGCCTTCCATTTCCCCGACTCGGCGGCCCTGTTTACGGCCGACAGTCTGATGGCATTGGGCTGCGGACGTGTTTTCGAAGGCACCAAGCCGCAAATGCACGCGTCACTGCAAAAGCTGGCAGCTCTGCCCGGCGATACGGTCGTCTATTCGGGCCACGAATACACAGCCGCAAACGCGAAATTTGCACTGACCATTGATCCGGACAATCCAGCGCTTATATCGCGGGTCCGTGATGTGACCGAAAAACGCGCAAACGGCATAGCCACGGTGCCGACTCTTCTGTCAGAAGAGCTGGCCACCAACCCTTTTTTGCGCGCCCACGACCCCGCCGTCCAAGCCCACCTGGGCATGACTGGTGCCAACGCCGCCGACGTGTTTACCGAAATTCGCACCCGAAAAGACAATTTCTGATTGCGATTGCGCTAACAACACGCCCACTTTGTTAACAAACACGCACTGTTCACAAGATTTGTGAGCGTCAAGGCAAAGAAAAGCCTTGAAGACGCGCGCTGTTCAACCAAACTTAAACACATGAGGCCATGGTTGGAGCGGGACCTCGATATCCCTCGCAGGCCCCACCCGACCCCGATCGACAGGAGCACCGCTGTGCCTTCATTCTCGACAACACTCGAAAAAGCCATCCATCAGGCGCTTGCGCTGGCCAACGAACGCCGGCACGAATTTGCAACGCTCGAACACCTTCTCTTGTCGCTTGTCGATGAACCGGACGCGCGCCGCGTGATGCAGGCATGCTCGGTCGACATTGATGAATTGCGCGGCACTCTTGTCGAATTTGTCGATGATGACCTGTCCAATCTGGTCACCGACATTGACGGTTCCGAAGCGGTTCCAACAGCAGCGTTTCAGCGGGTCATCCAACGCGCGGCCATCCACGTTCAATCCTCAGGGCGAACCGAAGTGACCGGCGCCAACGTGCTGGTCGCCATCTTTGCCGAACGCGAGTCGAATGCCGCCTACTTCCTGCAAGAACAAGACATGACCCGCTATGACGCGGTGAACTTCATTGCGCACGGTGTGGCGAAGGACCCGGCTTTTGGCGAAGCACGTCCCGTATCGGGCGCGCCGGAGACCGAAGAAGAACCTCAAGGTGTGACCGAGGGCGAGAAAAAAGAAAGCGCATTGGCCAAGTACTGCGTGGACCTCAACGGAAAATCCCGTGAGGGCGATATCGACCCGTTGATCGGGCGCGACTCCGAGGTCGAACGTTGCATTCAGGTGCTCTGCCGTCGCCGAAAGAACAACCCGCTCTTGGTGGGGGATCCCGGCGTGGGGAAAACGGCTATCGCCGAGGGCCTCGCACGCAAGATTGTTGCCGGTGAAACACCCGAAGTGCTCGCTGGCACCACCATCTACAGCCTCGACATGGGTGCGCTGCTCGCTGGTACCCGCTACCGCGGTGATTTTGAGGAACGGCTGAAGGCCGTCGTGACCGAGCTTGAGGAACACGACGACGCCGTGCTGTTCATCGACGAAATCCACACCGTCATAGGTGCGGGTGCGACGTCAGGCGGCGCAATGGATGCCTCCAACCTGCTGAAACCTGCCCTCCAGGGCGGCAAGCTGCGCACGATGGGCTCCACCACCTACAAAGAGTTCCGCCAGCACTTCGAAAAAGACCGCGCGCTCAGCCGTCGTTTCCAGAAAATCGACGTGAACGAGCCTTCGGTCGAAGATGCCACGAAGATCCTCAAAGGCCTCAAGCCCTATTTCGAGGATCACCACGGCGTCAAATACACGTCGGACGCGATCAAGACCTCTGTTGAACTGGCAAGCCGGTACATCAACGACCGCAAGCTGCCGGATTCCGCCATTGACGTGATCGATGAGGCGGGCGCGGCCCAGCATCTGGTTGTCGCCGCCAAACGGCGCAAGACGATCGGCACCAAGGAGATCGAGAATGTTGTCGCCAAGATCGCGCGCATTCCGCCCAAGAACGTCTCCAAGGACGATGCCGAAACGCTGAAAGACCTCGAAGCTTCCCTCAAACGGGTCGTGTTCGGGCAGGACGACGCCATCGTCGCCCTGTCTTCGGCCATCAAACTGGCGCGGGCCGGTCTGCGCGAGCCTGAAAAGCCCATCGGGAACTATCTGTTCGCAGGTCCCACCGGTGTCGGTAAAACCGAAGTGGCCAAGCAATTGGCAGATACGCTCGGCGTGGAAATGCTGCGGTTCGATATGTCCGAGTACATGGAGAAACACGCGGTTTCCCGCCTAATCGGTGCCCCTCCCGGCTATGTCGGCTTTGATCAGGGCGGCATGCTGACGGACGGTGTGGACCAGCACCCCCACTGCGTGCTTCTGCTGGACGAGATGGAAAAGGCGCACCCGGATGTCTACAACATCCTGCTGCAGGTCATGGACCACGGCAAACTGACTGACCACAACGGCCGGACAGTGGATTTCCGCAACGTGATCCTGATCATGACGTCCAACGCCGGCGCGTCCGAAATGTCCAAGGCCGCCATCGGGTTCAACCGTGACCGGCGTGAGGGCGAGGATACCGCCGCGATTGAGCGGACGTTCACACCTGAATTCCGCAACCGTCTGGACGCAGTAATCAGCTTTGCACCGCTGCCCAAATCGGTGATCCTGCAAGTCGTCGAAAAGTTCGTGCTTCAGCTTGAGGCGCAACTGATGGACCGCAACGTGACCATCGAACTGACCAAGCCAGCTGCCGAATGGCTCGCTGACAAGGGCTATGACGACAAGATGGGCGCGCGCCCCCTGGGCCGTGTGATTCAGGAACACATCAAGAAACCGCTCGCCGAAGAACTCTTGTTTGGCAAGCTGATGAAAGGTGGCGTGGTCAAGGTTGGCGTCAAAGGCGGCGAGTTGGACCTGAAACTGGAAGGCCCGGACAAACCGCGCCTGTCGGGCAACAAGCCACCACTGCTGACAGCAGACTGATGCGTTCGGGCGCGATTGCGTCCCTAATCTTAACCCTTGCCGCAGGTCCCCTTGCGGCAAGGGATATCCTACTCAATCCACCCATCGCGTGCGATCTGCAAACCGACTGCTACATCCAGCAATATGTCGATCACGACGCTTCAGATGCTGCGATGGATTTCCGCTGTGCCCCGCTCAGCTATGACACCCATTCCGGCACCGATTTTGCACTCCGCTCCATCGCTCACATGGAACGTGGAGTGAATGTTGTCCCCGCTGCCCCCGGCACGGTGCGCGGCACACGGGACGGGATGCCAGACCAGATCTTCACCTCAGACTTGGAGGCGGAAATCGATGGGCGCTACTGTGGCAACGGCGTCCTTATTGACCATGGCGGCGGGTGGAGCACCCAGTACTGCCACCTCAAACAGGGCTCGCTCAAAGTCAAAAACGGCGACCGCGTGCGCCTGACCACAGTCCTTGGCCAAGTCGGGTTGTCTGGCCGCACCGAGTTTCCACATGTCGAATTGACCGTTCGCAAGAACGGCGCCATCGTGGACCCGTTCGACCCGGATGGGGAGATCACTTGCGGAAGCCCCAGCACTGAAACACTCTGGCAAACTCCGCCCCCATACCGCCCTGGCGGTATTTTGAGCGTCGGGATTGCTGACGTCGTACCGGACTTCACTGACATCAAGGCCGGTAACGCATACGAGGAAACCCTCCCAACGGACGCACCCGCACTGGTCATTTCGGCTCACATCTTTGGGGGGCAAGCAGGTGATATCATCGCCTTGCGCATAGACGGGCCAGAAGGGACCGTCATCGATAAAACCGTGGTCCTGGAAAAAGAGCAGGCGCAGCTTTTTCGCGCTGTGGGCAAGTGGCGGAAGAGTGACTGGGCAAAGGGCAGCTATTCCGGAACCGCCCAACTGATCCGTGACTCCACCGTGATAAGCACCGAGCAAAGTCTCATACTTATCCCGTAGGGTATACCTGCCAACACCGCTACTTTTCGGTGAACTTCAGCTCAATCCGGCGGTTCTGCGCACGCGCCTCGGGCGTATCCGCCGTGTTGATAGGCTGGTACTGACCAAAACCGTTGGCCGACATCCGATCTGGCGGCAGCCCCAGAAAATCAACCATATAGCGCACAACGGATAGCGCACGGGCCTGACTCAGTTCCCAGTTATCGGCAAATTCACCTGCGCCCGACAGCGGGATGTTGTCGGTATGCCCATCGACCTGCAGCACCCAATCGATGCCTGCGGGAATTTCTCCGGCAATATTGCCGAGGATGCTGGCAATTTTTGTGATCTCAGCCTCGCCCAATTCAGACAGATCAGCCCCGCCCGGAGGGAACAGAACTTCGGAAGAGAACACGAACCGGTCCCCAACGATCTGAACACCGTCTTGCGTGCCAAGGATATCCCGCACCCGTCCAAAAAACTCCGAGCGATAGCGCGCCAAATCTTGCGCCTCTGCCTCAAGCGCCTGCGCTTCTGCCTCAAGGGCCGCACGTTCTGCCTCAAGACGGGCCCGTTCCGCCTCTTCCAATTCGCGCCGCCGCCGCTCTTCCGCGGCAACGCGGGCCAGCGCTGTATTCAACTCCGAACCCAAAGACTGCAATTGCACATCGCGCGCCGCATCCCGCGCTACGGCGTCGTCCAGAAGGGCTTGCAACTGGCCCAACTGGTTGCGCAATGCAGCAACTTGCTGGTTCAGGAGTTCGGTCTGCCGCTGGGCCTCCAACGTCGCCGCTTCCTCAACTGTCAATGCTTCGCGCGCAGCTGCTAAAAGAGCCGCGCGTTCATCTGCCGTCTCGTTGCTGTCGGCCAGTGCGGCCTCGGCAGCTGCTTTTTCGGCAAGTGCTGCAACCAATGCGGCCCGCACCTCCGCCGTGTCGGCACCTAGGCTCTCCATTTCGGTTTCTGCCGCCAGCTTGGCCGCCAACGCGGCAGCCAGTTGTGCGCGCACCTCTGAATTGCTGCTGCCTGCGGCATCGGCATCCGCGAGGGCGGCATCGCGCGCGGCAATCGCGGTGGCCAGCTGCGTGCGCAGTTCATTCAGATCCGCATTTTGCCCTGCCAACGCCGCATCGGCAGCGGTGCGCGCCGCCACAGCCGCGGCAAGGCGGTCGCGAATGTCCCCGATCTCGAGATCAGAGGCTGCAATACGGGCCTCAAGCGTTGTCAGTCGCGTCTCAAGCCGCGTCACATCCTCGACCGATGCTGCGCGTGCGGCTTGCGCAGTGTCCAGTTGCGCCTGCAACTCGGTCACGTCTGCCTGGCTCTGAGCGAGTGCAGTTTGCGCCACGCCCAATTCAGTTTGCAACTCTGCGCTTGTCGACGTGCCCTGGTTCAATGCCGCCTCTGCCGCTTGCAAACGCAACTCAAGCGAAGCGGCGAATGCAGTGCGTTCGTCCAATTGGCCCAAGGCGCGCGACAGTTGCGCTTCCAGATCGGCCGCTGATGCCACACCATCTTCTGCATCCAGCAATGCAGCGGCCAGTTGCGCCTCAAGGCTTGCGCGCTCTGACGCGGCACTCAGCGTTTCGGCCTCTGATGCGCTCAACGCAGCCAGTGCTGTGGCCAGATCCGCCTCCAATTGCTCCTGCTGCGACTGGGCTGCCGCCGCACTCAACGATGAAGTCTCGACGGCCAGAAGGGCCGCCGCCAATTGCGCATCCAGATCTGCTTCTGCCGCGCGGGCAGCGGCCAGCAGCGTCAACGTATCTTCGGCCTCCTGCCGCTGCACCTCCAGCGCCAGCGTCATGGCCGTCAATTCAGCATCTGCCTCCTCAAGCCGCGCGCGCAGCGCCTCCGCTGCTGCCGCTTCGGCCAATCGGGCGACTTCTTCGGCGCTCAGTGCCTCTTGCGCTGTGTCCAGATCAGACTGCAACGCCGCCGCTTGGGCCGCAGACTCAGCGTTCCGGCTGCGCAAATCCGCGATCAAAGCTTGCAAGGCATCTGTGCGCGCCGCAGCCAGTCGCGCGGCCTCAACTTGCGCATCTATTTCAGTACGGGACTGCGCAAGAGCGAGGTTCAAAGCCTCTTGCTCGGACAGCAAGCGCGTCTGTTCGCTTTCCAGCCCTGTGATGCGATCCAATGCCCCATCTCGTTCGGAAATGAGTGCGGCCACTTGCGCCTCAAAACTCGTGATCCGTGTCTGCGCGGCACTCAATGCTTCGGCTTGTGCATCGCGCTCAGCACTCAATGATGCAATAAGTGCGGTCTGCTGTTGCACCTGGCTTTCTGCATCGCTCAGCGTCGCGTTCAGCGACGTGACCCGCGCATCCAATTGGTCCGCCCGCTGCTCTTCCAGTCCCAAGGCCTGCGCCAGTGCAGCGACTTCGCCGGCCAACACGTCCAGTTCGGTTTCTTGACCCGTGATCGTTTCACGCAACACGAACTGGACGACCATAAAAATGGTCAAAACGAACATCAGCACCAGCAAAAGGCCGGTCATCGCATCGACAAAACCCGGCCAGATCGAGGCCTGAAACCGTTGCCCTGTGCGTCGCGACAGTGCCATGCCTAGGCCGTCCCGCCGTCAGTCTTTTTGCGCGTTTGCGAAGTTGCGGTACGGCGGGTTTGCCCGCCTGCGTTCAAAGCCGCCGCTAATGCTGAAAGGTCCGTACGGATTTCCGACATGGTTTCCTGACGACCAGCACTGATCTCTTCCAATATGCGCAACATTTGCACGTCGATCGAACGCAGGCGCATCCGGCTTTCGGCATCAATGCCGTCGCCCGTGCCTTGGGCCTCGATCACTTCGATCAACCGTTCCTGAGCGGCGACACCGCGCGCCTGCCCTTCGGCCAGTTGGTGCAACCCATCCGCCATTTGCCCCTGCCCTGCGATCACGCCGTCGAGCGTGCCAGTGCCTGCGCCCTGCATCTGCTCGGTCATGCGCTCGACGGCATCCGTCAGCTTGCTCAGCTTTTCATCGACAATCGAGCGGCTCACATCCGATTGCAGGAATACGTTTTGAAGGCTCTCCATCTGTTCTGCCAGATGATCCACAACGCCCGCCATCATGTGGGATTCCGCGCTGCCCTCTCCCTCGGCGTCTGCAGCAAAACTGACACGCGTGATCGAACTCAGCCACTCTTCCAATTCGCGATAAAACCGGTTCTGCCCATGGCCTGCAAACAACTCCAAAAGGCCGACGATCAACGACCCGGCAAGGCCCAGAAGGGACGAGGCAAAGGCCACACCCATACCGCCCAACTGATCTTCAAGCCCGGTCATCAGGCGGGCAAACACCTCGAAACCTGCTTCACCATCTTGCGGTGCAAGGCTGCGAATGGTGTCGACAAGGGCTGGGACCGTCGTGGCAAGGCCATAAAACGTCCCCAAAAGACCAAGGAAAATCAATAGATTGACGATGTACCGAGTGATCTCACGCGCCTCATCAATACGCGTGGCGACTGAATCCAGAATGGAACGGGTCGATGTTGCATTGAGCTGCATCCGCGAGCCTCGGCTGCGCAGCAATGATGCAAGTGAGGCCAGCAGGCGCGGCGCTTTGTCGTTCGCTGTGGGCCCACCACTGGCAAACCCTTCAATCCAGCGCACCGACTGGATCAGTTGCAACACCATCCAGAAACAGGCGATCACGCCAATCAGGAACACAAAGACGATAAAGCCATTAAGGTACGGGTTCGCCTCGAACACCGGCAGAACACGTGGCAAGGCCAGCACGACGCCCGCGCCAGACAGGCCCAGAACGATGACCATCAATGCGATCTGCCGCAGCGGCTGACTGAAATACGGCTGTGCCTCGGGTGTGGTCTGCGCCATAGGCTGGCTCCTGACCCCTTATTTGTTCTGCTCTTGCGGCAATCTATCGGCTTTCCGGCAAAAGTGCCAAGGATTTATCCCGTTATCGCTGCGACGCGGCGTGACAACCAGTCAAGGTCCGGGTCCGCCACCCCAAGCGCGCTCAGATGGGCGGCCGTGTTGAACAGATATTCCGTGTTTGGCCCCCGCCCACCTACGGCGTGGGCAATGATCTGAGCCTGTTCTTCAAGCGGCAAACCGCCACAATACTGCACATGGTCCGGATCAATGACATAGGTGACTGCCTGAACGGTCGGCCCACCTTCCAACGAGATGTCGAGCATCCGTTCCAGATAGGCGGACGAGATCAACTCGCGCTCCCGCAAATAGGCCAGTGTCGCTTCTTCCGTCCCCGGTGCAGCCCGCAACGCAACCCCGTTGCACACCGTCCCCTCATGCGCGTCCAACGCCAGAACCAGACCAGGCTCTTCCTCGGTCCCGCGATGATGGATCGAGCGCATGCAAAAAGAGCGCGCATACCCTGACAGAGTCGCAGGCACTTCTTCGGCGACCTTGAAACCGGGGTTCCAAAGCAAGCTGCCATATCCAAACACCCACATCGTCATTTGACTGGTCCTTTCTGCATCGCATGGGATAGCCCCGATTTCGGATCAGAGGGAAAGGGCCCGCATGCGCAAATTGTTGACTGTGGTGGCAGTGTTATGTGCCGCATGGTGCGTGTGGTGGTGGGTAGCATCGTCGACACTGCAAAACGGGGTGCAGGCATGGTTCGATGCGCGTCAGGTCGAAGGGTGGCAGGCTGAACTTGGCGCGGTCACAGGCGGCGGCTTCCCCTTAGAATTGCAGGCTAGCCTGTCCGATATTGCGTTGGCGGACCCTGACGCTGGCCTCGCGATACAGACCGAACGCCTCGACATCACGGCTCCGGCGCATTGGCCCGGTGACGTCACCGTGGCGCTCGATGATGGCCCAATCCTGCTGGCCTCGCCGCTGGGGCGATCGACCCTGACCATGCAGGACGGACAAATGGCGCTGAATCTGCATCCGGGCACGGCCCTCGAACTCGCAGCACTGGGATGGACGGCAAACCAGTGGACCATCAGCGACGCCGCGGGTGTGCGGGTCGGCGCCGACACGTTGACACTGACGATGACGCAAGCCAGCGGGCCGACCTACGATTTTGTCGCCCGCGCCAACACCTTCGCCCCGGGCGATGCCACCCGCGCGCGCCTGCGCTTGCCGGATACGTTTCCGCGCGCTTTTGACAGCCTGACTTTGCAGGCCCGCATTACATTTGATCGCCCTTGGGACAGACGTGCGCTCGACACAATGCGGCCCCAACCACGCCAGATCACGCTGCATCTGGCCGAAGCAAAATGGGGCAACCTGAACCTCAACTTCGCGGCAGACCTCAGTGTCAGCGCCCAAGGCATCCCGGATGGCACCATGTCTATCCAAGCCGAAAACTGGCGCACTATGTTGGACTTTGCTCAGGTGAGCGGCACCCTTCCCCCTGCATTTCGCGATCAGGCCGAAGCGGTCCTGAACGTACTCGCGGGTGCGTCGGGCAACCCCGAGACGCTAGACGTGGACCTCACCATGCGCGATGGGGCGATCTATCTGGGGTTCCTGCCCATCGCTCCTGCACCTCGGTTGATCCTGCGCTAAGCGTCCGTACTTCTCTGATTTAAAAATCCCGGGGAGGCGCGCAGCGCCGGGGCAGAGCCCCAAAACGTCACCGGCAATACGAACCGCCGCGATGCCTAGCCGTGTCAAAATGGAAATGATCCCGATGGAACCGATCCGAATTCGGGCCCAAAACAGTACTGAACGGCCCACAGGCCGCGCTGTGCATAGACCTCAGCGCCTTGCGGTTGCGCGAATTCCAGTCATTCAACACCGTCAGTGTCGTCCCGTCTTTCGTAACAAAGCCCGAAATATCAATCGCCTTGCCGCGCCCGTGTTCAGAAATGCGCGCACCGGGCTGATTGTTGCGGGTGCGGCAGGCGTAGTGCGCAGCGACACCGTAGCTGGCCAGCCCACCTCCCACATTGCGCAGCGCTGGTTTGGCCCCTTTCTCGGTCCATCGTTTGAGCGCCCTGGCGGTTGGGCAATCAATAACTGCTGCCTGGCTCAGCGTAACACCTGACACCGACCGCAATCGCACGGCTTCGGCCACGCCGCAGCCATTGATACGTCCGGGAACAGCGCCAACGTCGTCTCCCTGCAAGTCCGGATCGCCGCACACCTGTCCTTTGCGCCGTTCTGCGCGGCGCGCCATCGCCTTTTGAACCATTGCACGGGGCCGCAAGGACGGACGCAGCGAGGTTACATCTGTGGAAAACGCCATCCGTTGCACCGGCGTGTCGGTAGCAACGACAGGCGCTTCACTGCCGGACCGCGCGACGGGGCGTTTGGACGTATCGGGCGCGGCCAGCGCTGCGCTGGCGATCAGAACACATGCAAGCGCAAGCGCTCTCACCGCTGTCCTCCGCGCCCAAAGTCCGGCGCATCCGTGTCCTGACCCGCCTCAATGATCCCACGACGGATAGCGCGGGTACGTGTGAAATAGGCATGCAGGTGGTCGCCGTCACCTTGGCGGATAGCCCGTTGCAGCGCGAACAGCTCTTCTGTGAAGCGCCCCAGAATTTCCAGCGTCGCATCCTTGTTGTTCAAGAAGACATCCCGCCACATGGTCGGATCACTGGCCGCGATGCGGGTGAAATCTCGAAAACCGGCCGCGGAATATTTGATGACTTCGCTATCGGTCACACGGCGCAGATCATCTGCGACCCCCACCATCGTGTAAGCGATAAGGTGTGGCGCATGGCTGGTGACGGCCAGAACAAGGTCATGGTGATCCGGCTCCATCTCTTCCACAAACGCACCCAGCCCTTCCCACAGTCTGCGCAACCGCGCGACGGCCTCCGGGTCGCTGCCTTCAACTGGCACCAATAGGGTCCAGCGATTGTCAAACAACTCGGCAAACCCACTTTCGGGTCCGGAGTGTTCCGTGCCAGCCAGCGGATGGCCGGGCACAAAATGCACACCTTCAGGCAAATGTGGGGCGACCGCGTCGATCACTTCCCGCTTGACCGACCCCACATCCGTCACCGTCACACCGGGTGCCAGATGCGGTGCGATCTCTTTGGCCACAGCGCCCATCACACCCACGGGTACGCAAAGAATGACAAGGTCCGCACCGTCCACGGCCTCAGCGGCGCTGTCGCAGACCACGTTACACAACCCGATACGACGGGCCGTATCGCGGGTGGCTTCTGATCTGGCATAGCCGCGCACTTCGCCTGCCAATCCGCCCCGTTTCATCCCCCAGAACATTGACGAAGCGATCAGACCTAGGCCGATCAGTGCAACACGGTTGTAGATCACGCTGCCGCTCCTTCGCGCCACTGGGTCAGGGCCTCGATCACACGACCCGTCTGCTCTGCGTTCCCGACGGTGATGCGCAATCCCTCGGGAAAGCCATAGCCCGCAACACGTCGCACCAGAATACCTGCTGCATTCAATGCGGCCTCTGCCGCATCGGCCTCTGCACCGTCTGCCGCCCGGGCAAGGACAAAATTGGCGTGGCTCTCGTCACAGGCCAGCCCCAACTGGCGCAGTGCCCCGATCAGACGCGCACGTTGTTCGGTGTTAAGGGCAATGCAGGTGTCCAGCCAATCGCGATCCCGCACTGCTGCCTCGGCAGCGGCCAGTTGGACGACAGACAGGTTAAACGGTTGGCGAATGCGGTTCATCACATCCATCATCTCACGCGGCCCATAGCCCCATCCAACCCGCAGGCCTCCCAGCCCGTAGAGTTTCGAAAAGGTACGCGTGACCAACACGTTGGAGCGATCCCGCGCCAGCGAAAGGCCACCATCATAACCGAGGGCGAACTCGGCATAGGCCCCGTCGATCACAAGGATTACATAGTCCGGCAACCCGTCCGCAAGGCGCTCCAACTCTCCGTCGGGCAACAAGGTGCCCGTGGGGTTGGCAGGATTGGCAAGCAAGACGACTCGCGTGTTCTCCGTGACCGCATCCAGGATGGCGTCAACGTCCACCACCCGCTCGTGCTCCGGCACACAGACTCGCGTTGCCCCAGCCATGCTGGTCAGGATCGGGTACATCGAGAATCCGTGCTCGGTGTAGATGATCTCGTCCCCTGCCCCGGCAAAAGCTTGGGTCACGAACTGCAACACCTCGTCCGAGCCGACGCCACAGATCACACGGTCCGGATCGATGTTCCAGACCTCGCCAATCGCGGCGCGCAAGGACGCGTGATCGGTCGATGGATAGAGGTGCATACCACCTGCCGCCTCGCTCAAAGCCTTCATCGCACTTGGCGGTGGGCCCAACGGGTTTTCGTTGGAGCTGAGCTTGAGCACGTCCGCCACCCCCGCAAGATGCGACTGCCCGCCCTGATAAAGAGCGATGTCCATAATGCCGGGTTGCGCGGTGATGCGGGTCATGTGGGGCCTCTTGATGCGTAAGCGTCGTTTTAGGACGCACGGCAGTCAGTGGCCAGTGGCAAAAACGCGCGCGAGCGCCGCCGCTTGAGCCTAGGCACGGAACAAAGGCCGCAGGCCGCCGTGCCAGCGGCTGCCCGCCCCCCGGGCGGCCGCTACCTCACCGAAAGCGCAATCCGGACGTTGTAGGCGAACGTGAACCATAAACCGCGCAGCACAGACCGCAGGGCGGCAACCCACGGGCAGCCGCTGGCACGGCGTGCACATCTAAACGGACGCCCCATCCGCAGGCTTCCACTTGAACCCAACCCGGATCACGCCGTGATCGTTGCTGCCACTTTCCTTGTGATCGTCGTAATTCAGGTGATCGTTCTCCACCACCATCTCGTCAAAGGCCCAGACCCGGCGTTTGGAGTTGTCGTAAAACTCCTGAGAGAACATGATGTGATCGAGGCTCTCGCGGTTCCCCTTGAACACATGGGTGTAATAGACGTCGCGAACAGACCGGTATTCCTGCATCGTCTGCGCGGTGTAGAGGGCATTGTCCCCGCCCCCCGTGGACAGCGGCGACAGGTAAGTCGGCTGTTCGCTCAGGATGTTGAGGGTGTTGCTGTCTTTGCCGTCGTTCATGTCGCCGATGACGACAACGGGTGTGTCGGTCTTCTTGGCAAGGTTGGTGACCAGCACGCGCAAGGCGGCCGCCTCTGCCGTCCGACGCACGGTCGAGATCGCATATCCGAGCGCGTTCAGGTGGGGGCCGTGCACTTCCTTGTCATACCAGCTTTCGCGCCAGAACTGCGTCGGGCGGCGGGATTTGAAATGGCAGACAAAGACGTGGATGACGGGCGTACGCGGAGCGGGCTGCACCTTGAAATGCAAAACGGGGCGCGAAAACGTGCTCAGGTTCACCTCGATAAAGTCCTGTTGCGGATCGTCCCCGCCCGACTTCAGAACGTATTCATCCGGGAAATCCCTGATCCACTCGGGGTCGTCCACCAACATGCCGTTGCGCACGAGGGCGGCACACACGATGCTCTTGCCGTTGTGACCCGGTGGGACAAGGGCGGTGTAATCGCCTTCCAACTCACCCGCCACCAATGCCTGATCAAGCGCGTCCGCAGCCCACAATTCCTGCAGGCCAATCACATCCGCGTCCTGACGCAGCAGCACATCGCGGGTAAAGTTGATCTTACGGGCAAAGATGTCGAAATCCCAACCGTCCGTATCGCCGTAAATCGCATCACCGGGCAGTTGCAGGTTCAAAAGGTTAAAACTCGCAAATGAAATATCGCGGGCACCCATGGCAGTCTCCAAATCCGATCAAAGAATGCGGGTAAGCTACCACAGGTTGCGGCGCGCGGGCATGAAAACTTTTATGACACAGCCGCATCGCGGGCCGGGCGCCACATCGGTCCCACGCCAAGAGCGAGAATCCCCATGTTAAACACTATGTTCGAGGGATGCCCCGACAGGACAGACCCGGCACTGTCCAGCACGAACCAGCACAGCAACGCAGTGACGACGGTGCGGCGCACACCGTCGGGTGCTGCATCGTAAACCCAAGCCTGCAACAGCCAGATCGTTACGCCCCAACCCAGTAAAATGCCGCCCAGAATGGCCGAAATGAACCGGCTCGCCGGATCGCCGTACACAGGCAAGCCATCGAGCGGCAGGCTCAGCAGATCGAGCGTCAGCTGCATCGGCCATGCCATCGCCTCCATGCTGCCCAGAAACATGACGGGGGCAAAGGATGCGATTACTACGGCGGTGATCTTCAGCCAGAATTTGTGAAAGTCGTGGGTCATCTGCCCCTCCTATGGTCTGTTCACAAAGGACCTAAGGGCTGGGACATCATCGTTTCAATTACCTCAGAAGTAATGGGCGCGCTCCAAAATCCGCGTTACGCTCCCCGCATGACCACGTTCCCCGGCACATTGCGCACATGGCGCAAAGCACGTCGCCTCAGCCAGCTGGACCTCGCAGGCGAGGCGGGCGTCTCTGCCCGCCACATCTCCTTTCTGGAAAGCGGGCGGTCGCGGCCCAGCCCCGAGATGATCGGGCGGTTGGGCGACGCACTCGCCTTGCCGCTGGACGCGCGCAACCAGATGCTGACCCATGCAGGCTTTGCCGCGCGCTATCCGGGCCGGGCGTGGGACGATGCCGAGATGGAGCCGATCCGCAAAGCGGTCAGCTACATGCTTGAGGCCCATGCCCCCTACCCCGCTCTCGCCGTCGACAAGCTGTGGACCTTGATGGCACTGAACGCCCCGGCGGTGACGTTGTACGGAATGCTGGGGGTGGGCGAAGGCGACAGCCTGCTCGATCTGATGATGTCTGATACCCTGCCGCCAATGATCGAAAACTGGGCGCAGGTCGCCCATCATGCCTGCCAGCGGCTGCGCACGGAAAGTGCGGCGCAAGGCGGCGTGCCAACGCTCGATCGTGCCGCAGACCATCTGGGCCGCGTCCCCCGCCCGCGCGGTCAGGCCACAGGTCCGGTAATCCCGACAATTCTGAACACTGGAACACTGCGACTGTCGATCTTCGCCACCATAGCGCAGTTGGGCACCCCGGAGGATGTCGCGCTTCAGGACATGAAGATCGAGTTGTACTTTCCAACCGACGACGCCTCGGCGTCATTGCTGCGCCAATTGGCTGACCAGTCAGGTTAGGCCGGACTCGCGAGCGGTTCTGCCCTTGCAACCCGCGCCAGCGCGTTGCGTGCGACAAGGATGTGAAAAGGCAGGATCGCAGTTAGATAGATGCGTCCGCCAATATTGTGGGGATGAACCCACGTCGCCAGCGAGACGCGATTTCCGTCCGAATAGACCGACACCCGAAAGTTCAGATGCTTGTCGTCGAATCCGGCGATCACCTCTGTCCCGGTGTCCAACTCAACCGGGAACGGGCCCAGCTTGTCATCAGCCTCCGGCCCATCCTGAGACAGACCGAAAGGGGCAGTCACGATACGACGCACCATCAACAAACCCCGCGCCCAACCGGGAAATGCGGTGATCACTTGCGCCGCGGCGCGCGCCGACATGTCGCTGGCCACTGAATAGCAATCCAGAAAATCACCCTGCCCGACAAACCCGTGCAAAGCACTCTGGTCTGGAAGAGGTGTGGCGTTCACGTGCATGACAAATGCTCCTGCGAAATCTCACTATAAGATAGTCACAACAGCAGGCGCTTGCAGCGTGACACGAGGCCACGGGATGTGCGTCAGGCGAAAAGGAAAAAGGGCCGCCCCCGATGGAACGGCCCTCTTGTTCTTCGGCAGCGAGACAGGCCCGCGAACCTTTAGTTTTTGGCGTAGAATTCGACCACGAGGTTCGGTTCCATCATGACCGGATAGGGCACATCGCCCAGTGCAGGCGTGCGCACGAATGTCGCGGTCAGTTTGGAGTGGTCTACGTCCATGTAGTCAGGAACGTCACGCTCAGGCAGCTGTGTCGCTTCGAGGACGGCTGCCATCTGCTTGGAACGATCACGCACCTCGATCACGTCGCCTTCTTTGACGCGGTAGGAGGGGATGTTGACCTTTTTGCCGTTCACACGGACGTGGCCGTGGTTCACGAATTGACGGGCCGCAAAGACAGTTGGCACGAACTTGGCGCGGTAGACAACGGCGTCCAGACGGCGCTCCAGCAGGCCGATCAGGTTTTCACCGGTATCGCCTTTGACACGCTCAGCTTCGGCATAGATGCGGCGGAACTGTTTTTCCGTCAGGTCGCCGTAGTAACCTTTCAGCTTCTGCTTGGCGCGCAGCTGGATGCCGAAATCCGACAGCTTGCCCTTGCGGCGCTGACCGTGCTGGCCGGGGCCATATTCACGACGGTTGACGGGGGATTTGGGGCGACCCCAAATGTTTTCGCCCATACGGCGATCGAGTTTGTACTTGGCAGACGTGCGTTTTGTCACGGCTGATCTCCTTCGTTCAGGTTTCGAAGGGCGTTGTCCTCTGCCCCGATTTTGCGGGACCGACAGGAAACCCCTTGCGGGGGCCACCAACACCAATGAATGCGCGCTTATAAGCGTGCGCCAGACAGAGTCAACGCCCCATCGGCGCCTTTGCCATCGCGCCACATTCAGCGTGCCTGTGGCATGTCAGGATATGATCATTGACCAATCCGGTTGCCTCCATGAAAGCATAGACAATGGTCGGACCACAAAACTTGAACCCGCGCGCCTTCAGGTCCTTGGATGCCTGCGCGGACATCGGTGTCGACGGTGGCACGTCAGCTTGGCTGGCAAATCGGTTCTGCAGCGGCTCACCCTCCACGTATTTCCATAAAAACTGATCGAACCCTTCGGCGGCGTTAACCTCAAGATAAGCACGGGCATTGGTGATCGTGGCCTCGATCTTGCCGCGGTGGCGGATGATCCCCGTGTCTTGCAACAACCGCTGCACGTCCTGCTCGCCCCACTCCGCGATGATCTCTGGGTCAAACCCTTCAAAAGCTGCGCGAAAGTTGTCCCGCTTCTTCAATATGGTGATCCAGCTGAGCCCCGCCTGGAAGCCATCCAGAACAAGCTTCTCCCACAATGTACGGGCGTCATATTCAGGCACACCCCACTCGGTGTCGTGATACTCCACATAGATCTGTTCCGGCCCGGCCCAGCCACATCGCCCGTCCATATACGCATCCTTTGGTTAACGCAGAAAATTAGAACAAAATGCAAACATTAAGACTGTTTTTACACCCACCAGAGCATGGTGACCAGACAGTGTCTGTGAAGGGGTGGCTGCCGCACTATGCCTAAATTCAAACCCATCAGCGCGCCGGTTGGCGCTGCAAATCCGCTGGATGCGGCCGTCTCGAACAGGGATCGCAACACGCTTGCTATGGTGGCAGAGGCGCTGCAACACAAACAGACACTGCTGGCCTTTCAACCGGTCATGGTGGCCGGCGATTCAATGCGCGTCGGCTTTTACGAAGGGTTGATCCGGGTGATCGATGATACCGGACGGATCATCCCGGCCCGGGATTTCATGCCTGCCGTCGAACGTGCAGAACTCGGACGTGAAATCGACGTGATCGCTTTGAACATGGGGCTGCGCACGCTGCATGAGAACCCGTCGATCCGGCTTTCAATCAACATGTCGGCCCGCTCCATCGGATATCAGCGCTGGATGCAGACCTTGAACCGCTGGCTGAAAAAAGATGCGTCTGTGGGCGAGCGTCTGATTATGGAAATCACCGAAAGCTCAGCCATGGACCAGCCCGAACTGGTGGTCGATTTCATGGAACGGCTCAGTGCGCGCGGCGTGTGCTTTGCACTCGACGACTTTGGCGCCGGGTACACGGCACTGAGATATCTCAAAGACTTCTATTTCGACATTCTCAAGATCGATATGCAGTTTTGCCATGGCATTGCCGATGACCGCGACACCCAGGTGCTGACCCAGGCGATGATCCAGATCGGCCAGCACTTTGACATGCTGGTCGTTGCTGAGGGGGTCGAACGCCCGCAGGACGTGGAAGTCTTGATACAAATGGGTGTGGATTGCTTGCAGGGATACTATTTCTCAGCACCAGAAGTGCGCCCGGACTGGTTGGTCGGTCAGGGAAATGGCAAAAAGGCAAGCCAGCACGCCTGATCAAAGCGGGTATGCGCCAGTTTGGGACGCAGTTCGTTTGCGCAAAGTGTCCGAATCCGATATCGCACGCGCAATGCGGGGCAGTCTGGGGTCCGCACAACGTGCCAGTCTCGGGGTGCCACTCGGACAGTCCTCACGGTAACTTAAACTGAGGATTTGACCACATGACCAATATCGTGATCGCTTCTGCCGCCCGGACTGCCGTCGGCAGTTTCGGTGGCTCTTTCGCCAACACCCCTGCACATGACCTCGGCGCGACGATGCTGGACGCCATCGTTGAACGCGCAGGCATCGACAAATCCGAAGTATCGGAAACCATTCTGGGACAAGTCCTGACTGCAGCCCAAGGGCAAAACCCCGCCCGTCAGGCCCACATCAACGCAGGCCTGCCCAAGGAATCAGCGGCATGGTCGATCAACCAGGTCTGTGGCTCGGGCCTGCGTGCAGTCGCCCTTGGCGCACAGCACATCGCACTGGGCGACGCCGACATCGTGGCCGCCGGTGGTCAGGAAAACATGACGCTGTCCCCCCACGCCGCTGCATTGCGCGCCGGTCACAAAATGGGCGACATGCAATACATCGACACCATGATCCGCGACGGTCTATGGGATGCGTTCAACGGCTATCACATGGGCCAAACGGCTGAAAACGTGGCCGACCAGTGGCAGATCACCCGCGACGCCCAGGACGAATTCGCCGTTGCCAGCCAGAACAAGGCCGAGGCCGCGCAAAAAGCGGGCAAGTTTGTTGACGAAATCACCGCCTTCACCGTCAAAACCCGCAAGGGCGATATCGTCGTGGACAGTGATGAATACATCCGCCACGGCGCCAACCTCGAAGCGATGGCAAAAATGCGCCCCGCCTTCACCAAGGACGGGTCCGTCACTGCCGCCAACGCATCGGGCCTCAACGATGGCGCTGCAGGCGCCTTGTTGATGTCTGCCGAAAACGCGGAAAAGCGCGGGATCGAACCACTGGCGCGTATCGCGAGCTACGCCACCGTCGGCCTTGACCCATCGATCATGGGCGTCGGCCCGATCTATGCCTCGCGCAAAGCACTGGAAAAAGCAGGCTGGAAGCCCGAAGACCTCGACCTTGTCGAAGCAAACGAAGCCTTTGCCGCCCAGGCCTGCGCCGTGAACAAGGACATGGGCTGGGATCCGGCAATCGTGAACGTAAACGGCGGCGCCATCGCGATTGGCCACCCCATCGGCGCATCCGGCGCACGTATCCTCAACACCCTGCTGTTCGAGATGAAGCGGCGCGATGCCAAGAAGGGCCTTGCCACCCTGTGCATCGGCGGCGGCATGGGCGTTGCCATGTGTCTTGAGCGCGACTGATCCAGATCAAGGCGGCACCTATCCGTGCCGCCTACATCCCAAATCCATAAGATGAGACGGCTTAGATCGCGCCGCATGCGTAATAATGTTGCGCGCGGCGCTATTTTGATGAAACAAAGAGACTGACTTTACCGGAGGAGAACCATCCATGTCCCGCACAGCCCTTGTCACCGGAGGCAGCCGAGGAATCGGAGCCGCCATTTCCACAGCCCTCAAAGACGCAGGCTATTCCGTCGCCGCGACCTATGCAGGCAATGACGAGGCTGCGGCCAAGTTCACGGATGAGACCGGCATCAAGACCTACAAATGGAACGTCGCGGACTACGACGAATCCGCAGCTGGCATCGCGCAGGTCGAGGCCGACATCGGCCCGATCGACGTCGTGGTCGCAAATGCGGGCATCACCCGTGACGCCCCCTTCCACCGCATGACGCCCGAGCAGTGGCATCAGGTGATCGATACCAACCTCACCGGCGTTTTCAACACGGTCCACCCCGTCTGGCCCGGCATGCGTGAGCGCAAATTTGGCCGTGTCATCGTAATCTCTTCGATCAACGGCCAGAAAGGGCAGTTCGCTCAGGTGAACTATGCCGCGACCAAGGCGGGCGATCTGGGCATCGTCAAATCACTGGCGCAGGAAGGCGCGCGTGCAGGCATCACCGCCAACGCGATCTGTCCCGGCTACATCGGCACCGACATGGTGATGGCAGTTCCGGAAAAGGTCCGCGAATCGATTATCGCGCAAATTCCGGCGGGTCGTCTGGGTGAGCCCGAAGAAATCGCGCGCTGCGTGGTGTTCCTCGCGTCAGACGATTCAGGTTTCATTAACGGATCGACCATTTCGGCCAACGGCGC
>ERZ1740072.250-NODE-250-length-23095-cov-5.515799_pt1 | contig 23095 bp, 16 predicted proteins | sample MGYA00581733_ERZ1740072 | MGnify/ENA primary metagenome ERZ1740072 (study PRJEB43018, sample SAMN04849741) | marine metagenome | isolation source: floating plastic debris | place: Pacific Ocean | collected 2008-08-30 | study: EMG produced TPA metagenomics assembly...
GGCCTGATCCAACGAGCGCCCGTAGGATCTGGGTCCTTGAAACCCAAACACTGTTTTGGGCGAAATTCACGTGTTCGGCAGGCCCATCAGCATGGTGCAGGTTGAGTAACAAATGCCACCGCGAATTTCGATGGGGCGGCCCTGAGCACGCAGCGACTTGATCTGACGCAGCCGTGTTTTCAAAAGCCCGCCGCGATCATTGAGCACGACAAGTGGTGCTTCGTCGTAACCCATGTCGTTTCCAAGGCCGGGTGATGCCTGAGCTGTGCCCGCAAATGCATGGAGCGCCACGGCCAATGCTGTCGCCGCCGAAAGGCAACGCATGCTGGCCCTTTTGTTTTGCGTTTGCGCCAAGATCTTTATGCAGGATGCGACGGTCTTGCATGTCGATCGAATTGCGTGTCGTGCGATAGTACCAAATTCCACTTGAACGTTTTTCATCGTGTAGCCTGTGATTTTGGATTTTACCTGACCGCTATCTAAAGTTGAAAATTGGCCGCTTAAGGGCAGTATCTGAGCAATTGGTTGGCTTGTTTTGGTGCGAGACAAGGCGTGCTGAAATCTTGGGCGGAGTCGGATGGAGTGGCTCGGCGCAAGCCACCTGACGCCCGCGATTGAGGGTTGTGCAAAGAGAAAAGCAGTTTTGCGGCTCAGCGTTGCCGCCATAGGTCGGGTGGGTTGGACGCGCCTGTTTGGCCTAGCTTCCCCAAATCACGCGTACGTAGTTCCGGGTTTCGCGGTAAGGCGGCACGCCGTTGTGCTTTTTCACAGCGCCCGGTCCTGCATTGTAGGCCGCAAGAGCCAACCGCCAGCTGCCAAAAGTCAGGTATTGCTGTTTGAGGTACCTTGCGCCGCCATCAAGGTTCTCGTGCGGGTCATTGCGATCGACGCCAAGACCACGCGCGGTGGCGGGCATCAACTGGGCCAGGCCATAGGCGCCTTTATGAGATCGCGCCTTGGGGTTCCAACCCGATTCCTGTTGAACGAGGCGCAGGAACAGGTCAACAGGCACACCATGGCGCCGCGCTGCATCCTTGGCGACTGCCAGATACGGTCCTTTATATGCACCCCGAAACTTTGGGCTTTCCCCGTCCCATTTGGTTGGGGTGATGACTTTGGGCGGCTGCAAGCGGACCGAGTTGTTGTATTGTTTGGACGCGCGGGAATCGAGCAATTTGGTTTGCGAGCTGAACAGCTTGCTCCGGTTGCTGGTCGAAAGCGTCTGCGCCGCCGCACTTTGCGCAACCAGCGCCACCAAAACGGCCACTGCCCAAACAGCCTGCATCGTTGTTCCACACCCTACTTGACGGCTTCAGCGCCATTGCCGGCACTATATACGCATTTTTGCTCTCTTATCCAGTCTCATGCGGTTTAAGCTTCCATTAACCACGTGTAGTCTAGCCAGAACCGCAAAGCTGCCCGGAATCAGCAGCGCAAAAGCCACGAAGGGGAAGAACATGGCAGGGTCTGTCAACAAGGTCATTTTGATCGGCAATCTGGGGCGCGACCCCGAAGTGCGCACGTTCCAGAATGGTGGCAAAGTGTGCAACCTGCGCATTGCAACGTCCGAGACGTGGAAAGACCGCAATACCGGCGAACGCAAGGAGCGCACCGAATGGCACTCCGTCGCGATCTTTTCCGAGCCACTGGCGCGTGTCGCCGAACAGTACTTGCGCAAAGGCTCCAAGGTTTATCTTGAAGGGCAACTTGAGACACGCAAATGGCAGGATCAAAACGGCCAAGATCGGTATTCGACCGAAGTGGTGCTGCGCCCCTATCGCTCAGAATTGCCTATGTTGGATGGGCGTGACGGCGGCGGTGGCGGTGGCGGCAGCTTTGGCGGTGGCGGCGGCAGCGCGGACCAGATGGGCTATGATGATCGCGGTGGCGGCGGCGGTGGGTCGCCCAGCCCGGCCCCTTCGCGTGATCTGGACGACGAAATTCCGTTCTGATCGGGCGGATTTTGACGCAAAATCCGGGTTGGAAACCGACGCGGTTTCCAATCTCGCCTATCCAACCGCGTGTAACAGTTGAGACGGCGACGGTTTTCCGCGTCGGAAAACCAACCGGAAACTGCGTCAGTTTCCGCTCAGCTTGTCCTCAAGCACACCGAGCACCACGTCGCGCGGCACATCCGAGGTCACAAAGGCCTCTCCGATCCCGCGCGCGAGGACAAAATTGAGGGTGCCCGCGACAACCTTCTTGTCCTGTCCCATAAGGTCCAGCAATGCCGCAGCGCCGGGCAAATCGCCGGGGATGTCGGTCAGGTCCGTCTTCATCCCCATGGCCTTGAGATGCGCGCGCACCCGGCTTGGGCTTTCCTGACTGCACAGGCCCAAACGTGCGGACACCTCAAAGGCCAGCCCACAGCCAATCGCCACCCCTTCGCCATGCAGCAGCCGGTCTGAATAGCCCGTCGCGGCCTCAAGCGCATGACAAAACGTGTGTCCAAGGTTCAAGAGCGCGCGTTCACCTTGCTCGGTCTCGTCCCGCGTCACGATCTCGGCCTTCATCTCGACCGAGCGTTTGACGGCAGCCACACGTAACCCCATGTCTCCTGCGGCCATCGCCGGTGCGTTGGTTTCAAGCCATTCAAAGAACGCGGAATCCCCAAGCAGCCCGTATTTCATCACTTCGCCGTAGCCAGCAAGAAGGTCACGCGAACTGAGCGTTGATAGAACATCTGTGTCCGCCAATACCAAGCTGGGTTGATGGAACGCTCCGGCAAGGTTCTTGCCTTGGGACGTGTTGATCCCGGTTTTTCCCCCAACGGAGCTGTCGACCTGTGCCAGCAGGGACGTCGGAATTTGAACGAAGCGCACACCGCGGCGCATTACGGCACAGGCAAACCCAACGAGGTCACCAATCACACCGCCGCCAAGGGCGACAACCACATCGCGCCGCTCGATCTTTTGATCGAGGAGCCATTCGGTCACCTGCTGCAGATGCGTCCAGCTTTTGGTCGCCTCGCCAGGTGGCAATTCCAGAACCACGGCCTCAATTCCTGCATCAGCCAACCCGGCACGCAATCCATTTATGTAAAGAGCGGCGACACGGGTTTCTGTCACCACCGCCACACGGGGGCGTGGCAGGAATGGCAAAATCAGCGCGCCAGATTGCGCCATCAAGCCCGGGCCGATCAATACATCGTAGGCCCGATCACCCAAGGGGACATGTATCGTTTCACGCATCTATGCTCTCCAATACGTCGGGGCGTTCGGCCAAAAGCGTCGCAATCACACGGTTCACCATCTGATCAATGGACAGGTCGGGCAGTGATTTCACTGTCACATCCGCCAATGCATAGAGAGGCACACGTGCGCCGTAAATCTCGGCCAAAGTGGCACGAGGATCGGACGTGCGCAGCAGCGGTCGCGTATCCTTGTGACGCACCCGTTGCCAAAGCAGATCAAGGTCCGCGTTCAACCACACGGACACGCCCTTTTGCGATATGTTTTCACGGTTTTCCGGTGCCAGAAATGCGCCCCCGCCGGTAGAGAGCACACAGCGCTCGGTGTCCAGAAGACGGGAGATCACCTGCGTCTCTTTGCTGCGAAAGAAAGGCTCTCCGTCGCGCTCGAAAATCTCGGGTACAGTGCGGCTGGCTGCAGCTTCAATCTCGGCATCGCTGTCCAGAAATGACACTCCGATCCGTTGCGCCAGAGCGCGCCCAACGGCCGTTTTGCCTGCCCCCATCATCCCCACCATCACGATGGTCTTTTTCAAATGAAACTGACCGTCCAGCGTTGGGTGTGACTGATTTTGCTGTTTTTCGCTCATTATCGTGTCAATGACGTGATTTTCAGAAAAAGGCCATATATGCTTTGCAGCAAAACAAGAATTCGCTCAAACGACACCGAGGCAGTAAAATCCATGGGCCGACTTATCAAGCTGTTGATCTATCTTGCGATCTTCGGGTTCATCGGACTTGTGGGCTATGCTTACGTGGGCGAGTACTTTGGCGCCAACTTTTCGCCGCCACAGGACGAGGTGCGCGTGCCAGTGACGCTTGATGCCGATTAAATTACAAAAATTTGTCTGCGTGTTGGCCACCTTGGCCGCCACAGCAGGAGGTGCGCAGCCAAACCCTGGCTCTGGCCCTTTGAGTGTGATCGACTGGTTGGATGAACAGGCCATTCTGCCCACGGCTTTGCCGCTGGACGAACCGGATGTGGCCGCATCAGGCACCGTGCCCGACGTCACTGTACGCCCCTTGGGAACAACCGCCCCAAAACGGGTGGGTCTGGCCCCGCCCAGCATCACGGGCCTGCCGGATACGCTGTGGTCTGGCAGTGACGGGGCCGCCCTGGCGCAGGTCATCGAACAAATGCCGCATGCCAAACTGCCCGCTTTGCAGTCTTTGCTGTTCACCATGTTGCTGGCCGAGGCAGCGCCCCCTGCCCGCAATACGGATGCCTTTGATCTGGCGCGCGTGGACGCACTTTTGGATCTGGGCGCACTGGATCCGGCGCTCGCGCTGCTTGATCAGGCCGGGCCAGAGACGTCACCTGCGCATTTCGCCCGTTTCATAGACATGTCCTTGCTTGCAGGTAGCACTGCAAAGGCCTGTGCGGTGCTGCGCGCGCGCATCGAATTATCCCCGGGTAAGTCCTACGAGGTGTTTTGCGCCGCCCGCGCCGGGGATTGGAGCACGGCCGCACTGCAACTTGGCACTGGGCGCGTCCTTGGGTTGATTGATGAGCCCACAGTCGTCGCCCTGGAGCGTTTCCTTGATCCTGATGTATTTGAGGGCGAACCGCCCCTGCCCGTCCCCACATCCCGCGACCCGCTGATGTTCCGCTTGTTCGAGGCGAACGGCACGCCAATTCCAACGCGCACATGGCCGTTGCCCTATGCCAATGCTGACCTGGCCGATACCGTTGGGTGGAAGGCGCAGATCGAGGCCGCAGAACGTCTTGCGCGCACGGGCGCCCTGCCGGACAACCGCCTGCTGGGTCTGTACACACAACGCCGCCCCGCGGCCTCCGGCGGCGTGTGGGACCGGGTGGAGGCATTGCAACAGTTCGAAACGGCCCTGCGCACGGGAAGTCCGGCGGCTGTATCCAAGACCCTCCCACAGGCGTGGCGCGCTATGCGCGAAGCACATCTTGCCGTCCCTTTTGCAGCCCTGTTTTCTCAAGAGTTGAGTGAAATGACCCTGAGCGGGCGCGCCGCAGACGTCGCGTTTGAAGTTTTACTGCTGTCACCGGATTATGAAAGCGCCGCGCAGGTCTTTCCCGCGCGTGCCTTGCGTCGCCCGGCCTTGGCGGCAGTCGCTGCAGGGCGTGCTGCGCCAAATCTGGACGAGACCGGAGTGACGCGCGCCGTACTGGCAGCCTTTGCAGACGCGCCATCCGATCCGCGTATCATTATCCGGGCGCAAGGTGGGGCACTTGGGGCGGCCTTGCTCGACACGCTTGCGCTGACCCTTGAGGGTGCCGAAGGCGACCTGACGCGCCTGACCACAGGTCTGGCAACCCTGCGCGCCCTTGGCCTTGAGGACGCGGCACGGCGGACAGCCTTGCAGGCCATACTGCTGGAGGACACGTTATGAGCGACACTTGGATTCCCACATTCCTTGAGGCGCAGGCCGCGGAACTGGGGGCCGCTCGCAACACGCTTCTGGCCTACGGGCGCGACCTGATCGATGCGCAAAGCTGGCTTGCGGGCCGCAACCTCGGGTTTGCCGACGCCACGCAATCCGATATCGAAGGGTATCTGATCCATTGCGACGCCCAAGGGCTGGCCAAATCCACCCGCGCGCGCCGTCTGTCTGCGATCAAACAATTGTTCCGCTTTGCGTTCGAGGAAGGTTGGCGCGCGGAAAATCCGGCGATCCAGATCGCAAGCCCCGGACAGGACAAACGCCTGCCCAAAACGCTCGAAGAGGCCGAAGTGGATCGCCTGCTTGACGCCGCCCGCGCCTTTGGCCGCAATGCCCATGACCGGGCGCGCGACACATGCCTTATGGAATTGCTGTACGCCACTGGCATGCGGGTCACAGAGCTTGTCAGCCTGCCTGTCAGTTCCGCACGCGGCGACCCGCAGATGTTGCTGATCCTTGGCAAGGGCGGCAAGGAGCGCATGGTGCCGTTGTCACCGCCAGCGCGGACCGCGCTTGCGACATGGATTACCGTGCGCGATGACGTTCAAAAACTGGTGCAGGAAAAGGGCGCAGCCCCGTCGCGTTTTCTGTTTCCGTCGCGCGGTGTGAGCGGGCATTTGACAAGACACTGGTTTTACGCACGCATCAAGGCACTGGCCACGCACGGCGCGGTGCCAGCCGACAAGGTGACACCACATACTCTGCGCCACGCCTTTGCGACACATTTGCTGGCCGGAGGTGCCGATCTACGCGCGATCCAGACAATGCTCGGTCACGCAGACGTGGCCACAACCGAAGTCTACACCCATGTCGTGGACGAGCGGTTGACCCAGCTTGTTATGGACCATCACCCCTTGGCCAAGCCTGACACGCGGCAAGACGTGGATTGATCGGCAACTGGCGCGACAAGAACGTGCCACTATTTGCAGATAGAAACGTTCGCAATGCGCCTGCGCAGTCCTGAGCCCTTGATTGACGCGCGCCCCGCCCCCATTACCCTGACCTGATCAAAGGAAAAACACGACACATGGACGACCCGAGTACTGTTTACGATACGGCCTTCTGGACCACCGCCGGGGTGATCATTTTCCTGCTGGTTCTGTCTGGGTTCTTTTCTGGCTCTGAAACCGCGCTGACCGCAGCGTCACGCGGCAAGTTGCGCACCCAGGCCGACAAAGGGTCTGGCGGTGCGCAGCGCGCGCTGGACATCACAGAAGACAACGAACGGCTGATCGGGTCGGTCCTCCTGGGCAACAACCTTGTGAACATTCTGGCCGCGTCACTGGCCACCAGCCTATTTACCCGCGCTTTCGGGGAAAGCGGTGTGGCATTGGCAACGCTGGTGATGACCCTGCTTGTCCTGATCTTTGCCGAAGTCCTGCCGAAAACCTACGCGATTACCAACTCCGAAAGTGCCGCGTCGATGGTGTCGCGTCCAATCTCGTTGGTGGTCACCGTCTTTTCGCCCATCGTGTCTGCGGTGCGCCTTTTGGTCCGGGGCCTTTTGCGACTGTTCGGCCTGCAAATCGACCCCGACAGCCACATCATGGCCGTGCGCGAAGAAATTGCCGGCGCGTTGCAACTGGGCCATTCCGAAGGGGTTGTCGAGAAAGAGGACCGTGACCGTATCCTTGGGGCCCTCGACCTTGGGGACCGCACGGTTGAGGAAATCATGCTTCACCGTTCGGGCATTGAAATGATCAATGACGATGACGACCCGCAAACCATTCTGGAACAGTGCCTGAAATCGAACCACACCCGCTTGCCCGTCTATCGCGAAGCGCCGGAAAACATCACTGGTGTGATCCACGCCAAAGACCTGCTGCGCGCGATGTACAGCGTTGTGGGCGGGCCGGATGGAGATGCCACTGCCCTGCGCTCCTTTGACATTACGGCCGTGGCAATGCCGCCTTACTTTGTGCCAGAGACGACGACACTGGACGAACAGATGCGTCAGTTCCTGCGCATTCGCAGCCACTTTGCGCTGGTGGTGGATGAGTATGGCACGTTGCAGGGGTTGATCACGCTGGAAGATATCCTGGAAGAGATCGTGGGTGAGATCACAGATGAGTTTGATCCTGATGGCGATCAACCGGTCATCCAAAGCGAGGACGGCCATTACATGGTTGATGGGGCCACCACCATCCGAGATCTAAATCGCGCCACCGACTGGAACCTGCCGGATGATGAGGCAAACACCGTTGCAGGCCTTGTCATTCACGAGGCGCAGATGATCCCGACCGTGGGTCAGGTGTTCAGTTTTCATGGGTTTCGCTTTGAAGTGCGCGAGCGCAACGGCAACCGGATCACAATGTTGAGGATCACAGCGCTGGCATAGCGCTCAAGCCAGACTCACAGGAGAGTTTTGGGCCTCGATCCATGCGCGAACCTGATCCAACCGACCGCGGGCGACGGGTATTTTGGATCCACATATCAGACGCAGCTTGTACCCGCTCAGCGCTTCCACATAGCGTTGGGAGACCCAGTGGGATCTGTGCGTCTGTATGCCATCTTCGAGTGTGACCTGATCAAGGAACGTCGACATGCGCTCGCGGATGATTTCGCTGCCTGCCTCGTTGTGCACCTCGAGGTAATGCTCGGCCGCTTTGACCCGCGCGATATCGGCCAGACGGAACTTTCGTCCGGCCAGGGTGATCCATCTCTCGATCTGTTCGTTTTGTTTACGTGCGCGCTGCGCAGGGATCAGCCATAACAGCGCGACTGTTTCGAACACATGGGCCACCAGAACGTTTCGCACGTTCATCTGCCAACTCATAACAGAATACGGGTTGCGATCCGGTTCAAACAGCATTGCCAGAATTGCAGCCGCCAAGTAGGTCGACGCCAGCACCAACGGACTGGACAGCAAGATCAGCGGAATCGCTTTGCCAAACAAACGGTGCCACATCTTGCCCGTCAGTTTCGAATACAGATCCGACGTCATCATATAGATGAACAGGGCAAGGATCCAAAACGCCATGCGCAGGCCAAAACTGTCAAACTGAGGAAGCGTCACGGGATGCCCGGTCGACATGATGAAAAAGCCGACTGTGATCAAAACCCACATCTGCCACGACCGATAAAACTCGTGCATTTCGCGTAACGTGAAATGCGTAATTGCACCGTTCGAGACATAAACATGCACTTGGTGGTCAAGAGCTTTTGAAAACATACGAAACGCTAACATATGACGCGAATTAGAGTAAACGCGTCATGATGGCCTGATTGGGATGCAGTGCAGCGACCTTTCGGTATCAGTTACAGGCCTGAAACCATTAGTCCCCGTCGCCTCACTGCATCCTATTCAGATTGTCCGCGCAGGCGCTTTCCATCCGCATCAAATGGTGGAGCATCAAGTATGGTGGCTTTGTGAGGCCGCCCCAGCACCATTACGTCCACGCGATCCCCGGGTCCGACACCTTTGACGTATGCCAGCGCAAGGCTCATGCCCACGGAATATCCATAGGCGCCAGACGTCACGCGCCCCACGCCATTGTGACCGAAAAAGACCGGCTCTCCCCCCGTTGCATCCGCGCCAGAGGCCTGCGTATCCGCTTCGTCCAGATGCAAAAGAACCAGTGATTCCCGTGCAGGCTGGCTCAGTACATCGGCAACGGCATCCTTGTTGAGGAAGTCTTTGTCCATCTTGATCAGGCGATCCAGCCCAACCTCTTGCGGCCAGTATTCGGGGCTGTATTCGCGGCTCCACGACCCATAGCCCTTTTCGATCCGCAGGCTCATGAGTGCGCGACTGCCAACCGGGCCAATGCCCATCTCGCGCCCCGCTTCGATCAGTGCGGCATAAAGCTGTGCCTGATGTGCGGTGGCGCAGTGTAATTCCCACCCCAGATCACCCGTGAAGGACACGCGCAGGGCAAGGACCTCAACGCCTGCCAGTTCGATGCGGGCGGATCGCATGAAAGGGAAGTCTTCGTTGGCAAGCGACGCGTTGGTCATGCGTTGCAACATGGCGCGGCTTTCCGGGCCGGCGACATTGAACCCGCACACGGCCTCTGTGTGGCTTTCGAATGTGGTTCCTGCGGGCAACGGCACCTGCTTGAAGAACCGCGCGTGATAACGTTCGGCCATGCCAGACCCGATGATCCAGAATTCGTCCTCGCCCAGTCGGGTCACCGTAAAATCACCCGCAATACCGCCGCGCTTGCCGATCAATGGCGTCAGGCAGGACCGACCGACAAGGCGCGGCATCCGGTTGGCGAAGACGGCGTTCAGCCACTCTTCGGCCCCCGGCCCCTTGCAGACGTATTTGGCAAAGTTCGAGATGTCGATAATCCCGCCCTTGTCCCGCAACATCCGGCATTCCGCGCCCACAGGCTCCCACCAGTTCTGCCGCGTGAAACCGTCCGTATCTTCGACGCCCGGTGCATCGGCAAACCAAAGCGGGTGTTCCCAGCCGTAGTTCAACCCCATGACCGCGCCCATGTCGCGCTGCATTTGATAGGCTGGACGGGTGCGAACGGGGCGACCCGCCGCGCGTTCTTCGTTGGGGAAGTGGATTTTGAACCGGTTGGCATACTGATCGCCCACCCGCGCTTTGGTGAAGGCCTTGCCCGCCCATGTGCCAAAGCGTGCCATGTCCCAGGCAAACATGTCGTACTTCGTTTCGCCCTCGATAATCCACTGTGCCGCCAGCAGGCCCATGCCGCCGGACTGGGAAAAGCCGGGTATGATGCCGTTGCAGCAAAAATAACCGGTGAGTTCCGGCACGGGCCCGAACAGCACGTTGGAATCCGGCGACCAGATCATCGGCCCGTTGATCACCCGCTTGATCCCGGCAGTGCCCACGACAGGCACGCGGTCAATGGCGCGCATCATGTTGTCCTCGATCCGCTCAAGGTCATCGGCAAACAGTTCGTGCCCAAAGCCTTGCGGCGTGCCCTCTTCGGCCCAGAAGCGGTAGTCTTTCTCGTAGGCCCCCACCAGCAGCCCCTTACCCTCCTGGCGCAGGTAATATTCGCCGTCCCGGTCTGCGACCGATGGCAAGCGACGGTCCATAGCATCAATCTCGGCAATGGTTTCGGTGACAAAATACTGATGCTCCGTGGGTTGCAACGGCAATTCGATGCCAGCGAGTGCTGCCACCTCACGCCCCCAAAGCCCGGCTGCATTGACCACCCAAGGGGTCGCGATGTCGCCCTTTTCAGTGCGCACGATCCACGTGCCGTCGGCTTGCTGCTCTGTGCCCGTGACGGGACAAAAGCGGATGATCTCCGCCCCGTTCTGGCGGGCCCCTGCGGCATAGGCGTTTGTGACGCCAGATGGATCGACATTGCCGCCCTCCGGTTCCCACATGATGCAGCGGATGCCGTCAAAATCGACAAGCGGGTGCAACCGTTCGGCTTCGGCCCGGTCCACCTCGTAAAAGTTCATGTCATAAAGCTTGGCCTTGGCGGCTTGCAGCTTCAGCTGATGCTCGCGCGCCTCGGTCTGTGCGAGGTAGAGCGAGCCGGGTTGGAACACGCCGCACCCCTGCCCGGTTTCCTGCTCCAGTTCCTTATAAAGACCCATAGTGTAGTGCTGGATGCGGCTGATGTTCGTGCTGTCATGCAGCCCGTGGATATTGGCCGCCGCATGCCAGGTGGAGCCTGACGTCAACTCGTCCCGTTCCAGCAGAACAACGTCGCTCCAGCCGAGTTTTGTGAGGTGATAAAGGATCGAACAACCGATGACGCCGCCACCGATGACGACAGCCTGTGCGTGGGTGCGCATGTCAATTTCCGCCTATGCGTTATGTGCTGCACCGCAAATTGCGCCCGTGGGTGCGCACACGATAGCCCGCGCGCGACATCATGCGTCGCGAAACCACTATCAGACAAGATTAGTCCTTTAGTTTCGATGCGACCTTGGACAAGAGCCGTTCGCGGTCCGGCTCCCACGTGATGGCCTCAAGCGCACGATTCAGGAATTCGCGCCCCAGCGTTTCTGCTGCTGACTGCAAGCCACTGTCCGGATGCTCTAACAACGCGGCGATGCATCGCTGAAGTCGTTGCTGAACCTCGACATCTCCCGCCCCGTCCCGAGCAATACCACTATAGGCGTCCATGATCAGGTCATGTGGAGAAATGGGGCGGACGTGAAGGCGGTCATAAACCGGGTCGGAATTCGCTGCGGTCTCATCCTTATAGAGTGAAAGAATGCGCGCAGAGCGATTGAGCACATCAATGGCAGTACCAGGATCATTTACACCGGGCGACAATGCTTTGCTGCCAATCTCGGACATGACCAGCAAGCCAAAGCGCGGGTCCTGATCGTACGTCCGCACATCGCCCAGCACAGTGAGGCGCCGCACTTCGTCCTCAAAAGCATCGCGCGCATTCACGTCGCCTTCGACCCAGGCGAGAGGTTCGTTCAGGAACAGAAAGCTGCCCACAGCGCTGCTAAGATAGAGGGTCACACCGGCTTTTTCTGCGCAGTCCTGCAACGCTTCGGGATAGATGTGTTGGACGTACCCGTCCTCGGCCGCACGGATTGGCTTGGCCGCGTCCGGGATGCGTCCGTCCCATGGCTTGGCCCCAAGACACGGCGCGTCCAGTCGTTCGCGAAACTGGGTGCAGGTGATGTTTTCGACCTGTCGGGTAATATGGACGAGGCTGCCAAGGGTTTGCAAATGCAACACCCAGCGGAGCAGCGACCACACCACATAGGCCAGCACCAAGACCGTGACCCAGAACAGCACCATCGCCCTGTCATCGATGTAAACGCCGGTTTCGCGCAAAATGATTGCGACCAGCGCGTAGACATAGGCCCCGATAAACGCAGCCAGCGTGTTTTGCGTTACAGCGTCCTGCATGATTAGCTGGTGCACGCGGGGCGTCCATTGGGACGACGACGACCGGTATACGCTGACCATGACGGTGAGCGAAAAGAGCGTGACGGCCAGCATGGCATTGACGATGATGTTGCGCAGCCGGTCAGCCGACGCGCCGGGCACCCGCTGCGCCATCTCATCAGGCACCATCACCTCCACCGCTTGGGTGGCTCCCAAGGCGACAAAAGCCAACAGTCCCAGCAACGCAACCCGCACCCACAGCTTGCGCCAGTAATAGGTGACCAACTGCAAAACTGTGCGCGGCAGCGAGCGCAGGATATCAAAGTCTTTCATCATCAACGCGCTCTTCCGCTCGCCCAGTTGGCATTCGCGACATGACGTGTCGCATATCGTCGCTCAGTGGCGTGGCCTTGGGAAATACACTTCTCCTCAGTACATGAAATGACCAGCCCATTGTCACGAGGTTCCTCATGAAAACCACCACTCGAGTGGCCGTCATTGGCGGCGGCGTTGTCGGCGCATCCGTCCTGTATCACCTGACCAAGCTTGGCTGGTCGGACGTCATGTTACTGGAACGCTCTGAGCTGACGTCTGGTTCCACATGGCACGCGGCCGGTGGGTTTCACACGCTGAACGGTGATACCAACATGGCCGCCCTTCAGGGCTATACAATCAAGCTTTACAAGGAGTTGGAGGAGATTACGGGCATGTCCTGCGGTCTGCACCACGTGGGTGGTGTCACACTGGCCGAAGACCAGGACCGGTGCGATATGCTAGTGGCCGAACGGGCCAAGCACCGCTTCATGGGGCTTGAGACCGAAATCGTGACGCCCGATGAGATTAAGAAGATCGCGCCCGTTACCAATGTCGACGGCATCGTCGGTGGCCTTTACGACCCGCTTGATGGCCACCTTGATCCGTCCGGCACCACCCATGCCTATGCCCGCGCGGCGCGCATGGGTGGAGCGACGATTGAAACCCACACCATGGTGAGCAAAACCAACCAGCGCGCCGATGGCACGTGGGATGTGGTCACCGACAAGGGCAGGATCCATGCAGAACATGTGGTCAATGCGGGTGGCCTCTGGGCGCGCGAAGTCGGCGCGATGGCTGGCATCTACTTCCCTCTCCACCCGATGGAGCACCAGTATCTGGTCACCGAAGAGGTGCCGCTGATCGCCGAGATGATGACAGACGGGCACGAACACCCGCACGTGATGGACCCGGCGGGCGAATCCTATCTGCGCCAGGAGGGTAAGGGCCTGTGCATCGGCTTTTACGAACAAAAGTGCCGCCCTTGGGCTGTGGATGGCACCTCGTGGTCCTTTGGGCAGGACCTGTTGCAGGACGATTTCGACAAGATCGAAGACTCCATCGCTTTTGCCTACAACCGCTTTCCCGATCTGGAACGCGCAGGGGTCAAAAACGTTATTCACGGCCCCTTTACCTTTGCCCCTGACGGCAACCCGTTGGTTGGCCCGGTTCCGGGGGTGCGCAACTACTGGTCGGCTTGTGGTGTTATGGCTGGCTTTTCCCAAGGCGGTGGCGTCGGGTTGATGCTGGCACAATGGATGGTCGAAGGGGAGACGGAGCGGGACACCTTTGCCATGGATGTCGCCCGCTTCGGCGACTGGATTTCGCCGGGCTACACGCTGCCCAAAGTGATCGAGAACTACCAGAAACGCTTTTCTGTCGCGTACCCGAACGAGGAACTGCCCGCTGCGCGGCCCAACAGGACAACACCGATGTACGACGTCTTTTCGAACATGGGCGCGGTCTGGGGCCAGCAATACGGGCTGGAAGTGCCGAACTACTTCGCCCAAGGCGATGAACCCACATTTGAGACGCCTTCCTTCCGCCGCTCGGATGCGTTTGAGGCGACGGGACGTGAGGTATGCGCCGTGCGCTCAGGCGTAGGCATCAATGAGGTGCACAACTTTGGCAAATACCGTGTCACCGGCCCCCGTGCCCGCGCATGGCTCGACCGGGTCATGGCCGGCCGCGTGCCGCAGCTTGGGCGCATCTCGCTCACGCCGATGCTCAGCCCCAAGGGCAAGTTGATTGGTGACTTCACCATGTCCTGCCTCAGCGAGGAAGAGTTCCAGTTGACCGCGTCCTATGGCGCGCAGGCGTTCCACATGCGTCACTTCCTCAATGAGGCAGAGGACGGGATGCGGATTGAGAACATCACCGATCAGCGCAACGGCTTCCAGATTGCCGGCCCGAAGGCGCGCGATGTTTTGCAGGCCTGCACGCGCACCGACATCTCGGACATGAAGTTCCTCGATGTTTGGCGCATCACGATTGGCATGACCGACTGCATCGTGCAGCGGGTCAGCTATACCGGCGATGTCGGGTTCGAGATTTACTGCGACCCCATGGCGCAACGCCAGTTGTGGCACACGCTTTGGGATGCAGGACAGCCCCACGGGATGACTCCGTTTGGGATGCGCGCGATGATGTCGCTGCGGCTCGACAAGTTCTTTGGCGGCTGGCTGTTGGAATTCGGACCTGACTATACCGCGGCGGAAACAGGGTTGGATCGCTTCATCTCGTGGAAGAAGAATACAGCCTTTATCGGTCGGGAGGCGGCCGAGGCGGACCGTGCCAAGGGGCCAGAACGCAGGCTGTGTGCGTTCATAGTCGAGGCCACGGATGCGGATGTGCAAGCTTACGAACCCATTTGGCTCGACGGCGCAGTGGTCGGATTTTGCACGTCGGGGGGCTATTCGCATCACGCGCAAGTGTCTGTGGCCCAAGGGTTCCTGCCAGTAGACCGGATCGCCGAAGGACTTGAGGTCGAGATCGAAATTCTGGGCCAGATGTGCAAAGCAAAACTGGTCACCGAGCCGCTTTTTGATGCGGATGGCGCGCGGATGAGAGGGTGATAGGATAGGGTCATGATGCCCGTTCTGATCCCTGCTGCCGGAGCGTCCTCGCGGATGCGCGGGGCAGACAAGCTGATGATGGACATCGACGGTGAGCCGTTGTTGCGCCGCCAGGTGTCAATGGCGCGCGCGGTGAGCGATGATGTGCGTGTCGCCCTGCCCTCGCGACCGCATCCACGTTACGCAGCCGTGCGGGATCTCGATGTGCGGACGTTTGAAGTCTCACAGGCAGCAGAGGGTATCAGCGCGAGCCTGCGCGTACTGTTTGCCTCGTTGGAGGCAGACCATACCCATGCCATGGTGCTGCTGCCGGATCTGCCGGACCTTACCAAAAACGATCTGGGCGCCGTCATAGTCGCGACACGCCAGTATCCAAAGGCCATGATCTGGCGCGGGGCCACACAAAGCGGCAAGGGCGGACATCCAATAATCGCGGCGCGCCTTCTTTTCAAAGACTTTCAATGTCTTACGGGCGACAGTGGAGGAAACTCTGTCATCAAAAAGCTCGGACAGGCAGTCCACTTTGTCCCGCTCGACGGCAACCGCGCCCGCCAAGACCTCGATACACCGGAGGAGTGGGCAGCCTGGCGCGCGGGCCGCGCTATCTCAGACGATCCACGATAACCGCTGCCTCATGCCGTTTCAGGGACAGGCGCGCCGATCCATACTCTTCCAAACCCGTCACGGTTTGCAGTTCCGGGAACAGTGCGATGACTTCATCCCGTTGCTCCGTGCCAATGCCGCGCAAAGAATGATCACCGGGCTGAAAGCTCTCGGACCATGCTCCATCGGCCAGTACGACCTCGTGCTGATCAAACATCAGGTGCATGTAACTCACCGCCCCCGTTCGGACCTGATCCACGCCGTCAAGACCGGTCAGGTGTTTGGCGGCGACCAACACTTCGCGTTCGTCAAACATCATGGCCGCCACATCCGAGGTGATCAGCATTCGGTGTTGAGGGGAAACCAGCATGTCGCGTTCGGGCAGATCGTTGCCAAGAGCGCCCTGCCGGATCAGAACCGGTTGGAACTGGGCATTGGCCAGCATGTCTTGGGGCCCGAGATCGCGCCGCCCGACCCAACGCAGTTCCTGCAAGCCGTTGTCGCGGGTGATGACCTTGTCGCCTGATGTTAAACGCTCGACCGCAACTTCGCCTTTTTGGGTGGCAATGCGGGTGCCTGGCGTAAAACAGATGATCTGTTCAATCTCGGAATATTCAACACGACGTGTCACGTTGCCGTTGCTGTCGAGCAGCTCAATCCTGCCGGATTCAGGACCCGTCATTATGACATTGGCGTCCACACCCGTCAGATCGATCACGTCGATATCAAGGCCGTCCGCGTCTTCTCCGCCGATGATGGTATGATTGCCCAACCCATCAAAGGTGAACACGTCGGAATCAAGGCCACCTTCGGCGCGGTCATTGTCGGGGCCCAAGACAATGGCATCTTCACCTTCACCGCCCCGCAGAGTGTCATCGCCCTGACCGCCCATGAGTGTGTCGTCGCCCAACCCACCTTCAAGCAGGTCCTGACCCTGACCGCCCTCAAGCGTGTCACTGCCTTCGCCACCGTCCAGTGTATCGTCGCCGTTGCCACCCGACAGGCTGTCATCACCACCCTGACCAAAGATCTGGTCCTGACCACCGCCGCCTTCGATCGTGTCGTCCCCGGCTTCGATCGGAGTGACAACCGCATCATCAATCAGGTCGCCGGAAAAGGAGAACCCGGAATTGCTGGTTCTGGATTCGAGTGTGAATTCGATGAATTCGCGGTTTTCGAAAGAGGCTGAAAACCACGCATCCTGATCTGACGGGTTGTTCTGTTCGGTCCCTGCTGCAGTGACAGTGCCGGTGCCTGTGGTTACTGCCAAAGAGGTGTCACTGCTTGTCGCAAAGCCTGTGAACCCTGCGGTGTTAAAGGTGATCGATTCCTGATCGCCGGGACTGTTGCGGTCCAGATCGTTGACAGTTGCGGTGGTGTTCAGCGCGACTGGCGTGCCTGTGGTTGCGTTCGGGCTGTCGGGGATGAAGAATTCCATGCGGAAGTCAGCAGTATCGCCAGCCCCGAAACCATTCATCAGGATTTCGGCCCCAGCGCGACCCGAAAGATCGACGGTCAGGTTCGGATCAGACTTTGACAACAGCACAATCCGTGCCGACACCAGAGTGCCATCCTCAAGCTGTGCTACATTCCTGTAGACCGCGATGTCGCCGGGGTCGTTGTCGGAACTGTTTGCCGTGACCCGGTTGGCATTTGCAATAACCAGCGGGGAGGCATCGTTGCCCGGAGCCGTGCCTTCGCCGACATCGCCAAACAGAGTGTCGTTGCCGCCACCGCCCAGAATACTGTCGTCACCGCCTTCACCTGACACCAGATCAGCGCCGTTGAACGCGTTGATCGTGTCATCTTCATTGGTCCCCTGAAGGGTGTCGTTGTTTGACGTTCCGTTAATCACCGGCATAGCAAATGCCCTCACTTACACAAAAACTATCGGACCGCGTCACGCCATCCCCCCAACGGATAAACACCGTGCGACGTAATTTATTCAAATTATGGATAAATTCAGGGGGAATTTTCTCAGAAAGGTAAACCAAAGCGCCAAACCGGCGAAATAGTGCTGCACTGCGGCACCGTACGGTTGCGTTATTGCAATCATCAGACGTATCCGCGCCCTCTTTTTGCACAAAAAACGGGTGCAGCCCCCTGCCCCGTTTTTTGCGTTCCGCACGAATCACACACGGAATGCTGCATATTTCGGTGAGTCTTTGAGGCCAAAGCCCTATTGTGTGAGCAGTTTGGCCTCGTGCTTTTTCAGGCTGCGGCGTGCTGCGGCGTAGGCCCGGATTCCTGTTTCTGTCTCTAGCTCGGGGAACAATTCGAGGATTTCTGCGCGGACGCCTTCGTCCATGGCGTTCAGGGTCTGGTCGCCCGGTTGGAAGCTTTCGGTCCATGTGCCGTCCGACAAGATCACCTCATGCTGATCGAACATCACATGGATGTAGGTCGTGTGCGACACGTCCACCACGTCGATTCCATCCATGTCGGTCAGGTGTTTCGCAGGCACCAGCACTTCGGATTCTTCAAAGTAGAGGGCCGTCTTGTCGCTGGACATCAACACACGGTGTTGCGGCGAAACGAGCATGTCACGTTCTGGCAGACCGTTGCCCAAGGCACCCTGTCGGATCAGAACCGGGCGCAAATGGGCCGCGCGCGCAAGCTCGCCACCACTCATGTCGCGGCGACCCACCCAGCGGATTTCCTGAATACCGTTGTCACGCGTGATCACCCGATCGCCGACGTTCAGCTCCTCCACCAGACGCTCACCGCTTGCCGTTGCGATCAGTGTGCCCGGCGTAAAGCAGGGAATGACGTTCTCGATCTCGGCAAAGGTCAGTGTTCCGGTGACATTGCCGTCATCATCAAGGAAGTCGACCGTACCGCTTTCGCTGTTCGGGTCGCCGCCGTCGAAGTTGATCGTGAGCGGGCCCGAGCCAGACAGATCGAGGGTGTCGTTGTCGTCACCACCTTCACCACCGATGATCGTATCATTCGCGCCGCCGCCAAAGATTGTGTCGGCGTCATCGCCAGCAAAGACTATGTCAGCGGCACCGTCGGTATCTGCGACTGAAATGCTGTCATCGCCTTCGCCGCCGACGATGAAGTCAGAGTCTTCACCACCAAACACAGTGTCATCGCCGTCACCACCAATGATGAAGTCTTTGCCGTCGCCGCCATCAAGGAGGTCGTCGCCGTCGCCACCTTCGAGGATGTCGTTACCATCACCCCCAAAGAGCTCGTCTTCACCATCATCGCCCGCCAGCTGGTCGTTACCAATACCGCCAAGCACAGTGTCATCGCCGTCCTCGCCACGCAGGACATCATTGCCTTCGCCGCCTTCGACACTGTCATCGCCGTCGCCAGCCAACACCTCGTCATCGCCAAGTCCCGCGTCGACTGTGTCATCGCCGTCAAAGGCAAGGATCGTGTCATCCAGACCGTCGGCTCCGTCTACTTCGTCACCGTCTGCATCGACAAAACCGGGGCCTATGGAATCCGGGCCATCCGTGCCATCAACCACACCGGGTCCGGGCAAAGGATCACTCGGAATTGAGATCGAGGTCGGAACAACCGGGACAACATCATCCAAATCGTCGTCGCTGTCCGGCGCATCCTCTGGCGGAGCCGGGTTCGGGTTGTCTTCAACGAAAACGACGTTTTCGATTTGCGAGAAGGTTGCCGTCCCGGTCGGTGTGATGCTGCCAAAGTCGTAGAACGTGACCGTTCCGGCCTCGGGATCATTGGGATCGAATTCCACGAGGGACGTGCTAGACACCACGATGGTGTCAAAGTCGTCGCCTCCCTCGCCGCCGACAATCGTGTCGCCGGGACCAATTTCTATAAACGTGTCGCGGTCATCGCCACCACTTTGGAAATCGGCACCCGCGCCGCCGTCGATCGTGTCGTTGCCAGACCCACCGATCAGGCTGTCATCGCCTTCACCCGCAAACAGGAAGTCGGCAGCGCCGTCGCCAGTATTGCCCTCACCGACGTTGCCGTCGCCAAACAGGGTGTCATTGCCGATACCGCCAACCACGACGTCTTGACCGCCGCCGCCGATCAGGCTGTCATCGCCCGCTTCGCCAATCACAAGGTCCGTGTCTGCGCCACCGTCAATGGTGTCATCACCCGCTTCGCCGTCAAGAATATCAACGCCGTCACCACCTGCGATAACATCTTCACCCTCACCACCAAGGATCAGGTCGGTGTCCGCGCCACCATCAAGGTCGTCGTCGCCAGTTCCGCCAACAATGATGTCGATGCCGTCGCCGCCAGCGATTGTGTCATCACCCTGACCGCCACCCAGCACGTCATTGCCTTCGCCACCGTCAATCAGGTCGCCGTCGATTTCGCCAAGGATGGTGTCGTCACCCTCTTCGCCGAACAATTCATCGTCGTCATCCGCACCAAAGATCAGGTCATTGCCTTCACCGCCAAAGACCGTATCGCGACCATTGTCCGGACGCAGGTCAGGCCCAAACGGGTTCGATCCGTCGTCTTCGATGTTCAGCGCATCCAGACCAAGATCGGGATCGTTGCCGGCATAGATCGTGTCGTCGCCATCCCCGCCGTCAATCTCGTCATTGCCCTCGCCACCGACAATGCGGTCCGCGCCGTCATCACCCGTGATCTCGTCGTCGTCGATGCCACCGTCGATGACATCATCGCCGGTCCCACCCACGATCGTATCGCGGTCATCGCCGGTGGAAATGGTGTCGTTGCCCGCACCACCATCAACAAAGTCGCGTTCGTTTTCAGCCGCCGGTGTCCCTTCTTCGCCCGGGAACAGCCCCGGATATCCCTTGTCGACCAGCAAGTCGTTGGCCGGATCGCTGGAAGTGATGGAGTCATCTCCGTCACCGCCCAGAATACTGTCTGAGCCTGCACCACCCGTGATGCCGTCGTCGCCGTCTTCACCAAAGATCGTGTCGTCACCAATCCCACCATTCAGCGTGTCATCACCCGGCATGCCAGCGTCGATGATAGGCGCGTCGAAGTAGACGTCCGTGACGTTTATTCCGGAGTTGTTGCTGCCGTTCTGGTCATGTTCGATCACAATCCGCGAGACGGGGCCGGGAATGCTGACCAGCAAGGAGTATTCGGAGGACGTGTCGGGAAGATAACCGCCATTGCTGTCGGCCGTGTCATTTCCGGGCACGCCGTCCTTATCCTTGAGCGTCAGGCGATCGCCCCCCTCAAGGTTGACAACAATCGGGTTGCCATCGGCGTCAAAGGCAGAGACCTGAACAACACCGTCGCCGTCGATGTCGTTGATGCGGAACGACACGTCTTCGACAGGCGCGGAAAAGTCGAGCGCGTAGTCGGCATCATTGCCTTTCCCGTTCAAAATGCTCTGGAGCGAACTCTTGTAATTGGGTGTTGTGCCGTCGTCATCGATGTTTGCGATGTTCTGCTTGTCTTTGGAAAACTCGCTATCGGCATCGCCGGTTTCACGAATGATCGAAAAGGTGACATCGACGTTGCCCGTGTTCTGAATGAAGTCCGTGATATCTTCGTCGTTGGCGAAACCGGCATCGACCCATTCAAAGCTTTCGCGCACTGACACTCCGGCACCGGGGCCTGCGTAAATACTGTCGCCAAAAATCAGGTCGTCGCCAGCGCCGCCGTCAACGCTGTCACTGCCGGACCCTGCGTAGACGTCGTCGTCGCCCGCGCCGGATTCGATGGTATCATCGCCACCCAATGCATCGACGATGTCGTCATCGGGGCCTTCGCCGGGCAGTTGGGCATCGCCTGCATCAATGACATCGCCATCAGGGTCCTGATCATAGGCCGCATCAATCAGATTGCCGTCATTGTCGCCTTCCACAACGCCGTCCAGACCACCCGCACCCGCGTCATCAAAGACGAGGTTGTCGATGGCGCCCGAACCATTCAGCGTCACGTCCATACGCGCCACGCCGTCTACGTCAAAGTCCTGTATGAGCTGTCCGTTGTTGTCTGTCTCGTCAATGTGGACGGTTTTGATCAGATCGCCGTTGGCCGCAAAGAACCGGACAGACGCCCCTTCTTCGATATCAAGGAAAGTCAGGCGGTTGATAAACACCAGCGATTCAAAGGCGAACGTGATGGTGCCGCCGCTCGCGTTGTCATCGGGGTCGTTCCGGTCGCCATCCTCAGAAATGATGAGCGCTTTGCCCAGGTTCGTCGTCTCAAGATCGTGATCGCCGCCTGTAGGGTGAGCGGTGTCAAAAATCATCGCCTTGCAGGACCCGCCCACCGCCGAGATGGTTACGCCTTCAGATTGGAATTCGTTGTCTACAACCGTGCCTGTTGCCAGGTTGTTGAAATCAATAAATTTCGTCATCACTCAATACTCCTAGGCGGTCTCAAATACGCAACGCGGCGCCGCGGAAAACAAATTGGTTGGGGAAATGAAGGCACGCAAAGACCGTTTTGGCCCCCGCTGATGTGCAAGCACATGCATCGGCGTAAATCGCATTGCCGTATTCTCCCTCGTTACATACTCAACACCCGCACGGAAACGATGCGCTGGGCACTCGGCGATCCGCACATCACGCGCTGGAAGGAGAGAAGAGAGAGAAGCCGTTGCCGGGCCTCGTGATACCACTTCAGTGATATCCCGCGCGTACCATACCGTCGCAAAGCGACAAAACGAACGCACATCTCCCGTACCTTTTCAGTACGTGTCGTGCGGTCGCCCCCGTGACCAAACAATCATCGCCCCCCAGTTGGGCTGATCTGTCTTACGAAGAGGTTTGAGGCAAAAAAAGTAAAAAATGTCTGAAAAATGGCGCTAGTTCCTCACAGTTGGGTGTTGAGGCAATATCAGTGCTGGGCAACATTCAACCAAAAGTAGTAGCTACTGATTTCCACATGTTACCAAGACTTGTGGAAAAGCGCGCAAACCCAATACTTGCTAGGGTTTGGAGCACATCCCGCAAATCACTGATTTCAACGTGCGGTTTGACCGCAAAAAGACCAAAAACCCCATCGCAATGTGGCAAGATCGTCAGTTTTTTTCGCACCATGCGTTCACGTATGCAGATCAATCCGGAAAAAATGGGAAAATTGGTACCATTTCAGGAGACGATCCACGGGGATTTCCGAATCATTTCGGCAGAAATGTGGCGGTAATATGAAGGCGTGACCCGCCTCAGCGCTGGCCTGCCTGGAGCGGGTATATGCCCGCTGTCCCGTCTTCGGATCGCCGACTCTGCGTTGTGAGGCTGGTACCCAAGGCCGGACTCGAACCGGCACGCCCGCAAA
>ERZ1740072.251-NODE-251-length-22947-cov-16.172462_pt1 | contig 22947 bp, 13 predicted proteins | sample MGYA00581733_ERZ1740072 | MGnify/ENA primary metagenome ERZ1740072 (study PRJEB43018, sample SAMN04849741) | marine metagenome | isolation source: floating plastic debris | place: Pacific Ocean | collected 2008-08-30 | study: EMG produced TPA metagenomics...
GAAAATTTAGCAGGACTTTATTCACCTGCTCGGGCGCTTCTTGCTGAATCCAATGACCTTTTGCCTCAATAATCGTTTTACCTCGAAAGTCCCTGCAGCTCGCACCTTGATCTTCATAGAGATCCATACCAGGCATAAGATACCGGACCAGATCTAAAGCTCGACTTTATCCATTAAGCCGAGCTAAGCACTTTTAAATGATTTAGGGCTAGAAACTTATATGTTTCTCAGCAGTTCTCAGTTCTTTTTAATATATCGACAATATCATAATTATTTGTCCGTATATTAGAATTTTCTTCAGGTTTCTGAATCTCAAAATTTGTTCAAAATTTTAGGACCAAAGGCCCATGCATCTCCAGAAGCCTTTAGTTATCGTAGATACATATGCAGTGCATGTGATGTCTCTGATGATAAACGTTTTATTGACATAGGTTAACTCTATGGCTGGTGAGTAGGTAAATCTCTTGTTTATTACGAGAGCAAATGTCCCATGGGTGACAAGTTTGGGATGGCGGGTGTATCTGCTTAATCAGTGAGACCAAGCGATTGTTGTTGAATTGATTTATTTGCCCAAAAAACTCAGATTAATTCTTAAGAGTGTTGTTGCTCTTGAGAGATAGTTTCGTTTGACTATATTGCTTGAATTGATTGGATCTGGGTTTAGCGGCGGGATTTTATTCCGCAAATTTTCTTTGGTCTCGGGCTTTATATGTCAAGCGGTTTGGATGGTTTTCTGGCAACTGTTATTGCTCAAGAATTGTAGAAACATACGCAAAGGTATAGAACACTATGGAAGAACTACTACAGACAATCACTGGTGGTGCAGGTATTGATACAGCCGACTTTTCTGATATTGATGTTCCCGTAACTGCGACGTTGGATGCTGATGGTAATGGAACTGCAACACGTGAAATAGGCTTTGGAGTGAACTTTGAAGGGGTTGCTGTTGAGTCGCTGAATACGGGTGCGATCGCAAATGATGTTGCCTTTTTAACCGAAGCTCTGGCGGGTAATCTCTACTTTAATGTTCACACCAATGATTTCAACGGTGGTGAGATTCGCGGTCAGCTTGACAACATTGTTAGCAATGACCTTGTCAACGGTGTTGGTACCGTTGTTATATCCGGCACCCTGGATGCGGCTCAAGAGCCCGGTCCCACATCTGACTCTGCAGCAACTGGAACCGGCACAATTACTCTGGTGGTTGGTGCTGATGGTGAAATCACCTATGACCTAGACCTGGATATTTCTGGGCTGGCAACATCTGACCTACTGCCCGTTGCTGGCTTTAGCGCTATTCACCTACACAATGCACCAGCGGGTGTAAACGGTCCTGTAATTTTAGATGTGATCCAGGATGCTGGCGGCGACATCACAGGTGCAACAGCCGACCCAGATGCAGACACCGGAGACGGCAATGTCTTTGCTGAAGTTGTTGAAATTAACACCCTCACCTCCATTGAGAACATCACCGGTTCAGATGATGCTGATGTGATTACAGGTGACAACCAGGATAATGTCCTGATAGGGAATGCAGACGATGATTCCTTAGTGGGTGCAGGCGGCAATGACATCCTTGATGGGGGTGCCGGTAACGATATCCTAAATGGTGGCGGTGGTACTGACATTATTAATGGTGGTGAAGGGATCGACACCAACGATTTCTCTACTATTAATGCCGCTGCTGCTGACCCCGCCATTGCTGGAGTGACCGTAGCGTTAAATGCTGATGGCACAGGCACCGCTGAGTATATTGCTGGTGGTATTGCGGGGAATCCCGTTATTTTTGAAGAATTTACTGGCATTGAAAACATTACCGGTACTAATAACAATGACACCATCATTGCGTCGGGGGCTGCCGCGAATGTGATTGATGGCGGAGCCGGGGATGATGTGATTGCCGGTGGCGGTGGCACTGACATTCTCAATGGGGGAGAAGGTATTGATACCAACAGTTTCCAGGGTATTGGTGCAGAAGTTGTTGCTGACCTGGCAAGCGGTGCTGCATCGTATCAACCCAATCCCACCACTACCGTTTTTGAAAACTTCCAGGGCTTTGAAAACCTGTTGGGATCTGACAATGACGATCAGCTGTTTGGTGATGGCAACAACAACGTTTTAAGCGGTGCCGATGGCAATGACCTGCTGGCAGGTCGGGGTGGTAATGACATCCTGAATGGTGGGCTTGGCAATGATGTTCTGCGGGGCGGCGGCGGTGCCGATAGCCTCGATGGGGGTGATGGCATTGACACCGCAGATTTTAGTGATATCAATGCCAGTGTGACTGCCAACTTGGCAGCAGGCACAGCTAACTATGCCGCACCCAATGGCAACAATGTTCAAGACACCGTCGTTAACGTTGAGAATATTGTTGGCTCTGAGAACGATGACACGTTGACGGGGGATGCCAATGATAACGAGATTAACGGTGGTGCCGGGGCCGATATCCTGAATGGTGGTGCCGGGGATGACATACTCCGAGGTGACGCCATCGGGGATGGTGAAGCCGTTGTTGTCACTGTGACTAACACCTTACCTGACGGTGGTACATTCCTGACGCCGGTTTGGTTTGGTTTCCACGATGGCGCTAACTTTGATCTTTTTAATGCCGGAGAAGCCGCTAGTCTGGGTCTGGAGCGTCTGGCTGAAGACGGTTCCGTTGAGGGGATTGCGGCTGAGTTTAACCAGCAAGTTGGCGACAACGGCGTCGATGCCACTATTGTCGGCGGTGTGGGTGTGCCGGGGCCGATCGATCCGGGTGAGAGTGCTAGCTTCACCCTAAATGTAAATCCAAACCAGGTGGGGCAGGGCTTCTTTACCTGGGCCACCATGGTGATTCCCTCCAATGATGCTTTCTTGGCGGTACCTGATAATGCCCTGGCGGATCCTATCTTTGATGCGAATGGTAACTTTACCCCGCTAACTATTCGCCGATTTGGCTCTGATGTTCTAGATGCGGGCACCGAAGTCAACAATGAGTTGGATGCCGCTTTCTTAAATCAGCTAGCGCCCAATACCGGCACCGATGAGAATGGTGTGGTTGGACAACATCCTGGCTTCAATGGTTCAGTCGGCAATCCGAATGCTACTCCGGCTAATATTTTAGGCGGTAATACACCGGGTGGGATCATTGACCCCACTATTGGTGACTTCACGGCAAACCCGAACCAGCAATTGCTACAGATTGATATCACTCGTTTGGTGGGCGGTAGCGATATTCTAGATGGCGGTCTCGGTGATGATGTTCTAGACGGTGGCTCTGGCTCTGATACCCTAACGGGGGGTGAAGGGGAAGATGTCTTTGCTTTCTCTGGCGATCCCTTCGATGGATTGGATGTTTCTGCTCCCGGTCGTCAAGTTTCGGGTGATGAAGACTTTATTACCGACTTTGATTTTGACAATGACCGTTATCGTTTCGATGTGGCTAATTTTGGTCTCTTCGATTCCACTGTCAACTTCCTCTCTTTAGATGCTAATGCTGTCGGTTCAACTATTTCCGATGATGCCAATGTCATCGTGTTGCAAAATGCTAATGACGGTGACCCGAATACTCCTTTCTCCGCTGTTGCCGCCGCTGAGCAAATTGCATCTCTGACAGATGAGAGTCGTGCAGGGTTCTTTGTTTACTTCAATACCAACCTGGGTGTCAATCGTCTGGTTTATTCTGCAGACTTGAGTGATGCCAATGCTGATTTGAGCATTGTCTCTCGTCAAACTGATTTGACGGATGATGATGCGATCGCAGCACTTGCTAACTTTACTGCTGATAACTTTGAGTTTGACGATAATAATCTCCTAGACCAGGAAAGCACTCTACTGCTTCCTGGTAATAACTTATTGCAGCTAGATCTCGATGTGGATGCTAATGCATTGCAATTCACCATCAATACGGTTAATGTCACACAGGTTAGCGAGCTGCAGCTTTTTAGAACCGATGCATTAGGTACGGTAATTGGCGATGGTCCAGTGCAGTCCTTTTCGCTCCTGGCTCCTGATGACCAGCTGGCTGATTTTTCACCGCAGTTTACAGTGGATGAATTTTTAGATGATGAATTTCTTCGAGCCGAGTTGGTGGGATTCGATGGGACTCGAACAATCTCAAGTCTGACAGCGATAAACGCCAGTCAGGTAGCTCTGGACTTTGGTGACAACACAGTCGTGAATGTAGAGATTGGTCAATTTGATGTTGGTATTGGTACCAGCGCCTTGGAAGTCAATGCGGTTGGTGATGAAGTCATTGATCTGACTGGTGAAGATGGTGTACTGACTGCTACATTCTCTATTTTTAGAGAGGCGGCCTTTGACAATATTATTGGTTTCTATGACACCGTCGATGCCAATGGTGGTGTCATAGACAGTGTCACAGGTATTACTCTACTGCCAGGAGATACGGGTTATCGGGAAGCTGCATTGGCCAATCAGATTGATGTTACGCTCTCAGGTGAAAATGGTCAGGAGGTGACCGCGACGGCAACTCTTGAGGCAGGAGGCTTTCTTGGCACCTTCCTCGTAGCTGATGGTGATTTCAACGGTGATATCTTCTTCTCCTTTGGTGCAGCCAATGGTGGCGATGATCATGTGAGACAGCTAGGTGACAATACCATTGGCTTCGAGGATCTCGCTGGTCTCGGTGATGCTGACTTTAATGATGTTATTGTCGAATTTTCCTTGGTTTAGCCTCATATTGTCCAGTTTCTAGCTGTTGATTAGATGTCCAAAAGAGGATGCTCCTGATGGAGCATCCTCTTTCTTGATCGGAGGATATTGAAGGATCTTCTCGACTTCATCGGTGCTAACCTGACGCCAGTAGCAGAGGGTGTCAATGCCCTCTAATCTTCTTCTAAGAGGATCAATCGTAGGGGATCTAAATAGGGTTTGCTGCTGGACTGGCATGACTGGAGGGTCTGACCATAAACCTTTGATCACAGTTCTTGCTCCGCAGGCAGCGTAATGTGAGACGCCATGGCCGTAATCCTAACCAAGGTCGCCGTAGCTTCCCGCAACTACAACAACATAGCCGTCAGGGTCGTGCATCCAAATTTCACGATGTTGTGCATTTTCATTGATCATTGGCCCCTCAAGAATCGTGGCCTTGCTGCTATAGATTCTTTCCAATGCACCATCGAAGTCGTCTGTCTGAAACCAAATAGCTACCCCATTCCCAACAGAACTATTTGATGAATCACCCAAGTACGGGTGCTCATGTTCGTCCCAGAGATGTAATTGCATAACCATTTTTTCAGCGCAGACAAGCTGCTCGTACTCTGTCCCGCCATGGCCACTTTCAAACCCTAACGTTGCTTGATACCATTGACTGCTTTTCTCAACATCGCGAACTGAAATTAAAGGCTGAGGATTCACTTTTTTCTCCATTCATTGACAACGATGAGCTGTCCATTATTTGGTTAAGGCCTACGGTGGCTATTTGAGAAAAACCTTTGGTAATCGTAGGCCGTTTTGTGTAGTGGTAGAGTTGCGATCGCACCTGACCTATGGTGTCAGAGTCGTTCAACTCGTAGACGACATCAGTAGTACGGCCTTTACTCCTGCTAATCACATATCCCAGAGGTTTGCCAGGGTATAGGGCCCACCCTCCACCTGCCAAAATGCACCCGTCACATAGCGACGATTTAAATTCAGCTCAGCAATCGTCTGCATATCGTCTTGGGTAAGCGCAATTTCCGCTGCAGCCAGGTTTTGCTTGATCCGGTCTGGGTTGACTGACTTAGGAATCACCGCAGTTTCCCGATGAATGGCCCAGCTAATCAGGATCTGAGCCGGTGTCGCCCCATGGCGTTCGGCAATTGCGGCGATGGTGGGTTCTTCAAGTAAAACCGGCTCATCCTCTGTTTTTAAGCTGGCGGGACGATCGGATGAACCCAACGGAGAATAGGCCGTCAGGTGTACCTGGCTCTCTCGACAAAAATCCACCATGGCTGGCTGCTGTAGGTAGGGGTGGAGTTCAATTTGGTTCATCTCTGGCTTTAGGCGGGCCGTGTCTAACAGAGCCTGAAGTTTAGCCATACTAAAATTGGACACACCAATGTGGCGACATCGTCCTTCATCCACCAAGATCTCCATTTCATACCAGGTGATCAAGATGGGTAGAGACTCAAGTGAGACTAACTTTTTGGACGTTAGGGGAAAGGTTGCGCCCTTTTTTAGGGCCACTGGCCAGTGGATAAGATACAGGTCGAGATAATCTAGCTGCAGATTTGACAGGGTTACATCCAAGGCGGGACGAACATCGTCGGGGGCATGGGAATCATTCCATAGCTTTGAGGTGATCCACATTTGTTCGCGAGTAACAATGCCCGCTTTAAAGGACTCAGATAGGGCCTGACCGATCTCTGCCTCATTGCCATAGATATGGGCGCAGTCGATGTGGCGGTAGCCGACCCTGATAGCTTCCTTAACGGCTTTGTAAACGTCTCCAGGCTGAGACTTCCATGTACCTAATCCTAAAATTGGCATCTGATCGCCATTCTTAAATTGAAGTGTTCCTACCATGTCTGTTCGCTCCAAAGAACTAGGCTTGCCCTGTCTTTTTATCAAGGTAGCAAGTATAGCAATTGGATTTTGTTGACCCCCTAGACTCTCTAGTCAACTAGAGGGTTTAGTCTGGGACTATGTCAGCAGTAGTTTATTGAGAATCAGCCCATGACACTCCAGCTAACGGTTCCAAATATGGCCTGTGATGTCTGTGCTAAAAACATCACCAATGCGGTCAAAGCCTTAGATGCTAAGGCGACGGTCACGGCTGACCCGAAGACAAAGCAGGTAGATATTGAAACGGAATCTGCCGAAACGGCGATCCGAGAAGCACTGGAAACGGCGGGCTATCCGCCAGCAGCCTAGGAGGCGATGATGACGACGGCTACTCTGACGCTAACGGGCATGAGCTGTGCGGCCTGTGCCAACGCTGTTGAAACGGCCATTTGCCAGGTGCCGGGGGTGACTGAGGCCCAGGTTAACTTTGCTGCCGAGCAGGCCAGGGTTGACTATGACGCCAATAGCATTAGCCTAGATGCTATCCAAACCGCTGTGGCCAATGCAGGCTACGGAGCAGCGGTGGCTGAGGAGTTGGGGCCCAAGATAGATGCCAGTGAACGGCGCCGACAGCAACGGGCACTCCTGTCTCGGGTGGTGGTGAGTGGTGTTGTCGGCATTTTACTGGTGGTGGGGATGTTACCGGCCATGCTGGGTATCCACATCCCTGGCTGGCCCATGGTGTTACACAATGCCTGGCTCCAGCTATTGCTGGCGACGCCGGTTCTGGTGTGGTGTGGTCAGTCCTTTTTTGTGGGGGCTTGGAGTGCCTTTACCCATCGCTCTGCCAATATGAACACGTTGGTGGCCCTGGGCACAGGAGCCGCCTATGCCTATTCGATTTTTGTCACGCTTTTTCCTAATGTTTTGATGGCCCAGGGGCTGCCCCCTGATGTGTATTACGAAGCGGCGGTGGTGATTATTGCCCTGTTGCTTTTGGGGCGCTATTTGGAAAATCGGGCTAGGGGACAAACGTCGGATGCGATTCGTCAGCTGATGGGGCTGCAGCCCAACACGGCTCGGGTGATCCGCCAGGGAAATGAGATTGATCTTGCCATTGAGGCGGTGGTGGTGGGCGACATTGTGGTGGTGCGCCCTGGGGAGAAAATCCCGGTGGATGGCGAGGTGGTGGCGGGGACGTCCACGGTGGATGAGTCCATGGTGACGGGGGAATCGATGCCAGTCCAAAAACGGTCTGGCGATGCTGTGATTGGGGCGACCATCAATAAAACCGGCAGCTTTCGCTTCCGTGCCGGGCGGGTGGGTAAGGATACGATGCTGGCCCAGATTGTACAGCTGGTGCAGGCAGCCCAGGGGTCAAAAGCACCGATTCAAAAGCTGGCGGACCAGGTGACTGGCCTATTTGTGCCGGTGGTCGTTGCGATCGCAATTTCCACCTTCCTCCTATGGTTCAACCTGACGGGCAACATCACCCTGGCCCTACTCACCACCGTGGGCGTGTTGATCATCGCTTGCCCCTGCGCCCTGGGCTTAGCCACCCCCACCTCCATCATGGTGGGTACGGGCAAAGGGGCCGAAAACGGTATTTTAATTAAAGATGCCGAGAGTTTGGAGGTGGCCCACCGGCTACAAACCGTGGTGGTGGATAAAACCGGCACCCTCACCCAGGGCAAACCCATGGTGACCGACTACCTGACGGTGGCGGGGGGCGATGCCCGTGGGCTGCTACAGCTGGCGGCTGCGGTAGAAAATAATTCAGAGCATCCTTTAGCCACGGCGGTAGTAGCCTATGCCAGGTCCCAGGGGGTGAGTGTCTTCCCTGAGGTGCAAAATTTTGAAGCTGTTGTGGGAAGCGGCGTGCAGGGGACTGTTAACGGTCGGCGGGTACACCTGGGGACCGAGGGCTGGATGCAGACCCTGGGGATTGACACGGCATCTTTGCAGTCGCAGCGGCAGGCATGGGAAGCGGCGGCTAAAACCACGGTGTGGATTGCGGTGGATGGCCAAATGGCCGGTCTGTTGGGGATTGCCGATGCCCTCAAGCCATCATCGGCCAGGGCCGTTCAGTCCTTGCAACGGATGGGGTTAGAGGTGGTGATGCTGACGGGGGATAACCGACAAACGGCGGCAGCCATTGCTGAGGCGGTGGGAATTGGGCGCTTTATTGCAAATGTGCGCCCCGACGAGAAAGTGGCCCATGTGCAACGGCTACAGGCGGAGGGTAAACGGGTGGCGATGGTGGGAGATGGGATTAACGATGCTCCGGCACTGGCCCAGGCAGACGTGGGTATGGCGATTGGGACGGGAACGGATGTTGCGGTCGCAGCCAGTGACATCACCCTAATTTCAGGAGACCTGGGGGGGATTGTTACGGCCATTCGGTTGAGCAGGGCGACTATGGCTAACATTCGTCAAAATCTGTTTTTTGCGTTTGTTTATAACGTGGTGGGTATTCCCATTGCGGCGGGTATTCTTTATCCCCTGTTTGGCTGGTTGTTAAATCCGATGATTGCTGGGGCGGCGATGGCGTTTAGTTCGGTGTCTGTGGTTAGTAATGCGCTGCGGCTGAGAAATTTTAAATCGCAAGGTGTTTGGTGATGAGACTACGAGCTTGTTTGTTGGGTGGTTTGTTTGGTTTGGGTTTGGTGGGGGCTATGGTGCCGATGGCGGTAGCTCGGGTGGATGGGGGGCAGGCTATTGAGCAGCCGTTTGAGGTGAGGCTGGCGGTGACGTTGGTGGGGTTGGGGTTGATTGGGTTGGAGTTTTGGTGGTTTCTTTTGAAGGGAAAATGAGTTGTTTTTTGTTGTTTTGATATTGAGTGTTATTGAATGGGAGGTGGCTTGAAGGGTTGGTGGGGTATTTAAAGAGGGTTGCTTGGGGTCCCTTCGAGTTCCCCAAACCCCCATGACTAGGGCGGGCCGCCGCCCTAGAACCCCGGAAAAACATCAATGGTATCCCTGATTGCGTATTGGGAGGATTGGTGAGGTGGTTTAGAATTTTGCGCGCTGCGACAAAATTCTAAAAGGAGAAGCTATTCCATTTTCTTTTAGGCAAAACAGCCATAGTCAGACTATGAGCTCAACTTTTTGACAAGTTTGAGCTTAAACAAATCCCCCCCACTTTAAAGTTACTCAAAACAACACCCAGCCCCTATATAATCGACCCCGCCGCAACCCCAGCTTAATGCAACTAGGGACACCCTAGTATGTTGGGTTGTAGGGTGGCATACCAGCCCTGCTCAGGGGGTTTGGGGAACTCGAAGGGACCCCAAGCAACGGTTCTCGCCACTACCCAACCCCTAAAAGCATATCGCCCCCCATCGAGCCATCACAATAAACCTGAAACCTAACTGTCTGATGAAACAACTTGAGACTCTTCTACCATAATAAAGAAAATAGTCTCCAAACCATTGTCGAAACGCAACGTATTGACCAAATCATGTTCAATAGAAATGGCAGAGTCGACGATAATCATATCAGGCTGAAGAGAGAGAGCTTTTTCAATGCCGTCTTTCCCCGTGGTGGATTGAGTCACCGTATAGCCAGTTGAAAGAAGAACGTCTGTTAATGTTTGGGTAGTAGCAACATCGATATCCACAACAAGAACTTTACGATTGGAAGTTCCTTGGTCTAACAAGGTTTTGATGTCGTTGAGTAACACATCGGTGTCGATGGGTTTACTCAAGTAGCGATCAACACCGAGGCGATACCCCCGTTCCTGGTCTTGGATAATGGAAAGGACAATCGTAGGAATGCCCATGGTGGCAGGGTTGTTTTTGAGGACGGCGGCCAGGTCAAAACCGTCGATGTTGGGCATCATCACATCCAGAATGATCAGATCGGGTAGGGAGGCTTTGATTTGGTTGAGGGCGTCCATGCCGTCTGTGGCCACATCCACCTGGTAACCGACGGCTTCTAGCTCCTGGCGTAAAAGTTGACGAATGTGGGGTTCATCGTCAACGACTAAAATTGTTTTTTGAGCTTTGTTTTCTGGGGTGACGGCTCGGCCAACATTCTCTTTAAGTCGTGTGACCAGTGCTTGCCAGTTGGTGGAGACAATCTCGGTGGTTTGGGCAACTTCTCCTGTTGGCAGGGTAAAGGAAAATGTACTGCCCTGGTCTAGCTCGCTTTCGACCCAAATACGTCCCCCGTGGTGTTCGATGATTTGTTTGCAGATGGGTAACCCCAGACCGGTGCCCTGGGGTTTGTCGGTCATGATTTCGCCCACTTGGGTAAATTTATCGAATACTTTGTCGAGATCGTTGGGTGAGAGGCCAATGCCGGTGTCGATGATGCTGATGATAATGTTAGTCCCCTGGTGCTGGGCACGGCAGGTGATAGAGCCGCTGGGGGTAAATTTGATAGCGTTGGAGATTAGGTTGATGACGACCTGGATCAGGCGGTTGCGATCGCACCTCACCTGGGGTAAATCTGGTTCAATTTCACGGATAACAGGCAATTCCTGGTTTTGTGCCAGCACAGACGTGGCTGAGAGCGCATGGTCGATAATCTCTGAAATAAACGTTGGCTGAATATTCCATTCGATTTTGCCCGCTTCAATTTTAGAAATATCTAGCACATCATTAATTAACGATGTGAGTCGTTCCCCTTCAGATACAATAATGTCTAAGTTCTCACGCACCTGACGGACCGCTCGATCCGTCTTTTTATTATGGGTATCTACGGTGGGTAAAATATTGTCTTCTAGCTTCTTTTGGATCAGTTTAGCAAATCCGAGCACTGAGGTTAGGGGGGTGCGTAGCTCATGGGATACCGTGGAAAGAAAGTCCGTCTTCATTTGATCGATCTCTTTCTCGGTGGTGATATCGCGGATCAACACAACAGACCCCTTTGACTGTAGCGATTCTGGGTTAGACACTGTCCCTGCATCTGGGGTAATGGCCGTTATTAGAGCCTGCCCTATCCGTTGTTCCAACAGCTCTACCTCGGTACTGAGATCCACCTCTGGGGAGATTTGGTTTTGGGTGATTAGCTCCGTAATGGACCGCTCAAACACTGCTTGCATGGGCTGCCCCGTTAGGGAAGGGCTATTGAGCTGAAACATTTTTCTCAAGGCCGGGTTAGAGCGGATAACATACCCTTGACTGTCAATGACCAGTAGCCCATCAGCTAAATTATCAATAATGGCATTGAGTTCTTGGGCCTGGGTTTCTAAATCTTGCTGGGTCATACTCAGAACATGGGTATAGTTTCCCACCCACCTGATCAGCTGATTTAATGACTTGGCCAAACTACCGATTTCATCCTCGTTGATGATGGCGGCTTGTAGGTTAAAGTTCTCCTCCTGTGTGACCTGTAGGGCGGTTTCTTCTAAGGCCCGCAGCGGTCGACTGATGGTAAGGCTAATAACATAGGCCAGTAGGCTAGCCAGCAACAACGATAAAATAACGCTGATGGTAACTACCCGAGTCTGTAGCTGTTGAGATGTCCGATTGATTTCTCTGGACTCGGCGATTTCATCTATTTCAATAAAATTGGCGAGTTCAGCTAGCTTTGTTTCAAATTCTTCTAGCTTGAGGGCGGCGGGACGACGATTTAATTCAATAAATTTTTGACGAGCGGCTATTAGTTCCGTAACCTGGAGTTCTTCAATGTTTAACTCTTTTACAAATTGCTCAACGTCCCGTAAGTTATCTTCGATGACCGTGTCATAGTTGTCGATGAGGTCATCAAGTAGTTCAAGTTCTGTTTCTGTTTCTTCAACACCTTCGTCAATATCCTCATCATACTGTCTGATCAGCTCAGCCCAATCTTCTTGAAAATCTCGACCGCTAGCTCGATAAAGGTCGTAGCTGATGAAGAACCGTTCTGGATCTTCAAACCATGTGATCAGCTGGCGTTCGTAGGCAATAAATCGATTAATAGATTTCTCTAAATTGCTAAGACTCAGGATTTCTTCAACTGCATCTTCATTGCCTTCATAGGCTTCCTGTTCATAGCGCTGGGCGATTTTAATTCCGGTGGCTGTTCCCGCAACAACAATACCGACGACTAACGCATACCCAAGGCCAATTTTTTGAACCACGTTGAGGCGGCCTAACCAGCCGCTTGACCTGAATAAACTATTTTCTTGAGATGCATTAGAGGGGGACAAGGGTGGGATGCTCATGACGACAGTCGATTTATGGGTGAAGCGCTAAGACGGTTGTCGCCTTTTCCAACACGTCATCTGGATCAAAGGGTTTGGTCATGTACAGGTTGGCTCCGACATCATGTCCCTGTTGTTGATCAAACGCCTGCCCCTTAGCCGTCAGCATAATAATGTAAGTATCCTGGGTAGCCACATCTGCTTTAACGGCCTGACAGACTTCAAAGCCGTTCATTTTAGGCATCATTACATCGAGAAATACTAAATCGGGCTTTTCTGTTTGGATCAGGTCTAAGGCTTCTAACCCGTTAGATGCAGTTAGCAATTCTACCCCCTCGTCTTCTAGCTCCTCTAGGGTCTGTTCCATGAGAATCCGGATATGTACTTCATCGTCAACAATCAAAATAGTTTTTGCCATGGACTGGTTTATGGACTGGTTTATGGACTACAAAAGGGGGGGGAGCGCGCTTAGCTAAACCTGTTGGGAATGACCTCGACTAGAGCGGAGCCTCCGGGGGCGGTTCTACCATAATGATAAAAATATTTTCTAAACCATTTTCAAACCGTAGGGTATTGACCAGATCATGCTCCATAGAAATGGCTGAATCGACAATTATCATATCGGGTTTTAGGGCCAGGGCTTTCTCAATACCGTCTTTTCCCGTGGTAGATTCGGTCACGGTGTATCCTTTTGACAGTAAAACCTCTGTTAATGTTTTAGTCGTGTTGTTGTCAATGTCGACCACTAACACGTTCCGTTTAGAGGTGCCCTCGTCTAGCAAGGTCTTAATGTCGTTGAGTAAAATCTCCGTATTGATTGGTTTACTCAGGTAGCGATCAACACCGAGGCGATACCCGCGCTCCTGGTCTTGAATGATGGAAAGCACAATGGTGGGGATACCCATGGTGGCGGGATTATTTTTTAGAACGGCGGCTAGATCAAATCCGTTAATGTTGGGCATCATCAAATCTAGAATGATCAGGTCTGGCAGGGCTAGCTTGATCCGGTTTAGGGCTGCCATGCCGTCTTCGGCCACCTGCACCTGGTAGCCAACGGCTTCTAATTCCTGACGCAGCAGCTGGCGAATATGGGGTTCATCATCCACCACTAAAATTGTTTTCTGGGCGTTATCCGTGGGGGGGACCGTTTGCTCTATGTTTTCCTTGAGCTGCTGCACCAGGGTTTGCAGGTCAAATTTGCCCACCTCGACCTCGGGCAGGATTCTCAAAGGCAGGGTAAAGGTAAAGCAGCTACCCTGGCCGATGTTGCTTTCAGCCCAGATACGTCCCCCGTGATGTTCGACAATCTGTTTACAAATGGGTAGCCCCAAACCGGTTCCTCTGGGTTTGTCGGTCATTACTTTACCCACCTGTTTAAATTTCTCAAACACTTTTTCTAAATCGTCCTTGGAAAGACCGATACCCGTATCGATGATACTGATGGCGACGTCCTTATTTTGACGGCGGACCCGGTAGGTTACAGAACCACTTTCGGTAAATTTAATGGCGTTGGATACCAGGTTGATGACCACTTGGATGATGCGGTCGCGATCGCACATCACTTCCGAATCTAGCGGTTTAAGATCACGAACAATCTCCAAGCCGTTGTTTTGAGCTAAGACAGACGTTGCTGAGATCGCCCGATCAATAATCTCTGAAATGGCTACCGGCTCAATGTTCCATTCAACCTTACCGGCCTCAATTTTAGAAATATCTAGCACATCGTTAATTAGCGAGGTGAGCCGTTCTCCCTCCGACACAATAATGCCCAAATTTTCACGCACCTGCCGTACAGCCCGCTCTGTTTTTTTCGTTTCAATATTTACAGCGGGTATGACGGTGTCTTCCAACTTTTTCTGAATTAGTTTAGCAAACCCCAGCACTGAGGTCAGCGGCGTTCGCAACTCATGGGATACCGTGGAGATAAAGTCGGTTTTCATCTGATCAACTTCTTTCTCAGCGGAAATATCGCGAATTAAGACAATTGAACCAAAGCTCTCACCCACGTCATCATGACGGCTAGCAACTGCCGTAATTAACGCCTGCCCAATGCCGTCATTGGGCAGCTCCACATCCCTAATCAACAGCTGGTTAGGATTGGCCTGATTTTGGGAAATTAACCGAGACAGGTCGGTATTAAAAATCTCATGGCAGGGTCGACCCACTAAGATTTGACTGTGGAGGTTAAACATGTTGATTAAGATGGGGTTGCTACGGATGATAATCCCAGCTGAATCGATCACCAATAATCCATCCCCAAGATTGTCAATAATGGCATTGAGCTGCTGGGTCCGTTCTTGAACCCGCTGCTCTAGGGTAATATGGCTATCTTCTAAGGCTTGGGTATGCTCCCCTGTCCAGCTAATCAGCTGGTTTAGGGAACTGGCCAACAGTCCGATTTCATCTTGATTTGTGACATCGGCCCTAATGTCAAAGTTAGAGAATTGGGTAACTTGTTGTGCCACTTGGGTCAGGTGCTGAATGGGACGAATGGCACGGTTGGCAATGTAGGCGGCAAGTGCGCCAATGACAACAACAGCAATACCGGTCCCCAGGGCTAAAATACGCAGCAGATTATACTGGGGGGCAAAGGCAATGGCGGTGTCGGTGGCAATTAATGCGGCTCCGACGGGTTGACCCGGCAGATCGGAGCTGAGGCTAACGTTGGCGTAGGCGACCAGCTGTTTTTTGTCATCTGCCTGAATGTTTTCCAATACGTTGGCCCCAGTCTGTTCTCCTTGAGCTAGTTCCATCAGACCTGGATAGTAGTTATCAATGGACTGGGTCAAATAGTCTTTCCGCGCCCCAGCAAAAATAACACCCTCTGGATTAATGAGATGCCACACACTTTTGTGGGTCTCAAAGATTTCAAATAGCTCATCCATGTAGCTACCTGGCACACGAGCTCTGATGATATAAACGATGCTTCCCGTGGCAGTATCCTTGACCGGAACTGCAAATTCCACACGTAGTTTGCCCGAACTCGGTGAAAGACCGGGACCGTTCATGGTGGATTGCCCCGTTTCTAGCGCTGTTTGAAAATAGTTGCGATCGCCATAGTTGCCAATAAACGGCCTGCCCGTGGTTGATTGGGCAATGGGGTTACCCTCTGGATCAAACAGAATCACACTATCAAAGTACTTGAGGGTACTGGCAAATCCTGTCAGCAACAGCTGCTGTTGAGATGGCGACAGATTATCGCGCAGCGTTTGTTCGCTCAAAAGCGGATTAATCGCTAGGGACTCCACCTCCCGTAGTCGAGTGACCAAAAAGTTATCTAACTTTTCACCAATGATGTCCGTGCGCTGCACCTGTTCTTGAACAATCTGTCGGCCAATGGAGCGACTGGCAAAAAAGTAGGCCGTGCTTCCAATCAACAGAACGGGGAGGGTACCCAGGGCAATGGCTAATGCCGTGACTTTATGCTGTAGCCGCTGTTGTGTATCGGGGGGGGGGACAGACGACTCAACTGGCGGTCCTGGCGACTGGGATGACTTTAAACCATTATCCATAACTGTTATCTGAAAAAATCTTGGGCGGGGGCGTCTCTAAAACTGATTGACCATTAGCGGACCGTCACTGTTCTTTTTTCAAGCTTGAACTACTGGGGTTGGGCATTTTCTTGACCTTGTTGAATCGGAATTTCGATCACAAATGCGGCCCCATACCCCAGCTCAGACTGGCACTGTAATTTACCCCCGTGGCGTTCGGTAATAATTTGGTTGCTGGTTGAGAGACCAAGTCCTGTGCCTTTGCCCACGTCCTTAGTGGTAAAAAAGGGTTCAAATAATTTGGATTGAATGTTGGTAGATATGCCGGGGCCGTTATCCGTAATGCAAATTTGGATGCGGTTAGGGGCCGTGCGACGGGTATCAATTGTGATCGTTGGTGAGGGAATAAATGATGATGTTTCTAATACATCTATGGCATTGACTAACAGATTCATAAATACCTGATTGAGCTGCCCAGGATAGCAATCGACCGAGGGTAGCTGATCGTAATTTTTAACAATTTCAATACCGGGAAAATGATTGCGAGGCTTGAGACGATGACGCAAAATTAGCAATGTGCTGTCGATACCTTCGTGAATATCGGCGGATTTAAACTCAGCTTGATCGAGTCGAGAAAAGTTTTTTAGAGACAGCACAATATCGTAAATCCGTTCGGTGCCCACCATCATGCTGTTGAGGGCCTTGGGTAGGTCTTCGAGCACAAAGGGGAGTTCAATGTCATCTACGGCCTGTTTTAAGGCCACCGACGGGGAGATACAGTCGGCCTGGTATAGCTCGATCAGGGTCATCAGATCTTGGGTATAGTCCTGCACATGCTGCAGATTTCCGTGGATAAATGTGACCGGATTGTTGATTTCATGGGCCACACCCGCCACCATTTGGCCAATGCCAGACATTTTTTCACTCTGGATTAGCTGCAATTGGGTCTGCTGCAGCGTATCTATTGTGGTTGCTAGCTGCTGGGCCTTATCTTCGGCGAGCTGGGCGGCTTGACGGCTCTGATCGTACAGATCGGCCTGGTCGAGGGCAATGGCCAGCTGATTGGTGACGGCCTGCAGTAGGGATACTTCGCTATCGCTCCAGGCCCTGGGGTCTTGGCTAGTGCCACAGCAAATGGCCCCCAGTTTCCCTGAACGGGTCTGAATTGGGATCGCTAGCAGGGCGGCGAACCCATGGGTCTGGAGAAATCGGCGGGTCACACCATCCCTGAGGGTTTGAATATCGTTGAGCTGCACCAGGGATTGTTGGCTAAACCAGTGGACCAACCCCCCGATGGTTTTGGGTGCATAGGTGCCCACGAGGGCTGGCAAGTGGCTGTGTTTTGATTCGGTGACGATGTCTAAACTGCTCAGACCCTCTGGCGGTATCTCCTCTGACTTGGCCCTAGTTTGAATCCAGAGAAAACAGCACCGGTCTACCGTTAAGGCTCGATAAATTTCGCTGACGGCGGTGGTGAGAATGGTTTCTAATTCTAGGGATTCTCGAATCTGGCTAGAGAGGCGAAAAATGAGATCGTTTTGACGACTTTCCTTTAGCTGACGCTCATGGAGCAGCGCGTTGATCACACCCGCTGCCTGAAATGCCATTGTGGTCAGGAGCTTTAGGTCTTCGGCATTGTAGGGGGTGTTGGAGGAACGGCTAAGTGCGATCGCACCGACAATAGATTCCTTCCGTTTTAATGGCACACAGATAACGGCGGCGCGTTGTCCTCCCTTATGGCGCGGATCTGAGCAGATAGCATTGATGATTTCACCGCGTCCGCTTTGAACGATGGTGCCAATAATGTCCTCATCCAGGGAAATAGACGCCTGAAACGGTCCGCCCTCACCAAAGCTGGCAACATGTTCCAACCTACTGGTGGTTTCTTTCAATAGTAATAGGACACCATGGCTTGAATTTAGCAGCTGTCGCGCTTCAGCTAAAACCAGGGAAGCCACCTCCTGGATATCGGGACTATCAATGATTTTTTCTGACAGATTAAAGAGAAGGGAAATTTCCTTATACTTACTGAGCAGTTCCTGGGCCAAATTACGCTTCTCAAATTCTCGATAGGCCAACTGAGAAATCAAGTTAGCGATGACCTCGGCTTTTTCATCTCCCTTGACCCATCCCAAAACGTCTTCATTCAGTGTGATCGCATAGCGATGGGGATGATCATCTGCTCGAGTGCCCAATATCAGCTGTCCCATAGCCGTTTCAATACAGGCCGTGGGAGCTGTAGCATTGACAACATCCTGAATCAGGGAATGTTCTTTTCTTAGAACTAATTTCTTTAAGTCAACACTCACCATCAGGGACACATTTCTGAATTACTGGCCGTTCGCATCCAGTTCTAGATTTCTAGAAACTACGTTTAGTTCCATAACTGAGCCATGGCCACAGGATCTAAACCTTCTCATGGTTCCCGCCACATCTACTGTCAGTAGCATGCGCTCAATATCTGCTAAGAACCACCGTTTTTTGTAAAAATTAATCACCTCCAGAGAGAAAAAGTTCTGTATTGAACGTACAGCTATTTTCGGGATGAATGGTTAATAATCCGGATCTAGGAGGTGCTTGTAACTAAGAATACTGATAGGACCCATGGCAATCTCAGTATTGGGTTCTAGATAAGCGGGGCAATTTAATCATGGGTGGTGCAATCGACGGGTGCAATAAAAGATAGATAAGGCTAAATAAACCGTTTAATGGCGTAATATTCGAATCCCCAAATCCCAAATCTAAGCAACTCCATTAGATTAGATTGATCAGATATGGCTGGAGAAATGAAGAACTCTAAGAAATAAAATAATCAGCTCTAAGACTATTAGTCTATTGCTTAATCAGCTCTCAGATAGTGATGGATTTAATGGATGATTTCATTGTTATTAAAAATATGAACAACAGCAGATTTTTTGATGTCCGCGTTCTCATTTTTACTGAGGTTTTTCGTTCCAAATCTGGCGATCAATTTTCCATTCCCCTTGTTCTTTTTTCATGAGCCATAGCCCTCGAAATTTTATCTTGATCGCGGGGCTACCATCATGGGGATGGACGGTGACCATAGCAATGCCAACAACATAGCCAAAGTCTCCCATAATTTGAATCTCTTCTGCTGTCAGGGTGGGGTCAAGGTCTTTGTCAGCAATCTGTTGGGCAAAGCCTGCTGCGATATCGGCTTTGCCATAACGATCTGGAGCATTGGGAGGCATCTGTAGCGCCGCCTCGGTAAACATGGCGGCATACGCGTCGGGGTTTTTAGCCCGCGCTCTTTGGGGATAGGTTTCTTCGAAGATTTTTTGAATGTGGCTGCGATCGTTATCTGACATGGTCAGCCCTGGATGGTGTTTTTGGGGTGAATTTAGCTTTTGCTAACTGTATTGCACCAATGATAGGTCATGTAACCCTACCCGCCCCAGTGCCGTCCCTCACCTAGCCCTATAGCCAAGCCGTACCAGCTGTTCTCCCGCAATCTCATCACACATGGCAATTTCAGCTTCGGACAGATGCTCTTTCCAATCACCCACTGAGCCTGACCTGACATATTGTCCATCGCCTTTTTTCGCTACCCGTTTAATATCTGCCGCCGCGACAATTGCGCCCACCTGGGCTTCATCCCAACCCAAGTTTGCAAACTCAAACATCTGCTGCAAACTTCTTTCCGGATCGGCCTTAAGGGCTTCGTACCGCACCGCATGTACTCGTGACTGGAGGCTGGGTCGTTCCCTAATGATCTCGCCCCATTCCACACATTGCTTCCACTGACGAATTGCGCCAGCTGTCCCTATCTGTGCCCATCGTTCTCGCTTTGCCAGCGCATTGTAGGACACACACACATCTCGTCCATCCCGCAGCACCTCAATAATGCGAGCTTCTGGAAACCGGCACAAAATTTGCTCGGCATAGCGAATGTGCATCGGTGTCTTTTCTAAAACCGTTTGACCCGGTTTACCGTACCGTTTAAAGAAACGGTCAAACATCGCTGCAATCAATTCTTCTGCTTGGACCAACCCACGGTTAGTTTCTAGGACCTCAGCCCGAATTGCGCTGATTAGTAAGCTTAGCTCCTGATAGCTGACTAATCCATGCAGACCATGGCTATCGGGTCGATTTAAGATCTGATAGTCCCGTAAGATCCCTGGCCAAATGGTTGCAGGTTTAAAGCCAAACAGCAGGGGTTTTAAGCCATAGCGTCGCAAAATTCCTTTCCATGCTCGCAGTCGTTGCTGCCAGTCCCACCTTGGCAGCTCCACAAATGGCTCATACACCAGTCGATAAACATGGGTTTCCCTCGGTACCACCAAAACGTCTGGATGTTGAGCCAGCAGTGACGTTACCCACGAGGTTCCTGAGCGTGGGCAGCCGACAACAAATAGCTTGGGGCAGGGGGACAGTTGACCCATATCAATATGATTACCGATCGCTTGTGTACGCATATCACAATCAATAACAATAAGGTTAGTAAACGGCCTCCCTGGTCTCAAATTTTTCTCGGTGATGGAGAAAAATGTCCGTCTACCTTAGGGCGACGGGGTTGGAGGATGAGGGGTTCGTAATCGATGGCCGATACCGATTTCTGTATATACGTCAGTATTCAGTGCCGGGGCAGACGCGACCGGATAGATCAACTGGCTAAACTGAGCCGTACATTGGGCCAGCGTTCGGGTCTGATAGTGGGCCTGGGCATTATCCGCAATCGCTTGTAATGACGAGGGTTGAGCAAATTGGTGTAGGGATGACGTCACCACATAATGATGATTGGCCACAATGCCATCCTGCGTCCTTAACCCATGGCCGTTACAAATGGGGAGCAGTCCGTGGGAGCAGTAGGCGGCGTATACGGTAGATTTGGCTAAATTCTGGGGAAACCGTCGATAATCAAAGATCCCAGCCAGGGACTCGGCCATCAGCTGGCTGATCTCAGATGCTGATAAAAAGCCTGTTTTTACCACCTTTACATCCAGTCCTTGGCTGTCCCATTCAATTGGACGTCCCACATCGTAGAGGGTATCAATCTTGAGTAATTGGCAAACCCGGTTTATGGTCCGGGTGTTGTGGCGATAGACGCGGGTGCGATCGCTACTGCCAAATACAATTAATGAACGCTTCCGTTCAGATAGGGTTGGCACTTGCCCCACTTCCCCAATGGTGGAAAAGTTTGGCACGCAGTGGACGGGGGACTCGGTCCACCCGGCAAGGGTTTGCTGAAATGCAGCATTATTAGTCACCACCACATCGGCCACCTGGGCCAACCCACGAGACACCCGCCGCTGGACAACGTTAGGACAGCGAATTTGCTTATAGCGCAGTGTGGGTAGCTCATGAAACATCACCACAATCCGTAATCCTCTCTGTTTTAGGCTTTTTAGGGCATCGACCAGCCACATCGGCGTATCTAGTTTGCCCAGCAGGTACGGGTAATTACTGTATTGAAGAAAAATAGTTGATATATTTTCAGGCACTTGGTCCACTAGCCCTTGCGCCGTATGGTGATTGAGCCGATGGACGGCAAACTGATCTAGCATTGGCTGCAGTTGCGGGTTGGGTCTAAATACCAAGAAGTCTGAAAGAATCTGACTGTGGTCATGCAGCTGGTGGGCTAGTTGCAGGGCATAGTCACCGACACCATCCACGTCGGGAAAGAGTCGAGGCACTATTTGTAGAATTCGAGTGGGTTGAGCGGTCATGTCTGTATAAGTGCTTAATAAGTGCGTGTACGCAAGCTGGGGCGTAGTGAGGCGTTAGGTAGCCATCACCTCAGCCCCGCAAGGTATTTTTTAACTTGCTCCACCAGCAGCGGTGTTGAACGCTGGTTAAACAAGTTGCCAAAGAAGCCAGGAATCGTTGTGAGCTCTACGCCGTCCTTGGCCACTACCTGCCACCCCAGCTCTCGGCCAAAGTACCAATCCAAAATTTGAATATTTGCACGGAACAGTTTTACTGACCCTGCATAGGGCTGGGGGACGTAGTGTTCTGCCGCTAACTCGTTGGCTTTTTGTGCTCGAGCATAGCGATATTCGTAGGGAACTTTGGGCTGATTTGGTTGAGGGGGAGCGACAGTGGGAGAATCAGGACTAGAGACTTCCCCAGCCACCAAATTCTCGGGAGAACCCCCATTAGGACTGGTTGGACTGGCTTTGTTATCGCGAGCTAGGGGGCGGCTAGCCGGTACAACCTTTTGCAAAATCTTCTTGGGTAGCGCCGCTAGGTTCTCCCATCCTCCGTGGTAATAGTAGTTTTTTCGTACCCAGAACGCCCCTAGCTGCAAACGGCTCTGGAGCTTTACCAGCACTGTCTCAGGGAGTTCTCCCGGACGATATGCATCGATTAGAACAACACTTTCCACTGCTTCCCCATCGGCCTGGAGCTGTTGCGCAATCTCAAAGGCCACCGCTCCCCCTAAACAATGGCCTCCGACTAAATAGGGTCCTTTAGGCTGCACCATGCGCATTTCCTTAACGCAGTCTGTTGCCAGCGCTTCTACCGTGGTGTGGGTGACCTCACTGCCGTCTAGATCGGGTCGCTGTAGCGCATAAAACGGTCGCTCGGTGCCCAATAGCTGGGAGAATCTGGCCCAGGTTAGGGCATCTGCCGAACCGCCGTGGAAAAAGAACGGTAGCCGGGAACCGCTGGTCTGAATCGGCACCAGGCTCGACCATTGCGACACGGGCTGATCCTGGCTGAGTAAGGCCGCGAACTGCCGTACATTGGGGGCCTGGAACAATGTTGCCAGGGGTAGGCCACAGTCTAGCTGTTGCTGCATTTGGTTAAACAACTGCACCGCCAGGAGCGAATCACCCCCAACATTGAAAAAGTTGTCGTCTATGCTCAGGGGACT
>ERZ1740072.252-NODE-252-length-22840-cov-5.919947_pt1 | contig 22840 bp, 23 predicted proteins | sample MGYA00581733_ERZ1740072 | MGnify/ENA primary metagenome ERZ1740072 (study PRJEB43018, sample SAMN04849741) | marine metagenome | isolation source: floating plastic debris | place: Pacific Ocean | collected 2008-08-30 | study: EMG produced TPA metagenomics assembly...
TCGTTGGGAACAGGATGTGGAACGAGATGTTCGCTCCGAATTGAATGCGGGACAGCATAAGGGTGTCCATTGGCGCCTCCGAGGGTCAAACCATCAAGTGTTTAGTGTTGACCTTGATATAGCAGAACGCGCGCAAATATCAGCGCAGGTGCGACAGCATGCGCACACCCAGAAGATGCGCGTATTGTCGCGGTGCCGGAAAGCGGAAAATGCCCCAATGCAAAAGAGCGGAGGCCGCGCCCCCGCTCTTTCTTCACACAATCGGGGTGGGCTCAGATCTCTTCCGGCAGAACCAGATTGAGAAAGATTGCCACTGCCGCTGTGGGCGCCACTGCCGATGTCATCAAAGTCTTGACCACTCCTGGCAGATACTGGACCGCAGATGGGACAAGGTTCAGGCCCAGTCCGGCGGCAAGGGACACGGCTATGATCACCATGTTGCGGCGGTTCATCTTGACCTCGGTCAGCACGTTGAGACCAGCGGCCGCGACCATGCCGAACATCACGATCACACCACCGCCCAGCACTGGCAGCGGCATGGAGGCGATGACCGCGCCGATCTTGGGGATGAGGCCGCACAGGATCAGGAACAGCGCCCCGATGGTGACCACATGGCGCGACATGATGCCAGTCATGCCGATAATGCCCACATTCTGGCTAAAGGATGTGTTTGGCAGACCGCCGAAAACAGCCGCCACAGCGGTGCCTAGACCATCGGCGTATGTGGCACCAGCGATCTCCTTGTCCGTTGCCTCGCGGCCCGCACCCGCCTTGGTCGTCGCTGACGCATCCCCGACGGTTTCTATGGCCGAAACGATACTGACAAGGACCACCGCGATCACGGCTCCAAGGCTGAATTCAAAACCGTAAGGGAGTGGCTGAGGTGTGACAAACATCGCCGCACTGCCGACAGCACTAAAGTTCACCATGCCAAGGGCGATGGCCAGCAGGTAGCCAACGACAAGGCCAATCAGAATGCCCGCATTTGAAAGGATGCCCTTTGTGAAGAATTTGAACAGCAAAGCGACTATCACAACTGTGAGGGCGACGCTCCAGTGCATCAGTGAACCAAAGCTTTCCGCCTCCATCTGGAAGGTTGCCGCCCCACCGGCCGCGTATTTGATCGCCACCGGTATAAGGTAGAGACCAATGGCAAGGATCACGAGGCCTGTGATCAGTGGTGGAAACAGGAACCGCAGATGCTGGATGACCGAACCAAGAAAGAAATGGACGACTCCACCTATGAGACACGCGCTTAGTGCGACGCCCAAACCTTGGGTCGCAGCAATGCCTGCAAGCACGCCTACAAAGGCAAAACTGGTGCCTTGCATGATCGGCAAGCGTGCGCCCACAGGGCCGATCCCGACTGTCTGGAACAAAGTTGCAATGCCCGCAAAGAGCATCGCCATCTGGATCAGGTACACCTGCTCGGGCCCGCCAAAGGCGAGGCCAGCAGCACCCGCGACAATGATCGAAGGAGTGACGTTTGACGCGAACATCGCCAGAACGTGTTGCAACCCAAGAGGCACCGCCTCAACCAAGGGCGGGGTATCGTTCGGGTCTGAATACAGCCCTGTCGTCATGTCAGTCATTGGTTTTTGTCCCTATTTCCGGCCGTCTTGAATGCGGCTGGAAAAAGTTATGCGACCACGCGATAGGGGGGATCAAGCGAAAACTCTTGCAGGTTAGCGCCGGGGCCAATCCTGTCTACAACTGCAAACAAACCGGGCAAATGCAGCGGGGTCAACACGCCGTGCCATGTACCACGATGCAGATTGATGCCCTGACCGGGGGCCGTCAGAAAAGCCAACGGTTGACCGGGTGAACCGCCCTGGTCCGGGGCAACCGTGACCAGAAAGGGATGTTCGGACATCGGGATGAACGCCTGACTCCCCTCTGGATGGCGTTCGAGCAGATCAAGGGTGTAGGGCAGTGCGCGCGGTGTGGCCTTGAACAGGCTCACCCCCGCCTGCCCGTCGCCAAAGTCCATGCGCGCGCGATCATGAAAGCGCCCGCATAACCCCGCATTGATCATCTTGTCGGGTTCGCCCGCGCAGTCCAGCACATCCCCGAAAGGCGCGAATGCCGCTGCTGTTAGAGGCTGGCATGGGATGTCAGAGCGGAACATGCCGGTTCACGTCCTTATATAGCAAATAGCGAAACGGCTCGGTCCCCGTTGCGATGCAAGCCTGCGGGCAGAACGCGCGCAGCCACATAAAATCGCCCGGGCCGACGCTGACCCAATCGGTGTTCAACAGATATTCGGCGGTGCCTTGCAGGACATAAAGCCCGTGTTCCATCACGTGCGTTTCAGCAAAAGGGATGCGGGCGCCTGGTAGAAAATTCACCAGATTGACATGGCAGTCATGGCGCAGATCAAGCGGATCGACAAAACGCTGCGTGGCCCATTCTCCATTGGTGTCGGGCATGGGTACTGCTTTGACGTCTGCCTCATGTGTTACAACGGGTTCGGGCAGGGTCAGACCGTCTCCCTGCACATAGCGTTTGCGGATCCAGTGGACCCCACAAGGTACGTCATCCCGGTTAAACAGCGTCCATTGCGCACCGGACGGGATGTAAGCATAGCTGCCCGGGGTCAGGACATGAACCGTGGCCCCGATGGTCAGATGCGCCGTCCCCTTGGCCATGAAAAGGATCGCTTGTGCATCCTTGTCAGGCTCGGGATCGTTGCTGCCACCCTCGGGCGCAAGTTCAAGTGCGTATTGGGCAAAGGTTTCCGCAAAGCCTGACAGTGGCCGCGCGAGGATCCAAGCGCGCGTACCAGACCAACCGGGTAGGAAAGACGTCACGATATCGCGCTGTGTTTCGGCGGGGATTACTGCGTAGGCTTGCGTAAAGACAGCGGTGCCCACGGGCGAATTATTTTTGTCCGGATGGCCACCGGGAGGAAATGCGTAGGTGCTCATTACAGCGCCTCCAGCCGCAAGCGCGCGATGCGTTCAACTTGCCTGCAGGCCTCTGTGAATTCGGTTTCGGTGTCATTGGCGATGCGGCGATCAAAGGCGCGCAAGATGCCTGCCTTGTCGTGATCCTTGACTGCAATAATGAAAGGAAACCCGTGCTTGGCGACGTAAGCGGTGTTGAGCGAGTCAAAACGCTGCCGTTCATCATCCGTCAGCGCATCAAGGCCCGCACTGGCCTGTTCGGCAGCGCTGTCATCCGTCAATCGTTTTGCGGCGGCCAGCTTGCCAGCAAGATCCGGGTGGGCGCGCAGAACCTCCGACCGCTGATCATCGCTGGCTGCGCGGAACACGCGGCACAGCGCGTTATGTATGCCTTGGGCCGTGTCGTGAGCTGGTCCGAGTTCCAAAGCCCACGCTCCGTCCGCAATCCATGGCGAGTGTTCAAAGATACCCCCAAAGGTCGACACAAACGCGTCCCGCTCCATCAGATGCCAGTTGTTGATCGGTTTCGGGGGATGTACGGCCTTCCAATGGGCAGCGATATCAGCGCGACGCACGCACCAGACACCCTCAAACCCTTTGATATATTCAATGAACTTGCGCAGCGCCTGCACCCGACCCGGGCGCCCGATCAGGCGACAATGCAGGCCGATGCTCAGCATCGCGGGGCGCCCTGACGCGCCTGCGGCATAGAGTGCATCAAAGCTGTCGCGCAGGTAGGCAAAGAACTGATCGCCGGAGTTGAAGCCTTGCGGTGTGGCAAAGCGCATGTCGTTACAATCAAGCGTGTAGGGGATGATCAGCTGATCCCTGCCGTTCGCATCGATCCAGTATGGTAGATCGTCGTCGTAGGTATCGCTGATCCAGTCAAACCCACGTTCGGATGCCAATGCGACCGTGTTCACGGAACAGCGCCCTGTGTACCATCCCAAAGGCCGCGCGCCGGTCACTTCGGTGTGCAGCTTGATCGCTGCGTCCATATCGGCAGCTTCGTCTTCCGGGTCATGATCCTTGTAGTCGATCCATTTCAAGCCGTGGCTGGCAATTTCCCAGTTGGCATCCTGCATCGCCTCGACCTGCGCCGGACTGCGCGCAAGGGCGGTGGCAACCCCGTACACTGTGACCGGCACGCGGGATTCCGTGAACAACCGATGCAGCCGCCAGAACCCGGAGCGCGCGCCGTAGTCATAGATGCTTTCCATGTTCCAATGCCGTTGCCCGGGCCAAGGGGCGGCGCCCACGATCTCGGACAGGAACGCCTCGGACGCCGCATCGCCATGCAGCAGGCAATTCTCCCCACCCTCTTCATAGTTCAATACGAAAGACACAGCGATCCGCGCACCACCGGGCCACGCCGCATCCGGTCGATCAGCCCCATGCCCATGAAAATCGCGCGGGTAACGGGGGCTCGTGTCGGCCATGGACTTCCCTTTGAAATCAGAGTGAGATGCGCACAATCTGAGCGATGATGGGGCGGGATGCAATGGCAACAGGATATCTGACGACGCACGTACTTGATACGGCACGCGGCGTGCCTGCAAACGGGATTACAATTGCGCTCTACCGGGTATCGGGCAATTCGCACCGCAAAATCGCCGAGGCTGTGACCAATGATGACGGGCGCACCGATGCACCGATCCTGCCCAAGGGCGAGATGACGGCGGGCCAATACGAGCTGATCTTTTTCTGCGGCGACTACCTCGACACCCATGACCTGAGCGGGGATGCGGTCAAGTTCCTCGACCAGATCCCGATCCGCTTTGGCATCACGGATGAAGACGCCCACTACCACGTGCCCTTGCTGTTATCGCCTTATGGCTATTCGACCTATCGCGGCAGCTAGGTACGCTCGATCAGCGTGATCTTAGAGGTTCCAAACTTGCGCTGATCCACAGGCGCGAACCCCTCCGGCGGGATCATGGCCGCGTTTTCCTCCCACACCACCAAGGCTCCGGGAATGAGCCAGTCGCGCACCGCACCCAGCGCTCGTTCCCCCAAACCTTGCCCGTAAGGCGGAGCGAGAAAGACCAGATCAATCGGCGCCCCTGTCCATGCGGCCAGACGTGTGGCGTCGGTGCGGATCACTTGCGTCTGGTCCTGCGCTTTCAGCTTGGCGATGTTGTCCGTGATCAACCGCTGTCCGACGCGACCGTTTTCCACAAAAACCGCCGCCGCCGCCCCGCGCGACAGGGCCTCAAGCCCTAGCGCGCCCGTGCCTGCAAACAGATCGAGCACTTGGGCACCCTCGATCACACCGCGACTGGCCAGCATAGAAAACAGCGCTTCGCGCACACGGTCCGGCGTGGGTCGCAGATGCGCGCCCGGATCGCCTTTGCCGACACCGGTCAGTGGCACGCCGCGCCAGCGCCCAGCGATGATCCTCACTTGAGCAGGGCCTTTAGGTCGCTTGAGGGGTCTGCAATGGCGGACACCTCCGGGCTTTTGCCCGCCTCGATCAACCGTTTGCCGATCATGTAACCGCGCGGATCGTTCGCCGCATCCACGGCCAAAAGGGTGTCGCCCTGGTAATACCAGAACGACTTTGCCTTGCCGCCGTCGCGGGTCACAACTCGGTCATAGCCGGTGTTCAGGCCCGCGATCTGCAATTTGACGTCATACTGATCCGACCAGAACCACGGACGCGCGACATAATCCTTGCCTGCCCCAAGGATGTTCTCCGCCACGCATTCTGCCTGATCAATGGCGTTGGGCACGCTTTCCAGCCGGATGCGCGCACCGCGATAGGGGAAAGAGGCGCAATCGCCCGCCGCCCAGACATGGGGGGCGGATGTGCGCCCTTGCGCGTCCGTTGCAATGCCGTTGTCGATCTCAATCCCTGCGGCTTCTGCCAGCGCCGTGCCCGGCGCAATGCCGACGCCGACAATGACGAAATTCACATCCAACGTCGTGCCGTCTGACAGAACCGCACCAGACACCGCGCCCTCGCCCGTAAGGCGATCAAGACCGACACCCTCGCGGATATCCACACCGTGCTCACAGTGGAGCGTTCGGAAAAAATCGCTGGTCTCCGGGGCTGCGACCCGTTGCAGGATGCGGTCAGCCATCTCGACAAGCGTAACCTGCAACCCAAGCTTTGCCGCGACCGAGGCCGCCTCAAGCCCAATGTACCCGCCACCCACGATCAACACCCGCGCACCAGAGGCAAAGCGCGGGGCCATGGCATCCACATCCGACAAATCGCGGACAACAAACACGCCGTCCAGATCGCCTCCGATTGCAGCTGGCAATCGACGCGGAACTGACCCAGTGGCAAGCACGAGATCAGAATACTCCAGCACATCCGCACAAACGCTGACCGTCTGAGCCTGCGTATCGATGGCGGTCACTTCAGCCCCCAAACGAAGATCAATGGACTGGTCCGCATAGAAGGACTCTGGGCGCAGAAACAGTCGCTCCAGCGGCATGTCCCCCATGAGGTATGCCTTGGACAACGGTGGACGTTGGTAGGGGGGCACTGGCTCGGCCCCGATCAGGGTCATGCGCCCTTCAAACCCGCCATTGCGCAGCTTGGCGACACAGGATGCACCTGCTTGCCCAGCACCGATCACCACCACATGGTCCATCTATTTTACCTTTGTTCTCGCCCTTTGCCGATGCTCAGCCTATATCGCAGTGCAGTAGCGACGCAATTCCAAGAAAGGCCCGATCACATGGCGATTTCCCAAGGCGACACCCTTCCAGACGCAACACTGTCTTACATGGGCGACGAAGGCCCCGCGACAGTCGCGCTGAGCGACAAGACAAAGGGGCGCAAAGTCGTGATCTTTGCTCTGCCCGGTGCCTACACCGGCGTGTGCAGCACGGCCCACGTCCCCAGCTTTATTCGCACCAAGGACCAGTTTGCTGCGAAAGGTGTGGACGAAATCATCTGCATTTCGGTTAACGACCCTTTCGTCCTGCAAGCATGGAGCGAGTCGACAGGCGCAGGGGCAGCCGGGATCACCATGCTGGGTGACGCCGATGCGTCCTTTACCAAGGCGATGGGGCGGGACTTCACCGCGCCGCCTGCGGGCCTCATCAACCGCTCAAAACGCTACGCGATGGTGGTCGAAGATGGCACCGTGACGTTGCTGCAAGAAGACGAAAACCCTGGCGTCTGCGATGTCTCTGCTGGTGAAGGCATGCTTGACGCCATGTGAGGCAAAGCCAAACCAAACATGTCACAAAAGGCCCCGCTCCGGGGCCTTTTTCCTTTGGATCAGAGCAGGCCATCCATCTTGCGCGCCAGCTTGACATCCAGCGGGCTGAGCCCATCAACATCGTGGGTGGTCAGGGTAACCTCGACGGTTTTGTAGACGTTCGCCCATTCAGGGTGATGATCCCACTTTTCCGCCCACAAGGCGACACGGGTCATCCAACCAAAAGCATCCACGAAATTGCCGAACTGAAACGTTTTGTGGATCGCATCGCGGTCTTCAACCACAACCCAGCCCGTCTCGATCAGTGGTGCAAGAAGCGTATCTCGGGTTTCTTCGCTTAAACGTTCTGTCATTGCTGTTCCTCAATCTCGACCCGCTTAAAGGGTCCATACTCTGTCAGAATTTCAATCTCTTCTTCGACCGCCTCACGTTCGGCGCGCAAGTAGTTGGCTATGGCATCAGCAAATCCCGCGTCGCTCACCCAATGCAAGCTGTGCGTTTGCGTCGGCAGATAGCCGCGCGCCAGCTTGTGTTCACCCTGCGCCCCGGCCTCGACCCGCACCAAGCCATGGTTGATGGCAATGTCGATGGCCTGATAGTAGCACAGTTCGAAATGTAGGCAGGGGTGAAGCTCGGTGCATCCCCAATAACGGCCATAGAGGGTCTCGGCCCCGATAAAGTTCAGCGCACCGGCAACATAACGCCCATCTCGTTCCGCCAAGACCAGTGCCATGTCGTCGCGCAGCGTCTCTTGAGCAATGCGAAAAAACCGGCGCGTGAGGTAAGGCGTGCCCCATTTGCGCGCGCCCGTGTCCTGATAAAACTCCCAGAAGGCATCCCAGTGCTCGGGGCGCAAATCGTCCCCCGTAAAGGTGTGAATGGTCCCGCCAAAGTCCTGCGCCTGCCTGCGTTCCTTGCGGATGTTCTTGCGCTTGCGACTGCTCAAGGTCGCCAAAAAGGCGTCAAAGTCCGGATAGTCGTCATTGAGCCAGTGAAACTGCTGCGTGGTGCGCGCCATCAGGCCCAAGGCGCTGCCCGCCTCACGTTCGGTTTCGGTGCAAAACGTCACGTGCAGTGAGCTGAGGTTATTGTTGTCCGCCAGTTGCACGGCGCCTTGCACCAAAACCGACAAGCCGATTTCCGGAAAGTCCGGGTGGGTCAGGAACCGCCGCCCGGTGGCTGGCGTATGCGGCACTGCAATCTGCAGTTTCGGGTAATAGCGCTGGCCGGAGCGTTCATAGGCATGGGCCCAGTTGTGATCAAAGATGTATTCACCCTGAGAATGCCCTTTGGCATACATCGGCGCGACACCGATGGTCTGGCCCTGCATGATTGCCTGCAAATATTGCGGCTGCCATCCTGTGCCCGGACCGACGGAATTGCTGTCCTCCAGAGCCTTCAGAAACCGGTGTGTTGTAAAGGGATCGTTGGGACGACCGCCCCCTTTCGCCTCAGGGCAGGCGCAGGCATCCCACGTTTGCGCATCGATGGCGTCAAGGCTGGGTAGGACCCGAATTTCGATCTCTTGCTCGGACACGAGAGTTCCTTATTGGCTATCGCGCTTCAATGTGTGTCACGGGCGCGAATGATCAACCGGGATGGGCGGCCAGATACCCTTCAAAGGTCACATTCTGTGCGACCTTTCGTGCCTCTGCCTCGGCCTGCGGCGACGAGATGGTCCAGCACAGGATATCTGCGCCCTCCGCCTTCAATTCCGCAATCCGCGGGCGGGCCAGATCCGACGCCTCGTGACTGACAAAGCTGGCGCCGACGCGGTCATAATCAGGAATGGCGCGCAGGGTGTCACATATCGCTTCGGGCAAAGGCCAGTCGCCGGGATCATAGGCGCTGGTGACCAATCCGCGTGGGATGTCGGGACAGAGTTCTGCCATGCGCGCGACCGCGTGCGGGTTAAACGACATCACAGCGACAGGGCCCGCATAGTCCTGCAGTGCCTGCGCGGTCGCCGCCTCAAGCGGGCCGATCTGGTCGCCCATCGCCCCGTCCTGATCTTTGATCTCGATCAGCACGGGGACCTGACCCGCCACCAATTCAAGGACCTCCGGCAGGGACGGTATCCCCTCGGATGCACCCCGCAACGGCGTTTGCGCAAGGACCGATGAGGCAAGCGCGCGCACGGGTCCGCTGGCTTGCGCCAACCGGTCAAGTGCGTTGTCATGAAAGACCATCGCGCGATCATCGGCCGACAATTGCACGTCGATCTCGATCCCATAGCCGTGCGCAATCGCCGCCAGAATCGCGGCGCGACTGTTTTCAGGCCGTCCGTCGGACACATTGTGCAAGGCACGATGCGCCAGCGGTGTGGTCAGGAATGCCGGATCGAGCCGCGGCCTCATTTTATCTGAAAGATGCCTTCAATCTCTACGGCGACGCCAAGGGGCAAAGACGCCGCTGACACGGCCGAGCGGCTGTGACGGCCTGCGTCGCCAAGGGCTTCGACCAGAAAGTCAGATGCGCCGTTGATCACCTTGGGCTGTTCGGTGAAATCAGCAGTGGAGTTCACAAAGCCCGTCAGTTTGACCACCCGCACAAGGCGGTCGATATCCCCGCCGCACGCCGCCTTGACCTGCGCCAACAGACTGATGGCACAGGTTTTGGCCGCTGCCGCGCCGGCCGCGACCTCCATATCAGCACCCAGTTTTCCCGTGATCAAACCGTCTGCTCCGTTCGAAATCTGGCCCGAAACGTAGACGATGTCGCCGATCTGAACGAATGGTACGTAGTTGGCAGCTGGTGCTGGCGCATCAGGCAACGTGACGCCAAGGTCGGCAAGGCGAGAGGCAATGGACATGGATTGATCCTTTCTGGCGATCTGGGTTTTGCGCAGACGCTAGACGCAAGCCATCACCGCGATAAGGCGAAAGATCAAAATTCCCGGCTTGCCCAGTCACTTTCGTCAGTTTGCAACCCAACTCATTGGGCCAAGCCTAAGCCGTTTCGATGCGAACGACCGCGCCCATTGGCATCTCGGCAAAGAGAACCTGACCAGCGCCCAACTTGCCCACAGCAAGAGGGTTCGATGCAGTTTCAGTGCAGCCCGCCGGGGGATCTTGGACTAACAGCATCAGTTAACCGGCACACCGGCTAAACACAGCGGCAATCCAAGGCTTGCCCGACACGTTTACAGACGGTCTGCTTGCACATATCGATGGCAACTGCGTTGCATCAGCACATTTTTGCCTTAGCAAGGATCATTCTTGAGCAAACGCACGCTGCCGATCACTGTTTGTGTATCGCAACCGCCACATCCGAATAAATCGACATTGCGTGCCCTGTGTATTTTGCACACAAACACTACGTATTCGTTTCGAAACCGCCGGAGATTTTAAGTGCTTGTATTTGCCCGCCTGCACCGTGCCGCAGCACTCGTGCTTGTTGTTTCCCTTTTGGGGGCGTGCGCGGGATCAAATGGAACGGCAATAACGCCCGAAGGCATCAATGATCCCAATGAGGCTGGAAACCGCAGGACACATGAGTTTAACCGCAGCCTTGACCGCGCCTTAATCCGGCCTGCCGGTGTTGGGTATACCAACTTTGTTCCGGACGCTTTGGAAGACGGCATAACGAATTTTGCACTTAATTTGGAAGAACCCAAAAATGCGGTGAACAGTTTGCTACAGGGCGATCTGCGCGGCATGGGCCTTTCACTGGTAAGCTTTGTGACGAACACAACACTGGGCATTGGCGGACTATTCAATCCGACACGGGAACTCGGCATACCGGAAAACGACACCGATTTCGGCGAAACTCTGTATGTCTGGGGCGTTGGCGAAGGCAATTATGTAGAACTGCCGTTTTTGGGCCCTTCCACCACACGCGCGACCTTTGGTTTGTTTGTGGACCTGTTCACAAACCCGCTCAACACGGTTTTTGATGATCGCAGCAGAGCGTTTTACCTGACACCTGCGGGCTTGGCATCGGGACTTTCGGCTCGAGGTCGATTTACAGATACAATCGACTCGATCCTGTATGAAAGTGCCGACAGCTACGCACAGGCGCGCCTGATCTATCTACAAAACCGCAGGTTCCGACTTGGGGACACGGAGTCGAGCGCTGACATAGATCCGTTTGAATTGGACACCGAGGGGTTCTGATATGCAGAGACGACATTTTTTAACAATCACGGGCGCATCTGCCCTCATTTCTGCAGTGCCCGCATGGGCCCTGACCGAAGCCAGCGCCAAGAAGCTAGTCGATGCGCTTGTCGGTGACGTGAACAAGGTCATCGCCTCAGGCAAAAGTCAGAACGCTATGTTTTCCGATTTTGCCCGTATTTTCGCCCGCTACAGTGACACATCATACATCTCTGCGTACGCCATGGGCGCAGATGGGCGCACAGCTTCAAAGGCTCAAAAACGGGCGTTTTCTGAAGCATTTCAAGGCTATATCGCCCGCAAATACGGACGCCGCTTTCGCGAATTTATCGGCGGTCGACTTGAAGTGAAATCTGTGCGGAAGGTCAAGAACTGGTACGAAGTCGATACGACCGCGTTCCTGCAGGGCGAGGCACCGTTCACTGTGACCTTTCACGTATCAAACCGAACCGGGCGTGATCTTTTCTTCAACATGTTTATCGAAGGCATTAACCTGCTGTTGACCGAACGTGCCGAAGTCGGAGCGTTGATCGATCAAAACGGTGGTAACATTGATGCAATGATCCGCGACCTGAAAGCCTCTGGTTGATCCATAGTCAGCGGTTGCGACCACCAAAGATGTCACGCACCAGCATTTCGATGATACCCTCGGTTGTGCGCGGAATATCGCGATTTTGCCGTTGGGACGGTGCTGTTGGCGCGGTCGGGCTCGGGGTCTGAACACCTTCAGGAGCGCGCATCGGCAGCGGTCGCGCAGGCACGCCTTCATGCACACGCACCATAGTTTCGCGCCAGATTTCAGCTGGCAATCCGCCGCCCGTCACGCCCGTCAGGGGCGTGTTATCATCGTACCCCATCCAGACCCCGGCCACATAATCGGCCGTAAACCCTACAAACCATGCATCGCGTGCGGCTTGGGTTGTGCCTGTCTTGCCGGCAATTTCACGTCCGTCAAACTGCGCCCGGCGACCCGTCCCCTGGCTCACTACTTTTTCCATCATCCAGATCAATTCAGCCGCCGCCTTATCCTGAATGACTCGCTCTCGGATACCACCGCCCGTGCCCATAAGCGTGTCGTCATCCCCCTGCAGACGCAGATCGACGAGTCCGTAGGGCGCAACAGAAGACCCGCCGTTCAGGATGCCCGCATAGGCGCCGGTCATATCCAGCAGCGTGCTTTCAGATGCACCAAGCGCCAGCGCGGGACCGTCGGCAAGATCGCTGTCGATCCCAAAATCGCGTGCCACGCGGCGCACCAGATCACGGCCAACGCTTTCTGACACCAGAACCGCCGGAATGTTCAGTGAATCCTGTAGCGCTTCGGTCAAAGTGACCCGTCCTCGATAATCATTGGTGTAGTTGCGCGGCGACCAAGGCCCTGACCCGGGAATATCGATCGTCAGCGGCGCATCATTTACTGTGGCAAGCGGCGAATAGCCCAGTTCCAGTGCTGCGGCATAGACAAAGGGTTTGAAGGCCGATCCCGTCTGGCGTTCTGCCTGAATGGCGCGGTTGAACACACCCGATGCGCGGGTTTCACGCCCGCCGACCATGGCGCGCACGGCGCCATCCGCACTCATGACCACGACCGCGGCCTGCGCTTTTGATCCTTCGCGCACCTTGTTCTCAAAGACGAAGTTTACGGCCTCTTCTGCGGCGCGTTGCAGACGCTGATCCAGCGTGGTGCGTATGATCACGTCCTCGACCGTGTTGCGGGTAAAGAACTCCGGGCCCGTCGACATCACCCAGTCGGCAAAATATCCACCGGCATTGCGCCGGGCAGCCGGGGCGAGGCCCGCAGGGTTTTGTTGCCACTTCGCGACTTCCGCATCCGTGAGATAGCCCTGCTCTCCCATCAGACGCAAAACGGTTGCTGCGCGATCGTGTGAGCGCTGCAAGTCCGTGGTCGGCGCATCACGCGACGGCGCGGTCAGGAGTCCTGCAATCATTGCAGCCTGTGACGGATTCAGATCAGAGGCAGGCGTACCAAAGTAACGCTGCCCTGCAGCTTCGGCTCCATAAGCCCCGCCGCCCATGTACGCGCGGTTGAGGTAAATCGATAGGATCTCGTCCTTAGAATATTTCACCTCCATCGCCAAAGCGTAGATCGCTTCTTTTGCTTTGCGCTGGATCGATCCACGTCGGCAATCCGCAACGTAAGCGGCCTCGTCCTTCCATTCAGAAGCGACGTATTCCTCGCCCAGACACAGCAATTTGGCGGTCTGCTGGGTGATCGTAGACCCGCCATGGCCCGACAGGGGACCACGCCCTTCGCTGAGGTTGATGCGCACGGCGCTGGCCACACCACGCGGACTGATTCCGAAATGCCGGTAGAATCGCTTGTCCTCAGTTGCGACCACGGCATTTCGCAGCGCGGGCGAGACGGTTTGCGCTGTCACTGCCCCGCCGAACTGATCCCCACGTCGCGCAAATATCTGTTCGTCGCGATCCAGCAGGGTGACGGACCCTCGCGCACGTCCATCCAGCAGGGCCGTCACATCAGGCAAGGTGGTCCAATAGTACCCCACAAACAGCGCCAGAACAGCACAGGCAGCCGCAGTGACCCGCCACGTGATTTTCCAGATCAGGCGGAAGAGCCAGCGGATTGCACGGGTAAGAATGTTGCCGGTCGGCTTTTTGCGCGGAGTCCGTTTACGCTTGGCCGGCGCGGCCTTTTTCGGACTTGGCTTTTTGGTCTTGGGACCATACCGGCGCTCTGCCACCAAAGGTCGCTTGCCGTTTTTTGAATCACGCATCTGACGACCCCTGCCCGGCCTGTTCTTTGACGTTACCATATCGACTTTGAACGGCATTGCCACGCCCCGACAAAAGGCAGGGCCGATTCTTAATTGCCCTCTTTTTAGGCAAATTGCCATATTTGCGCATTTTTTATGCACATGAGGAAAAAGGATGCGCTCGATTCAGCCTCAAAATCTTTGCCCCGCACTGGGAATACCCTCTTTTGCCCCCATACCGCAGGGCGACCTGCCAATCTAAGGGGACACGTGGTGAAACTCATCATTGCAACGATCAAGCCGTTCAAACTGGAGGAGGTCCGCGAAGCGCTGACCGAAGCCGGTGTACGCGGTATGATGGTCACAGAAATTAAGGGCTTCGGCTCACAATCGGGGCATACGGAAATCTATCGTGGCGCAGAATACGCTGTGAATTTCGTGCCAAAGGTCAAGATCGAGATCGTCGTGGCAGAAGCCATGGCAGATCAGATTGTCCAGACCATCACAAAAACAGCCCAAACGGGCAAAATTGGCGACGGCAAGATCTTTGTCCTCGACGTTGAACAAGCCGTGCGCGTGCGCACCGGCGAAACAAACGACGACGCCATCTAAGCGTTCCAGCAAAGGGAAAAACGGAAAATGAAACTTACGAAATCTCTCCTCGTTGGCGCAGGCTTGACCGCTCTGCCGACGCTGGCGCTGGCACAAGATGCCGCTCCGGGCTTTGACGAGATCGGCCCGTACATCATGACAACCCTGCTGTTCTGTATGGCAGGCTTCCTCGTCTTCTTCATGGCCGCCGGGTTTGCCATGCTCGAAGGCGGTCTGGTCCGCGGCAAGAACGTTACAATGCAGATGACCAAGAACATCGCGCTGTTTTCGATTGCGGCGATCATGTACTGGCTCATCGGCTTTAACCTGATGTATCCAGGCGATTTTAACGGCTATGTGGGTACGTTTTTCTCGCCAACCGTACTTGATCCTGTAGGGGTTGCAGCGGCAGATGCGGCGTTGGACTACGCAACGGTCGGCTCTGACTTCTTCTTCCAGTTGGTGATTGTTGCGGCAACCGCGTCGCTCGTGTCCGGAGCTGTAGCCGAACGGATCAAACTGTGGCCCTTCCTGATATTCGTTGTTGTCCTGACAGGCGTTCTGTACCCGATCTCCGGATCGTGGCAGTGGGGCGGCGGCTGGGTTTCCGAACTTGGATTCTCCGACTTCGCCGGCTCCACAGTTGTACACTCTGTGGGTGGCTGGGCTGCTCTGGCAGGCTGTATCGTTCTTGGTCCACGTCTGGGCAAGTACAAGGACGGCAAAGTGAACCCAATGCCTGGTTCGAACCTCGCGCTTGCTACACTGGGCACGTTCATCCTGTGGCTCGGCTGGTTCGGCTTTAACGGCGGTTCGCAGTTGGCGATGGGCACCGTGGGCGACGTATCTGACGTATCGCGCATCTTTGACAACACCAACATGGCGGCGGCGGCTGGTGCTGTAACGGCACTGATCCTGACACAAATCCTCTACAAAAAGCCTGACTTGACCATGGTGCTGAACGGCGCACTGGCGGGCCTCGTGTCCATCACAGCTGAGCCGCTGGCTCCGTCCCTGCTGGGTTCGCTGCTGATCGGTGGCGTAGGTGGTGTGATCGTTGTGTTCACTGTTCCACTGCTCGACAAGCTAAAGATCGACGACGTTGTTGGCGCCATCCCGGTCCACCTGTTCGCAGGGATCTGGGGCACCATCGCGGTTGTGTTCAGCGGCAGCGCGACGCTGACGGCGCAGATCACAGGCATTGTGGCCTACGGCGTGTTCACATTCGTTGCATCGCTCATCGTGTGGTTCATCCTCAAAGCAGTCATGGGTATCCGTGTCAGCGAAGAGGACGAGATCGCAGGTTTGGACATGTCCGAGCTGGGCATGGAAGCCTACCCCGAGTTCTCAAAAGGCTAAGGGCCTTCGAGCAGGAAAATAAAAAGGCCGGGCGATGTGCCCGGCCTTTTTAGTTGCGACGGTGGACCACACGTCCACCTTACTGTGTTGGAGCAATAACAAGGTGGGCACGCCACCCGTATTGCGCCGTCAGACACCCGCAGCGATAATCGCATCCGCAAGGATCGGTATCGACTGCGCGTTCAACCCGGCAATGTTCATGCGGCTGTCTCCAACCATGTAGATGCCGTGCTCTTCACGCATTTTCACCACTTGTTCGGGCGTTGCACCGATCCGCGAGAACATGCCCCGGTGCTCGGCAAGAAAACCAAAGCGGTCCGAGCCCGCCCGTTGTTGCAAGGCATGCGCCAGTTGTTCTCGCAGACCCAGCATGGACAAACGGACCTCTTCCAACTCGGCCATCCAGTCCGCGCATAAAGCATCGTCATTCAGGATCATTGTCACCAGACGCGACCCGTGATCAGGGGGGAAAGAGAAGTTCTGACGGTTCAGAAAGGCCAGCGTCCCCTGGGAAATCGCCTTGTCTGTTCCGTTTGCAACCATCATCAGAATACCGGTGCGTTCACGGTATATACCGAAATTCTTGGAACAACTGGCTGCAATCAGGCATTCGGGCACAGCCGCCGCGACGAGCCGCGTTGCTGCAGCGTCTTCATCCAGTCCGTCGCCGAAACCCTGATAGGCGATATCAATCATCGGCACCGCCCCAGTTTCCAACAGGACAGCAATCACGTCTTGCCATTGGGTCATGGTCAGGTTCGCGCCCGTCGGATTGTGACAACAGCCATGCAACAGGACCACGTCGCCTGCCCGCGCGGTTTTGAGATCAGCGATCATCGCCTCAAAATCGACGCCCCGCGTCGCATCGTCGAAGTAACGGTAGCTTACCTTTTCGATCCCAAGGTGTTCAAGGATCGACCGATGGTTTGGCCATGTCGGGTTGGAAACAAAAACCCTGGCATCCGGTCGCGCCATCTGAACCAGCTCGAAAGCCTGCCGCACCGCCCCGGTACCTCCGGGCGTGGCGGCTGCCGCGACATCATCGCGCGCCACCGCCACACCCAGAACCAGTTTGATAAAAGCATCCGAAAAGGCAGGATCGCCGACGAGTACCACATAAGAATTAGAGGGTTAAGCCTACCACACCTGCCGTTCAGCCGCCTTGATCGCACGCATGATGGGTGTGTTGCCGCTGGCGTCCTTGTAAACACCAACGCCCAAATCGACTTTGTCGCTGCGCGGGTCTTCGCGGTACATCTGCATCAGCATCAAGATGCCGTCAGGTTTCTGGGCAGTCAGGTGCTCAAACATCAGGCATCTCCGGTAGCGACGGGCACGGTGGGGAACATCCCCCATTCGGACCATGATCCGTCATAAAGCGACCAGCTATCATTGCCGATCCTCTCCAGCGCGAGAGACAGGATGGCCGCCGTAATCCCCGACCCGCATGTGGTGATGATCGGCTTGTCGATTTCCACACCCGCAGCCTCGAAAACCGCACGCATTTCGTCAGGCGTTTTCATCGTCTTGTCGCTGTTCAAAAGCTCTGTGTAGGGCACGTTACGCGACCCCGGCACGTGGCCTGCCCGCAGACCCTCGCGCGGCTCGGGCGAGTCACCGCGGAACCGGGCTGCCGCCCGCGCATCCACAATCTGGCTGGTCCCCAGTTTCGAGGCCTGCGACACTTGCGTGACATCGCGCAAAAGCTGGTTCTGAAAGCGGACCGTCAGGTGACGGTCCTTGATGACGGCGGGTATGTCCTCCACCGCGCGCCCCTCGGCCTGCCACTTGGGAAAGCCGCCGTCCAACACGGCCACATCGCGGTGCCCCATCAGACGAAACAACCACCATACCCGGGGCGCACTCAGCATCCCCGCCCCGTCATAGGCGACGATCTGATGCCCATCCCCCACACCAAGAGCCCGCATGCGGCTCATGAACTTCTCTGCAGGAGGCGCCGTATTTGGCAAATCGGAGCGCGCATCCCTGATCTCTTCGAGATCAAAAAAGCGCGCTCCGGGAATATGTGCTGCATCGTATTCCGCACGCGCATCACGGCCCGCGTCAGGCATATACATTGACGCATCCAGAATGCGCAGATCGGGATCCTTCAGATGGGCGGCGAGCCAATCAGTCGAGACGAGTGTTCTGGGATCATCGGACATGTTGGACCTCCGCAGCGCTGTCAAAAACGCCCTTGCGTACCGCTCTGTGTCCTTTGTGACAAGGGGGCGTGGCAGATGTAACACGCGAGGCCGAAAAGCCAATCAGCCTTGTTTCAACAACCGCTGTTTCTGACGACCCCAGTCCCGTTTGGCTGAAGTATCACGCTTGTCGTGAAGCTTTTTGCCCTTGGCGATACCAATTTTGATCTTTGCCATGCCCTTGTGGTTGAAGTAGAGGACAAGCGGCACAAGCGTCATGCCCTTGCGCTGAGTCTGATTCCACAAATTGGATAGTTCTTTTCGGCTGACCAGCAGCTTACGACGGCGGCGTTCTTCATGCTTGAAAGATTTGGCCTGCAGGTAAGGAGCAATGTAGGAATTCACGAGCCACAACTCGCCATCTTCTACGGCAGCATAGCTTTCGGCGATGTTGGCCCCACCCACACGCAGCGATTTGACCTCGGACCCTTCAAGGATGATGCCGCATTCGATGTCATCGTCGATGGCATAGTCGAACCGCGCGCGCTTGTTTTCAGCCGCGATCTTGTAGTTGGGGTCTGATTTACCTTGTGCCATGGCTTCGGCATTTAGGCGGTGAGGGTGCGTGGCGCAAGGGGTGTCCCACGCCGGGACAGGGTCCTGGTCACCACTTTTCAAAGACTTACAGAGGCGGATTTATCGTTTCTTAAGAAACATCACAGGACGGCAGCGCACAATTTGTCGACTCCTGCCATACCAGTGAGGTCGAACATGCGTGCGCTACGTACTACGAAACGCAAAAGTCGACATTGGGCACGCAAGGGTACGACCGACACCAGCCATTCGGTCAGGATGGCGCGCTTCACTGCGGCACCATCAAAGCTGACCTTCGGATAAAGCCGCTGGTATGGGTCATGCCCACTGCGCGAAAACGTACTACGGGGTTGTTTGATCAGCCTGATGTGCGTCGTAACCGGCGCCCAACTCGGTTCTCAAAAAATCCCCGAAATTCAACGGATCAAACTTCGGGGTACCGGTGCCATGCAATGGCGCGATGATCGTTGACACATTTGGATCAAAAAAGAACGGCACCGAATAACGCTCCCGCCCGGAGGTATTGATAACCCTGTGCGGGGTCGACAAGAGCTGACCATTCGACATGCGGTGCATCTTAACACCGACGTTTACGATAAAAGCGTCTTCACGTGGTGGCGCGTCCACCCATTGGCCCGCCGGAGTTTGAACCTGCAATCCGCCAACGTCATCCTGCGCCAGCAACGTCAAACACCCAAAGTCTTTATGCGGGGCTGATCCGTACAAATCCTCTGCTGCCTGAGGCGATTGCGGTGGGTAGTGGAGAAGACGCAGCCAAATCGTTGGCGTTTCAAAGGCTTTGAGGATCGCTTGATCTGTCACGCCACTGGCGTTCAGCGCCAAGCCCATCAGCTTACGTCCCAGCTCTGTCATCGCCCCTGCATAGGATTCACACACCTCTCGAAACCCATGCAAAGTGGGCCACTGGTTTGGGCCAGACAAATAGACATCTGAAAGAGCAGTCTCGTCTTCGCGCATCATCATGAACGACGCTGACTGGTTGGGTTTCGTCACCTCTGCCAGATCAGAGTTCACGTCAGTGGATGTATTGATGGCGATGTAGCCGCGATGGTTCCCGTCCAGCGCGATTGCCTGTTTCTGCGCTTCCGAAAGAGCGTGAAACTGCCTTGAGGCTGCAAAAACATCCTCGCGAAGCTTTGGGTCCACACCATGGTTGATAATGTATCCAAAGCCCGTGCCTCCATATGCTTTGGCAAAGTCGGTGGCCAGTTGGGCTGTGTCGCCACCGTTGATCAACGGCGCAAGGTCCAGCACCGGAATCTCTGTAAACTCAGTCATAATATGTCTCCGAAAGTGATTTGTTGGATGCAGCACAGAAGTGCCTGGCTATCCGGCAAAACGCTTTCGATGATGAGCGCTGTGGCGCTCCAGGACAACAATATAGAGAAACTCTGACATGGTGCAAACGCTATGACGGTTCATGCCATGGATCAACCAGAACAATGCGGCACAAAGCGATCATTCAGGCGATTGCACTCAAATGGCAGCAAAGTCCCGGAAGGTAGACACTGAACCACCACCAGCCCAGCAAAGAGTGCGCCCTTACTCGCCCAGCTTTTTATGCACTTCGTCCAGATCGATCTCGGCCACGGGCATCTTGTTGCCCGGATCGTCGAAATCGTATTTGAACAGATCAAAGTCCCGTTTGTAGATCTCGCGGACCAAATGCATGGACAGGTCGTCAAAATAGTCCTCAACCGGGTGTGCACGTTTGGGGCCATGCCCTTCGCTTTCGTTAAAGCGGGGGATTTTGGTGATGTTAACGGCGTGAGGCGTCTGGATTGCCTGCATCACGTCCTCCATCCCCTCGTTGAACTTCTCAGTCCAGATGATCTTGTCGTAGGCTCCGCCGTTCACAATGAAAGTCGAAACGTGGCCCGACATGGCAGACCAGTGAATGTCCGGGTCCATTGGGCGTTTCCAGCGGATGGTGGCTCGGGCGAATAGCAGAAAGCGGCGAAAGGATTTGATCTTGTCATACTCGGCCTTGCCATCGGGCCCACCCACATCGATTCCATATTTCTGGATCAGGAGCGGAACAAGGTTGCCGCGATAGCGTTTGCCGTTGCGCTGGATACCGCAGATCTTGTCAAAAAACGAGCTAAGGATACGGGTGTATGGGTTGCGCACACAGGTAAAAGCGTAGGAGTTATGCGCCTTTACGTTACTGGTGATGGTCGGCTGGCTGGCGTCCAGCGCCCATTTGTGCATACCACCCTTGGCGTCATGAATGTCGCCGTCAAAAAAAGCGCCATGGTCGGAATAGTACATGATCTGACCGATGGTGGCCCACGCGCACTTGGGCGCCACGCGGTACACACCGCTTTCACTCTCAGTCATCCAGGTGCCTGGAAACCCCATACCGCCCGTCCTTTGTGCACGCCGCCTATCGTGGCCGCTTGAATTGTCGTTAAAAAACCAAAGAAATCCTGTTTATTCAATCACTCCTTACCTCTATTTACGTAAACAATACCGGGTAAAGAGGTAGTTAAGTTTCCATAATGGCCAAAATCGCCTACATCCTCCTGTGTCACAAGGACCCGGACGCTGTGATCAAGCAGGCGGACAGGCTGACGGCCGCTGGCGATTACATGTCGATCCACTTTGACGCCAATGCTGATCCCGCCAGCTTCAAGCAGATCAAGACCGCACTAAGCGACAACCCGAGCGTCACATTCGCACATCGGCGCATCCGTTGTGGTTGGGGCGAGTGGAGCCTTGTGCAAGCAACCCTTTACGCACTTGAATCCGCAGTCGAAGCATTCCCGCGCGCCACCCATTTCTACATGTTGTCGGGCGACTGCATGGCGATCAAGACTGCGGAATATGTCCACAACTTTTTAGATGACAACGACGCCGACTTCATCGAGAGCTTTGATTACTTTGAAAGCGACTGGATCAAGACCGGGTTCAAGGAAGAGCGGCTGATCTACCGTCACTTTTTTAACGAGCGCACGCAGAAACAAAGGTTCTACACCAGTTTCCAACTCCAACGACGGCTAGGTCTGACACGCCCGATCCCAGCAGACATCGATGTGATGATTGGAAGCCAATGGTGGTGCTTGAGGCGCCAAACAATTGAATGGGTCCTCAACTTTACCCGCGAACGCCGGGACGTCATGCGGTTCTTCCGCACCACATGGATACCGGATGAGACGTTTTTTCAAACGGTGGTGCGCCATGTGGTTCCTGAGGATGAAATCCGTTCGCGCACGCTGACCTTCCTGCTGTTCAGCGACTATGGGATGCCGGTGACGTTTTACGACGATCACTATGATCTGCTGCTCAGTCAGGACTTCTTGTTTGCCCGCAAGATCAGCCCAGAGGCGATCGACCTAAAACGCCGCCTTGGTCTTCTTTACGCCGCCCAAAACGTACATTTCCAGATTTCGAATGAAGGGACGAGCCTGTTCAAGTTCCTAACCGGGCGGGGCCGGATTGGGCGCCGCTTTGCCACCCGCTTCTGGGAGACGGAAAGCACGTTGGGCCGCAACCGCGAATTGCTGATCATCATTTGCAAGAAGTGGCACGTGGCCAAGCGGATGCTCGAACGTATCCGGCAGATGACAAATGTGCCCGCCATCGAATACCTGTTTAACGAAGAACACTCGCCCCTTCCCGATCTGGGCGGTATCCAGAGTTCCTTGGAAAAACGTACCCGTCACCGTCGTGCATTGATGCGAATGCTGTTTGACTATTACGAAACGGACCGGCTGATTGTGTGTATGGATCCGAGCAATATTGATCTGCTGCAGGACTTTGCAGGAGATCGATCGATAACGCGCATGCTTGAAATCAACTGCAACTTTACCGACGACTATCTGGTCGGGCATGCGATGCGTGTTGGGTTGGCGGGCGAACAGACGAGCGCTGAAACGATCGAACGGCTATTGCCTACGATCCGCAACGATATGTTGTTTGAATCTGACCGCATCCGGGATGCCGATTTCGAGCATCTGGACCGTCTTGAGGAATCCGCAGACCTCGACCAGAACGCGCGCGCCCTTGCGCGGTTCCTGAGTGTTCCAGAAGACAAAGCGCGTGAGATTGCCGAAGTGGACTACTTGTTCGCAGACTAGAGTGCGCAAACACAAAGCTGGATTCTGTCCCCAGCAAAAACCACTCGAACAGCACACATCAACAACGTATGCAGGCGGGCATGACAGCTGCCCCCCTCACCCTGTTCGCCATCACACT
>ERZ1740072.253-NODE-253-length-22786-cov-6.512648_pt1 | contig 22786 bp, 23 predicted proteins | sample MGYA00581733_ERZ1740072 | MGnify/ENA primary metagenome ERZ1740072 (study PRJEB43018, sample SAMN04849741) | marine metagenome | isolation source: floating plastic debris | place: Pacific Ocean | collected 2008-08-30 | study: EMG produced TPA metagenomics assembly...
GGGACGGCCTATTGCGATTGTGGTGATGATCCAGGCGATCTTCCACCTGTCACTTTATGCCGAGATCGAGATTGTCAGCCGGGGCAACGGCAACAAGAACCTGCCCTATCTGATCGGCGAATTCGCCAACAACAATATCGGTGCGGCGAGTGCCACCGGTATCTTCGCAGTCATCCTTGCCAACATCGTAGCGATCTTCCTGCTGCGCATGATTGGCAAGACACTGATGGAATAGGAGGACCAACCAATGGCAATTGTTGCTCAAAACTCAAAATACGGACAAACGGGTCGTACCATCCTGGCCTGGGCGGTTGGTCTCTTGTTCTTCTTCCCGATCTTCTGGCTCGTCCTGACCAGCTTTAAGACGGATGCAGACGCGGTGAAGCCGGAATTCCTGTTCTTCTTCACACCGACGCTCGATAACTACCTCAACATGACCGAGAACTACGACTATTGGCGCTTTGCCACCAACTCGGTCATCACGTCGGTCTTTGCCACGATCTTTGCGCTCGCAGTTGGTATCCCGTGTGCATACGCCATGGCATTCAACCCAACCCGCGCGACCAAGGACGTGCTGATGTGGATGCTGTCGACCAAGATGTTGCCAGCGGCGGCTGTTCTTTATCCGATGACCTTCCTGACAAAGAGCCTCGGTCTCTTTGACACCCACTTTATGGTCATTGTGGTTTTGTGCCTCATCAACCTGCCGATCGTGATCTGGATGCTCTTCACCTACTTCAAGGAGATTCCGAAAGAGATCATCGAGGCGGGTCAGATGGACGGCGTGAACACATGGGGAGAGATCAAGGAAATCCTCATCCCGCTTGCCTGGGGCGGCATCGCCTCGACCGCGCTGCTTTGCTTTATCTTCTGCTGGAACGAGGCCTACTGGACTGTACGGCTGACCACCACGGAGGCGGCAACGCTCTCCAAGCTCATCGAAGGCAACCGAGCACCGGAAGGTTTGTTCTTTGGACGCCTCTCCGCTGTCTCGGCAGCCGCTGTTGGCCCGATCGTCGTGTTGGGCTGGTTCTGTCAAAAACAACTGGTCCAAGGCCTGTCCTTTGGCGCGGTCAAGTAATTCAGGAATAGGAAAAGATCATGGGACGTATTGTACTTGAAAATGTGACCAAGAGTTTCGGCGAGACACAAGTGATCCCGCCCTTGGATTTGACCATCGAAGACGGCGAGTTTGCCGTGTTTGTCGGCCCCTCCGGTTGCGGTAAGTCGACATTGTTGCGGGTGATTGCCGGGTTGGAAGACTGCACGTCGGGCAAGGTTTTCATCGACGGTGAGGACATGACCGAGATTTCTCCGTCCAAACGCGGACTGGCGATGGTGTTCCAATCCTATGCGCTTTATCCGCATATGACGGTGCGCAAGAACATCGCCTTCCCGATGCGGATGGCGGGGATGCCCGAAGATGAGCAGAACAAGCGCATCGAGGCTGCTGCGGCATCACTGAACCTGACCGACTATCTGGATCGCAAGCCCGGCCAGTTGTCGGGTGGTCAGCGGCAGCGGGTTGCAATCGGCCGTGCGATTGTCCGCGACCCGTCGGCGTTCCTCTTTGACGAGCCGTTGTCGAACCTCGACGCCGCCTTGCGGGTTGGGATGCGCCTTGAGATCACCGAGATGCACGAGCGCATGAAGACCACGATGATCTATGTGACCCACGATCAGGTCGAAGCCATGACCATGGCCAACAAGATCGTCGTTCTGCAAGCTGGGGTGATTGAACAGGTGGGCAGCCCGCTGGAATTGTATCACCGGCCGCGCAACAAGTTCGTTGCCGGGTTCATCGGCAGCCCCAAGATGAACCTCATCGAAGGTGCAGAGGCCGCCAAACATGGCGCACATACCATCGGCATTCGCCCCGAGCATATCGAGGTGTCTACCACCGAAGGGTTGTGGCAAGGCACGGTCGGGGTGGCCGAGCGTCTGGGATCTGACACCTTCATCCACATTCACGGCATTGAGGGTTGTGATCCGATGACGGTGCGTGCCAGCGGTGATGTGGAGGTGCGCCACGGCGACACCATCTACCTCACGCCTGATGCGACCCAGATCCACAAGTTTGGGGCAGACGGATTGCGCATGGAATGAAACCTCTGGATGGAAAAGTTGCCATCGTTACAGGCGGAGCGCGCGGTATAGGCCGCGCGATCTGCGTTGCAATGGCAGAGGCGGGCGCGCAGGTCGCGGTCGCCGATTTGAGTCGTACAGAAGCCGCCGAGGTTGCTCAGGCCATCGGCGGCATCGCCGTTGAGATGGATGTGACTGACTTTTCCAATATCGCGGCTGGCGTGGGGGAAGTTGAGCGAACCCTTGGTGGTGTCGACATTCTGGTGAACAATGCGGGCATCTTCAACATGGCCTCGATCAACAAGATCACGCCCGAAGACTACCGCCGCCAGTATGATGTGAATGTAGGGGGCACGATCTTTGCCTGTCAGGCGGTGGTTCCCTCCATGATCCGGCGCGGTGGAGGGTCGATCATCAACTTTTCCTCGCAGGCGGGACGTCGGGGCGAGCCAAACATTGCTGTCTATTGTTCGACCAAGGCCGCCGTCATATCCCTGACCCAGTCTCTTGCCCTTGAGTTGGCAAGCGACAACATCCGCGTCAACGCCATCGCCCCCGGGGTGATCGATACGCCCATGTGGGATGTCGTGGACGCGCAATTTGCAACTTATGAAAACAAGCCGCTCGGGCAAAAGAAGCGCGAAGTGGGCGAGGCGGTACCGTTGGGTCGTATGGGCGATCCTCGGGATGTCGCTGACCCTGTTGTGTTCCTTGCTTCGGATGCGCCCCGTGATATCCCCGTCCTGACGTTGAACTTTGATGGCGGCAATTGGTTGAGCTGATGTTGGACGCGATACAAAAACTCTCGAACGCGGCGCTGGGCGACCTGCCCGAAGGCGTCACAAGGCCCACCTATGATCGCAGCGCGATCCGTCCGGGTATCGTGCATATCGGCCTTGGCAACTTTCACCGCGCGCATCAGGCCTGGTATCTGCATCGCCTCATGCAACAGGGTGACGCCATGGATTGGGGCATCGTCGGGGCTGGCGTGCGTGCTGGGGACGAGGCCCAACGCAAGCGTCTGGCTGCACAGGACTATCTGACGACGCTGATCGAGCTGGACCCGGCAGGCCGTTCTGCCGAAGTGACCGGTGCGATGATCGGCTTTGTGCCGGTCGAAGACGACAACGCCGCCCTGATCGCGCAGATGGCAGACCCTGCCATTCGCATCGTGGCGCTGACGGTGACGGAAGGGGGCTACTACATTGACCCGGTCACCAAGGCTTTTGACGCAAATCATCCTGACATTGTTTACGATGCCGCCCATCCGGATGCGCCGCGCAGTGCCTTTGGCGCCATGATCGCCGCGTTGCGCCTGCGGCGCGATGCAGGCACGGGGCCGTTCACCGGCCAAAGCTGTGACAACCTGCAGGGCAATGGCACGATTCTGCGCCAGACAGTTGTCTCGCTTGCGCGCCTGTCCGACCCGGATCTGGCCGACTGGATTGACGTGCACTGCACCTTCCCGGATGCCATGGTCGATTGCATCGTCCCGACCACCGGGCCCAAAGAACTGGAGCTGGTTCGCAGCTTTGGCATTCAGGATGCCGCCCCCGTCACCCATGAAAACTTTCGCCAATGGGTGATCGAGGACAGTTTTTGCGCCGGCCGCCCCGATTGGGACAAGGCAGGGGCGACGTTTACGGACAATGTCCACGGCTTTGAAGCGGTAAAGCTGCGCATTCTGAATGGTGGTCACCAATTGATTGCGGATGCGGGCGAGGTTTTGTCGGTTGAATTCATCGCCGACTGCATGGCCCATCCGCTGATTGGCAACTATTTCCGCAAAGTCGCCAAGTCTGAAGTTGCCCTGCAGGTAGACGCCGTTCCTGGCATGGCGCCGCTGGATTACGTCGATCTTATTGATCGAAGGTTTTCCAACCCGGAGATCGTCGACACGGTCCGGCGTGTCGCCTTTGACGGCTCCTCCCGGCAAACCGGGTTCGTCCTGCCGACCTTGCGTGACGCACTTGCCGCAGGCGCGCCCGTCGCAGGACTGGCCCTGTCCCAGGCGATCTGGGCGCGTATGTGCGAGGGCACCCGTCAGGATGGGTCGATCATCGCCCCCAACGATCCGATCTGGGGCGGTTTGAACACAGCGGCCAAGGCCGCGCGGTCCGATCCGGGTGCATGGCTGGCGCAGCGCGACCTTTATGGTGATCTGGCGGAAAACGCAGTCTTTAGAGAGAGTTTCGAGCGTCAGTTGATGTTGATTTGGGATGCGGGCGTCGAAGTGGCGTTGCAGGCTTATCTCGACGCGTGAGGTCGCATCGGGGCGCATTCCCCGGTGATCCCTGCTTGCGCGCGCGATACCAGATGAACGATGTGCGCGGCGCCGGTCGGGGGCGCGAGGCGACCACGTCACAGGTTCGACCCGGTGGGCCGCGCTTTTTACATCGGAACGATGAAATGAGTGGTGGGCGACCCTGGAATCGAACCAGGCGTGCGTCTCCGCGAGGGAGTTACAGTCCCCTGCCACACCTTGCGGCCTGTCGCCCACTGCGCCATTAGGGGCCAAGCCCGAGACAGCGTGAGCGCGTGAGTAGCGCCACCCAATTGAAGGGTCAAGCTAGAAAATTCGCGTAATCCCAGCGCGCGCCCGACCGAGATGAGGACAGCATGAAGAAACCCAAATGGGTTGTGCAGAAAGAGCAGGCAAAAAAGGCGGATTCGGCTGCGACCGTATGGCTTTTTGGTCTGCATGCGGTGCGCGATGCGTTGATGAACCCGGCCCGCACCAAGTTGAAGCTGATCGTCACGCTGAATGCCCAAGGCAAACTGGCGGACGCGATTGATGTATCCGGTGTGACCCCGGAGGTCGTGGACGCGCGCAAGTTCAACGCCCCGCTTGATCCGGGTTCGGTCCATCAGGGCGCCGCATTAGAGGTCAAGCCGCTTGAATGGGGCAGTCTGGCGGATGTTGCCATAGGGGCGGACAACCCGCGCCTGATCCTGCTGGACCGTGTGACCGATCCGCATAATGTGGGCGCCATCCTGCGGTCGGCAGAAGTATTGGGCGCGTCGGCCGTGATCGGGATGCGCCATCACGCAGCCCCCGAGACCGGGGCCTTGGCCAAGACCGCATCGGGCGCTCTGGAACGCCAACCCTATCTGCGTGTGCGCAATCTGGCGGATGCCATCATCGAGTTGCAGGGCATGGGATATCTGGTGTTGGGGCTGGAGGGTGAGGCCGAACAGACCATCGAGACCGCACTTGCGGGTCAAAAGGACCGTCCGGTGGCGTTGGTTCTGGGGGCCGAGGGGCCCGGTTTGCGCGAAAAGACGCGCCAGACGTGCGATATGTTGGTGCGGATTGACGCGGGCGGCGGTTTTGGATCGCTCAACGTCTCAAATGCAGCGGCGATTGCCCTATATGCTTCCAAGGACCATCAGTAGGAGGCTCGTCATCGCCCACCCAACCAAAATCGCCACCTGCTGTTATTGCGGCACCCGCGCGGCCCTTGTGATGGCTGCGGATGGGCGGCACGAGTTGGCCTGTTCAAACTGCGGCGCACCGCTGCATAACCTCAAGATGTTGCCGCGCGATACGCGAGGTGATCGGGAGTTGGTGAAACCATCGACCCTGCGCCAGAAGGCGGCCAAGAAGGCCAAACATCCCAAGCCGATGAAGAAAAAAGCCAAGCGCAAAAAGTCGCGTTGGGGTGATCTGTTCGAAGACGCGTTTGATATCATCGAAGACATCTTTGACTGACACCGCGCGCGCGGATTTTTGCCGAAGCATCCGTAAAGTGCGTTCACAGATTTGAGAGATATCTTTTTAGAGAGCCTGCGCGTTCTTATCTCTTGCTATGAACCGCAGGGCTGGAACTCCTGCAGGTTAAACACTGTCCCTCGTTCCACACCTGACGCCCCTTTCGCTTTGCGATCGGGGCGTTTTTTTGTCAGGCTCCTCTCAGGCAAGGGGACAGGCATGAGCGAAACTTATTCAGATCAGCATCTGCGCGACATTTTGCGTGCGACGTCGTCGGTGGCAGTGGTGGGTGTTTCGGCCAACCCTGTGCGCCCGAGCTACTTTGTCGCCCGCTACCTGAAACTTAAGGGGTTCAAGGTCTATCCTGTGAACCCGGTCTATGTGGGGCAGGCGCTGTTTGGTGAGACGGTCGTCGCCAGCCTAAAAGACCTGCCTGTCGCGGTCGACATGGTGGATATCTTTCGCCGTTCAGAGGCTGCGGGCGAAGTGGTGGACGAAGCATTGGAGGCCCTGCCTGATCTCAAGACCATCTGGATGCAGATTGGCGTGACACATCCGCAAGCCGCCGAAAAGGCCCGTGCGCGCGGCGTGACGGTTATTCAGGATCGCTGTCCGAAAATCGAGTATCAGCGCCTGTTTGGAGAGTTGCGCATGGGTGGGTTCAACACGGGCATCATTTCCTCGAAGCTTTAGGTGCACCGCTCTGAGCAAAAAAACCCGCGCCAAGGACGCGGGTTTTCTCAGTTTTTATGGCCGATGCGCTTAGTTGATGCGCGTCCACTTGCCGCCATCGCGACAGATGCCTAGGACGCAGCCCGACACAGCCAGCGTGTTGCCGTTCAGTTGCATCTTGGAATTGTAGGTTTTGTCGCGGTCGGGGGAATAGACTTTGCCACCCGAGTAAGCGCCGCTGCCATCGGCTTCCATGTCCCAGATGATCTGACGACCTGTGTTTTCGGTGTCGAGTGCCGCGCCGCTTGAATCAAAAGACTTCACCAATGTGCCGCAGACCTTTCCGTTGCAGTCTGTCACCTGGATGTGTCCGTAGTTGCCATTGTCGTCCGCTGCAGTTTTCCATGTGCCGTGCACCGGATCGGCAAGCGCGGGGCTGGCGAGAAGCAGAAGCGTCGCAATTGTCGACGTGAATTTCATGATTGGTGTCCTCCCTTGGTATGGGCTGGACAGTGCTGCATTCCGCCTTGTTCGCGCAACATTGACGCAAGGTCGCGTTGCATTTTGTGACGCAAGGTGACAGATGCCGCACGACACAAGACGAGGCCGCTACCATGATCCTTTACCCCGCCATCGACCTCAAGGACGGACAGGCTGTGCGCCTTGTGCACGGAGACATGGACCGGTCCACGGTTTTTAACGACGACCCGGCCGCACAGGCCAGTGCCTTTGTCGACGCTGGTTGCCAGTGGTTGCATCTGGTTGACCTCAACGGGGCCTTTGCAGGCACGCCTGTCAACGCGGTCCCGGTTGAGGCGATCCTCAAGGCCTGTCCCGTGCCGGCACAATTGGGCGGCGGCATCCGCGACATGGCCACGATCGAGATGTGGCTGAGCAAGGGGCTTGAGCGGGTGATCCTTGGCACCGTCGCGGTTGAGAACCCGGACCTCGTGCGCGAGGCGGCCAAGGCGTTTCCCGGCCATGTGGCAGTCGGCATTGACGCGCGTGATGGCAAAGTCGCGACCAAGGGCTGGGCGACTGAGACAGATGTGGACGCGACAGACCTTGCCAAGTCATTCGAGGACGCAGGCGTGTCCGCAATCATCTACACCGACATCAATCGGGATGGCGCGATGGGTGGGCCCAACATCCCAGCCACCCAAGCAATGGCGCGGTCGGTTTCCATCCCCGTGATTGCCTCGGGCGGGGTTTCATCACTGGACGATCTGACTGCCCTTAAGAAAACGGGCGTGATCTCGGGCGCTATCTCAGGCCGTGCGCTCTATGACGGGGCCATTGATCTGGCCGCCGCCTTGGCGATGCTTGCAGACTAGACGCTATTCAGCGGCCACGGTTCCAGTGAACTTGGCCAGCGCACCTGTCATGACTTTGAGGTAGGGCGCATCCTCAGACACACCGCCCAAGGGCGAGAGCATCTCGGTTGGGTCCTCATAGGCGACCATGGTCTTGCCCGTGACGTCTTCGTAGACCAACACCTTGAGTGGCAAGAAGAGGCCCGACACTGGATCATCCTTGATGGCCGGCGTGCCAACCTTGGGGCTGCCAAAGATCAGCAGCTGGGAGGCCCCCACATCTTCGCCCACTGAGACCGCACCGGCACCGTGGTCCACACGGGCAAAGATGGTTAGGCCAGCGCCTTCCATCGTTGCGACCAGAGCGTCCACGGTCTCGGTGACGCCGCCTTTGGCCTCTTTGCGGACAATCCCGCTGTCACCAGCCATAGCGGCCCCCGCCAGTGCGACAATCACCGCCGCTGTTGCCAAAAGTTTCATGCATCCGTTCCTCCTGCATCTGCGCGGATGATGACGCATCGAACGGCAGGCACCAGAAAATTTCCCGTGATCGGTGGAATGGCGCCGATGGCACGTGCGGTGCCGGCTTTGCGGATACGTCAAAAGAGGCCTTCTTCTCTGATTGAAAAAATCCCGGGGTGAGCCCGCAGGGCGAGGGGCAGAGCCCCTTTCCTCAGCCTGAAAAGCGCACTATCAGGCGTACATGCTCAAGACCCGCATCATTCCCTGTCTGGACGTCGCCGATGGCCGCGTCGTCAAAGGTGTAAATTTTGTCGATCTCATTGATGCCGGTGATCCGGTTGCGGCAGCGCAGGCCTATGATGCTGCCGGCGCGGATGAGCTGTGCTTTCTCGACATCCACGCCACCCACGAAAACCGGGGCACCATGTTCGATCTGGTGCGGCGCACGGCAGAGCAGTGTTTTATTCCTCTGACGGTCGGGGGCGGCGTGCGCACGGTTGCGGATGTACGGGCACTGTTGTTGTCGGGTGCGGACAAAGTGTCGTTCAATTCGGCGGCCGTGGCAGACCCTGATGTGCTGGGCCGCGCCGCCGATCAGTTTGGCAGTCAGTGCATTGTGTGCGCCATTGACGCCAAAACCGTTGAACCAGGCCGGTGGGAGATTTTCACCCATGGCGGTCGCAAGCCTACAGGCATTGATGCGGTTGAATTTGCCCGGACCGCTGCGGCCAAGGGGGCGGGGGAGATTTTGCTGACCTCTATGGATCGCGACGGCACACGGGCAGGGTTCAACCTTCCGCTGACCCGCGCCATTTCGGATGCGGTGTCGATCCCTGTGATCGCGAGCGGAGGCGTCGGCACGCTGGATCATCTTGTGGACGGTGTCACACAAGGCGGCGCATCGGCTGTGCTGGCCGCATCCATCTTTCACTTTGGCGATTTCACGATTGCCGAGGCCAAGGCCCATATGGCCGCCGCCGGAATCCCGATGAGGCTGACATGACACTGGACGATTTGTTTGCCACCATAGAGGCGCGCAAAGGGGCTGACCCGGACACATCATGGACAGCGAAACTGCTGTCCAAAGGCCCAGAGAAGTGCGCCGAGAAATTCGGGGAAGAAGCCGTCGAGGCCATTATCGAAGCTGTGAAGGGCGACAAGACGGCGCTGACGGGCGAGGCGGCGGATGTGCTGTATCATCTGCTGGTGATGCTTGCGGCGTGCGACGTGTCGCTGTCGGATGTTATGGGCGAACTGGAACGTCGGCAAGGCACATCCGGGATCGCCGAAAAAGCATCGCGCGGCTGAACAGGCGGCCTCTGCGAGCTGACCTATTCCCCATACCCAGAACTACGTGTTGTTCGCGTCACGCAAACGTCATATGAATTGCTGCAACTGCACAATGCGGCCTCGAAGGGCTGCCAAATGACTGCCCCTGGGGGACCATACCATGCCCAAATTCACGAAAATTCTTATCGCAAACCGGGGTGAGATCGCCATTCGCATCATGCGCGCGGCCAATGAAATGGGTAAAAAGACGGTCGCGGTCTTTGCCGAAGAAGACAAACTGGGCCTGCATCGGTTCAAGGCGGACGAGGCCTATCGCATCGGCGAAGGGCTGGGACCCGTCGCCGCCTACCTGTCGATCGAAGAGATGATCCGCGTCGCCCGTGAAAGCGGGGCGGACGCGATCCATCCCGGCTATGGCTTGCTTTCTGAAAACCCCGAATTCGTAGATGCCTGCGAGAAAAACGGGATCACCTTTATCGGTCCGCGTGCCGAAACGATGCGTGCCCTTGGCGACAAGGCATCGGCCCGTCGCGTCGCGATCGAGGCGGGTGTGCCTGTGATTCCGGCAACCGAAGTGTTGGGCGACGACATGGCTGCGATCAAGAAAGAGGCCAAAGAGGTCGGCTATCCCCTGATGCTCAAAGCGTCATGGGGCGGGGGTGGGCGCGGCATGCGCCCGATCATGTCCGAGGACGAGGTCGAGGAAAAAGTGCTGGAGGGGCGGCGCGAGGCAGAGGCGGCCTTTGGCAATGGTGAGGGGTATCTGGAAAAGATGATCCTCAAGGCCCGCCACGTCGAGGTTCAAATCTTGGGCGACAAGCATGGCGGGATGTATCACCTGTTTGAGCGCGATTGCTCGGTCCAGCGGCGCAACCAGAAAGTGGTCGAACGTGCCCCGGCGCCGTACCTGACTGAAGAACAACGGGCCGAGATTTGCGAGCTTGGCTACAAGATTTGCAAACACGTGAATTACGAATGTGCGGGCACTGTCGAATTCCTGATGGATATGGCGGATGGCAAATTCTATTTCATCGAAGTGAACCCACGCGTGCAGGTCGAACATACCGTGACCGAAGAAGTCACCGGCATCGACATCGTCCAGGCGCAAATCCTGATTGCCGAAGGCAAGACCATTGCCGACGCGACCGGCAAGCCCACCCAAAAAGACGTGGTGCTGACCGGTCATGCCCTGCAGACACGCATCACAACCGAAGACCCGCAGAACAACTTCATTCCCGATTATGGCCGCATCACTGCCTACCGCGAAGCCACTGGCATGGGCATTCGTCTGGATGGTGGCACAGCCTATGCGGGCGGGGTGATCACCCGTTACTACGACAGCCTCCTGACCAAGGTCACGGCCAAGGCCCCGACGCCCGAGATGGCCATCGCTCGCATGGACCGCGCGCTGCGCGAATTCCGTATTCGTGGCGTGTCGACCAACATCGCCTTTGTCGAAAACCTGCTGAAGCACCCAACGTTTCTGGACAACACCTACCACACGAAGTTCATCGACGAGACGCCCGATCTCTTCACCTTCAAGAAGCGGCGCGACCGCGGCACCAAGGTGCTGACCTACATCGCCGACATCACTGTGAACGGGCACCCGGAGGTCAAAGCCCGCCCCAAACCGCGCGCGGACCTCAAAGCGCCCCGACCTCCGGCCTTGCAGGCAGACCCGACCCACCAGATGGGCACCCGCAACCTGCTGGAGCAGAAGGGCCCGCAGGCTGTTGCTGACTGGATGAAGGCGCAGCAACAACTGCTGATCACCGACACCACGATGCGCGACGGGCACCAGTCGTTGCTGGCCACCCGGATGCGCAGCCACGACATGATCAACGTGGCCCCGGCCTACGCGGCCAACCTGCCGCAACTCTTCTCGGTCGAGTGCTGGGGCGGGGCGACCTTTGACGTTGCCTACCGCTTCTTGCAGGAATGCCCGTGGCAGCGCCTGCGCGATCTGCGCGAGCGGATGCCGAACCTCATGACCCAGATGCTGCTGCGCGGTGCCAACGGGGTGGGCTACACGAACTATCCCGACAACGTGGTGCAGGAATTTGTGCGTGTTGCTGCCACGACCGGCGTGGATGTGTTCCGCGTCTTTGACAGCCTCAACTGGGTTGAAAACATGCGCGTCGCCATGGACGCGGTGATCGAGAACAACAAGATCTGTGAAGGCACGGTCTGCTATACCGGCGACATCCTGAACCCGGACCGCGCCAAGTACGATCTGAAATACTATGTCGATATGGGCAACCAGCTGAAGGACGCAGGTGCGCATGTGCTGGGTCTGAAGGACATGGCGGGCCTGTTGAAACCCGCCGCGGCGCGTGTGTTGGTCAAGGCGCTCAAGCAAGAGGTGGGGCTACCCATCCACTTCCACACCCATGACACCGCAGGCATTGCCTGTGCGACCATTCTAGCGGCCGCAGAGGCGGGTGTGGATGCTGTGGACTGCGCGATGGATGCGCTTTCGGGCAACACATCTCAGGCGACTTTGGGCACCGTTGTTGGCGCCTTGCAGCACACAGACCGCGACACCGGTCTGTCGGTGGACGCAATCCGTGACATTTCGGATTACTGGGAATCCGTGCGCGATCATTACGCCGCATTTGAGAGCGGGATGCAGGCGCCATCCTCGGAGGTTTATCTGCACGAGATGCCTGGCGGGCAATTCACCAACCTCAAGGCGCAGGCGCGCTCCATGGGGCTGGAAGAGCGCTGGCACGAGGTGGCGCGGACGTACGCGGATGTGAACCAGATGTTCGGCGATATTGTCAAAGTCACCCCATCCTCCAAAGTTGTTGGGGACATGGCACTGATGATGGTGAGCCAGAATCTGACCCGGGACGAGGTCGAGGACCCTGACAAGGACGTGGCCTTTCCCGACAGTGTTGTGGACATGATGCGCGGCAATCTTGGCCAGCCTCCGGGCGGCTTTCCGCCTGAAATCCAGCTGAAAATCCTGAAAGGCGAGGCACCCAATACGCAGCGCCCGGGGGCTGATGTGCCCGCTGTTGACCTTGAAGAAACCCGTGCGGACCTCAAGCAGCAGCTTGAGGGCAGGGATGTCGACGATGAGGATCTGTCAGGCTACCTCATGTATCCCAAGGTCTTCCTTGATTACATGGGCCGCCATCGTACCTACGGTCCCGTTCGGTCATTGCCGACCAAGACGTTCTTTTACGGCATGGAACCAGGCGAAGAGATCACGGCCGAGATTGACCCCGGCAAGACCCTCGAAATCCGCTTGCAGGCCGTGGGAGAGACCAATGAAGACGGCGAAGCGCGGGTGTTTTTTGAACTCAATGGCGCGCCGCGCGTGATCCGCGTTCCCAATCGTCTGGTGAAATCCGCCACTGTGCAGCGGCCAAAGGCCGAAGCGGGCAATGCAAATCACATCGGTGCACCTATGCCGGGGGTCGTGGCCTCTGTCGGTGTGCAAGTTGGCCAGGAGGTCAGCGAGGGTGACCTGCTGTTGACCATAGAAGCGATGAAAATGGAAACCGGCATTCATGCCGAACGCGATGCGGTCGTGAAGGCCGTGCACGTTGGCCCGGGCGGGCAGATCGACGCTAAGGATCTGCTGGTTGAATTGGAATGACGGGAAGAAGGCGTTCGGGAAGGAGCTGCTAAGGGCTGCTTTGAGCCCAAAGCGCCGAACGCTGCCACTTGTACGAATGCCCAGTATTGATGCTGCTAGGCGTCAATGCGTGTGAAAATGATCCCCCGTGGCATGCACGTGGTCGTTCTGATGCTTTAACAGAGCTTCACGCAACTCGACGACGCTTCCAAAACTGCGCATCTCCTGCGGCAGACTGACCGGCTCCATCACGAAATCCGGAATTGGTGACTGGTACTCAAACCCTTCGGTGCGGCGGTCAAAGTCTTTGCGCATCTCGGAGCGGAGTTCGTCATCTGTAAGAATGTCCCATCCCAAGAGTGCAAGTCCGCGTGCTGCAAAGACAGCACCCTTGTCTCCAATCGATGTGCCGTGGCTTGCCGTGGCCATCCAAGTGTGAAGCCCAATATTTTGCGGGATGGTCGCGGCGATAAGGCCAGTCGTAGGAACCAGCCAGCTTATGTCGCCAACATCTGTACTGCCACCTGTGGTCGGCTCGTTCACCAAAGGCGGAATAACCTCCAGCATTCCAGTGGGCTCGATGCCGACATTTGATTGCAAGGTGCGGGCGAACTCCTGTTCTTCTTCGGTGAATTTCGCGGCGCCCATTGCCTCAAGGTAGTCTTGCATTCGCTGTGCAAGAGGCGTGTTGGGGAGCAGGTCATGCATGCCATAGTACGGAACGAACAAAGTTGTGGTCTGCGTCATCAGTGCGGCACCTTGCGCCATCTGTTCGAGCCACTCGACGCCTGCTGCCACGTCGGCGCGCGATGCATCGCGGAACGTGAGTTGGACTGCCGCATAGTCTGGTACGATATTTGGCGCCTTCCCGCCGTCACGGATCACGTAGTGAATCCGCGCCGTCGGTTTTACATGTTCGCGCATGTTGTTGACACCATGCAGAAAAGACTCGACCGCATCCAACGAACTCCGACCATTCCATGGATCGTTGCCTGCATGGGCAGTCTTACCTTGGAACTCAATGAAAATTTGTTGTTGAGCCGACGTTCGGACATTGAACGTTCCGGACACAGTAGACGGATGCCAGTGCAGCATAGCGTCGACATCTTCGAAGTAACCCTCGCGGGCCATGTAGACCTTTGCACCTTCTGTTTCCTCTGAGGCACCGCCGTAAACACGCAGCGTTCCCGGCGTTCCGTTCTTTTCCATCATCGATTTTAGAGCCAGAGCGGCGCCCATGGACCCGGCACCGATCAAGTTGTGACCGCAGCCATGACCCGAGGTAACGCCGTCTTCGCGGGGCATCTGTTCCGGCACCGCTTCGTTTCCAAGCCCTGGAAGCGCGTCATACTCAAGCATGACGCCGAGCACCGGGCTGCCGGCCCCATACTCTGCGACGAAAGCTGTTGGCACGCCAATGACCCCGTCCGAAGTGATTGTGAAGCCGCTGTCGACGAGCAACTCCTTCAACAGCGCCGACGACTCGATTTCGCGAAGTGAAATCTCAGCAAGATCCCAAAGATTTCGTGCAAGGCTGGTGATCGTAGGTACGAGTTTGTCAACTTCGCCCAAAACCGCTTGGGACATTTCTGCGTGCGCTGCAGCGGCGGTCGGACGGACTAAAGGTGTTGCAGCAGCGACAACAGCGAAACTGCTACTCTGAAGGAGTAGGCTTCTTCTGGTCGTGAGGGCCATCTGAGTTCTCCTTGTAATATCAAAATGGAATTCCCCTACCATCACACCGGGAGAGCCATTGCCTCAAGTGATTTTTTAGTGACAACTTATGCGACGCTGCAGGCGTCGAGTTGCTCGGTACGAATGGGACGAGTCGTTGCCGCGCGTGGCGACGCCGCCGAATGCCTTCCAGAGTTTAGTGATTACTACGGCAGTCAAATTTTGGGCTAAGGGACAGGAAGCCGTCATTGACACCCCGGGTGTCAACCACCGCTTCGTCCCGCACAGCGGACGATGGCATGGTCGCCGATCCTAGACCGCTTTGCGAAGAATGTGTTGGTTGGGTGCGCCTACGACCCGTATCCGTTTTTTCTCGTCGGCACTGCCAAAGATCGTTGCGTCCAGCCGGTGCTACGTGCGCCACCTATCCAATCGCACTTCTGTTTTCAGTCTGAAACAAAGGGCCAAAGCGGTTTGAAAGCCTATTGCGTTGGTGTTTCAACTCGACACAGGCTGGCCGAGGCAATCGCTCTCCAATGAAACCATCACGCAGGGTCGCTCGCATGAACGCACAAACCAACCGCGCCACGTGGCTTGCCGTCTCTGCGATGTTTCTGTTGAACGGCGCGCTTTATGGCATTTGGGCCGCACGCATTCCGGCGATGGCCGGACGTCATGATCTGGACGCGGGTGAGTTGGGTCTGCTTCTGCTTTTGCTGGCTGGTGGGGCGATTGCCGCCTTTCCCCTTGCCGGACGCTTTGCGGACAAGTTGGGAGCCGCCTTTATCACCTTGCGGATCGCGGTGGCCTACACGGTGGCACTTGCGCTCACAGCGCTTGCACCGAACGTTGCCACACTCGCGCTTGCCTTGGCCGTTTTTGGAGCCACGCATGGCGCGATGGACGTGGCCATGAACACGTGGGCGGGCGAGGCCGAACGCCACATCGCGCGCCCTGTCATGTCCTCCTTCCATGCAATTTTCAGCCTTGGGGCCGGGCTGGGCGCGGCCAGTGGATTTTTCGCCGAGCAATGGGGCGTTGGGATTCCGATGCACTTCATCGTCACGGGATCCGCTGTTGCCGCACTCACATTGGCTATGGCGCGTATCGGTTGGGTCTCACCTACGCAAGACAGGGTCTCTGGCACGCCTCTGTTCCCGCTGCCCAAGGGGCCGCTGGTGGCTGTGGGTCTCATCGCGTTTTGCACGTCGATGGGGGAAGGCGCGATGGTGGATTGGAGCGCGCTGTTGCTGATCGAAACGACGCAAGTCACGCCTGCGCAGGCTGCCTTGGGTTATACCGTTTTCTCCGTTGCGATGGTGATCACACGGCTGCTGGGGGACCAGGTGACGCGCGCCTTTGGGCCGACGCCCACCGCGCGGATTGCAGGCGTTATTGCGACGTTGGGAGCGATCAGCGCGGTGTCTTCGGACAGTTACAGTGTCACGCTCACCGGTTTTGGACTGATGGGGATCGGGTATGCAGTGATCATGCCGCTGGCCTTTTCGCGGGCCGCGTGCGATCCGCACTTGCCGCCCGGCACGGCCATCGCCTCTGTATCAACCCTTGGCTATGGCGGCCTGCTGCTGGGGCCGCCGTTGATCGGGTTTGTGGCCTATGCCAGCACGCTGCGTACGGGGTTCGCCTTGCTTGCCGTACTGGCGGCTTTGATCATCGTGCTGGCCGGTTCTGTGCGCGCAAAATGAGGGCGCGCCCTTGCGGCTGCTCAAATGCTGGGGCAGGGAGGCGGGATGAAGCTGGCGAGCGTTTCCCTCATCGTGCCCGACTATGACGAGGCCATCGCGTTTTATTGCGGACAGATGGGATTTGACCTGATTGCAGACATCGATCAGGGGCGAAAGCGTTGGGTCGAGGTGCGCCCCACACAAGGTGGTGCGTCATTCGTGCTGGCGCGCGCCGATGGGCCCGCGCAAGAGGCTGCCATCGGAGCACAGGGCGCGGGGCGTGTGTGGCTGTTCCTGCAGACGGATGATTTTGCGCGTGACCATGCGCATTTGCTGCGCGCCGGTGTGACGTTCGAAGAAGCGCCGCGCGTGGAAACCTATGGCACGGTCGCTGTGTTCCGCGACATTTTCGGCAACCGCTGGGACCTGATCGAGCGCGCTTAGGGGGCAACTTCGATATGTGTCTCACCCAAGGGTCCGAATGTGAGGGTGAGGATGAAGACAGCGGGTATGTCAGAGGAAAAATTCAGGTGGGTGCTGAGGAGCGCGTCTTCGGCAAAGTTGATATAGACGGGTGTGATGTCGGGGCTGGTGGCGCCGGGGGCGGACACCCCGGTCAGCACAATTGGACCGCCAAGGCCGGTCAGTTCAATCGTGATGGCCAGTTGATTGCCCGTCCGCGCTGCTGTGACAATGCGGGTCAGCACATCGGGGCCGTGGGGGCCGTCATGGGCGACAAGCGGTGCAGGGGCGACAAGCAGCGCAATCGCGATCATCGCCCGAATGAGCGGCCCTGTCCTGCGCGTGGTGAACGTTTTGCGCATCGCTTTCCCTGTTTCATCGCTGACCTCGCCATAATGCCCAAAGATTTTTGCAGCGCGATGCGATTTTCCACTTGCAGCGCGGGGCGGGGATAAGTATCTCACGCCTCACCCAAGGAAGCGGGCGTAGCTCAGGGGTAGAGCATAACCTTGCCAAGGTTAGGGTCGGGCGTTCGAATCGCCTCGCCCGCTCCAATGGGAACTTAATGAAAACAAATGGTTGCAGCGCATATCGCGGCCACTGTTTTCGTATCATTCAATGATTTATTGTGGCGTTCACAGTTGAGATTGTGAACGTTTGGCTTTGGAAAGTGCTCACAGCACGGCCTTGGCACAAACGCTTTAACTCTGAGCTACGCTCGTTTCAGCACAAATGAGCAAGACTTCTCTGAGGAATTCCTACACTCACCGGTTTTTAACTCTGGGCGAAGAGCCGGCTTTCGCTGCGGGTGCGATCGCTCTAATCTGGATGCACCAAAGCCGAGATCCAAACTGGGATAGTGCCCGCGTTCGCAGACAGCCATATGTCAGGCGACACTACCGAAGGCCCAAAAAGCCTTCATTCAACGTATCTCTTCTCGCTTGGTGCTAAATGACGACGGTGCGGCTCTCATAGGGCGCAACGGCAAAACTCTTTCGCATCTGTTTGGCATTGTGGGGGCAACTTTGGTGGGTCCATTGCCACTGGATCAAAACAAAAATGTGAGGTCGATAGTCTGGACGTGCACGCGCAATCCTGCATCTGTGGTGAAAGACCGCTCAACACCCGGACAACACTCATGCGCCACATCACCCGCCGCACTGCACTTAGCACGCTTATGGCGAGTGCCGTCTTCCCGTCCGTGCCCATCGCCCAGAACAAAAGCCAACCGTTTTCGTATGAATGGCTTAAGGCACGTATGCAGGCGCGCGCCGCGCAGCCCGACATGCCTCCCCCGCCGCTTGATACCTTTTTGCAGAATCTGACCTATGACGACTATCGCAACATCTACTTCCGTCCTGAAGCTGCACGCTGGTCAGACACCTCCCTGTCTTTCCACGTGTCGTCCTTTCATCCCGGCTGGCTGTTCAAAGAACCCGTTCAGATCTTTGAGGTGAAAAACGGCACGTCTGCTCCGCTCACCTTTTCCACGGATGACTTTGAATACCGCAACGATGTTGGCACGCGGGTACCCGAGCATGCGGACCTGTCCGGTATTGCAGGGCTCAAGCTGACCTATCCACTGAACGAGGCGAACAAGTTTGACGAGGTTGTTACGTTCCTCGGCGCCAGCTATTTCCGGGCACTCGGGCGCGGCAACGCCTATGGCCTGTCGGCGCGTGGGCTGGCGATCAACACGTGGCTTGACGGGCCTGAGGAGTTTCCGCGGTTCTCCGCATTTTGGCTGGAAAAACCAAAAGCGACTGATACCTCCCTTACGGTCTACGCATCGCTTGACAGCGCGTCGGTGACAGGGGCCTTCAAGTTCATCATTACCCCTGGCGATGACACCACCATGGATGTCGAAGCAACGCTTTATTTCCGTGACAGTGTCCCGCAGCTCGGCCTCGGCCCGCTCACCTCGATGTTCTATTACGCCGAACACTCGCAGCGCAAATTTGACGACTTCCGTCGGCAGGTCCACGACAGCGAAGCGTTGAAAATCATCCGCAAGGATGGCGATACTCTGCTGCGCCCGCTCAACAATCCGCCGCGCGTGTCCAGCTCATATTTTTCGGAACCCGACATGGCGCAATTCGGACTGATCCAACGGGACCGAAAATACGAGGATTACCAGGACGCAGGCGCACGCTATCATGATCGCCCCTCTGTGATGATCGAACCGCTCAACGACTGGGGGCCGGGCACCGTCCGCTTGGTGGAAATTCCCGCTGATCTGGAAATCGACGACAACATCGTGGCGTTCTGGGTGCCCGACACCGCCCCACAAGCGGGCGAAGAACGCACTTTTATCTATCGCATGCACTGGGGTGACTTGCCACCTGACGACAAGCTGGCCTGGGTACAAGGCACGTTGGCAGGCGTTGGCGGCGCATCGGGCGTGCCAGTTGAAAACGCATCTTTACGCAAGTTCGTTGTGGACTTTGAGGGCGGTCAACTTGGCACCTTGCCCGAAGATGCAGCGGTCCGCCCCATTGTCACCGCCTCTGGCGGCATCATCGAAGGGATGGTGCTGCACAAAGTGTCAGACGCCGCCGTACCGACATGGCGGTTGTTCATCGACATCGACGGCGGCGATGCGGATCTAATCGAACTGACAGCACATGTTGCAAACGAGACCCAAAAACTGTCAGAGACTTGGTTGTTCCAATGGCTGCGCGACGACGTTTCGTAAACACGAACGGTGCCAGCGCAATGAAGCGCCGTAAAACTGTGCCCGTTCGTTGGGCGAGAGCAGCTCAACTTGCCCGAGGCATTTCGGGATAGATTGCGGTTTTGGTCGCTTCCGAAACACGGGCGGCCAGCGAACGCAAAAAAACCAAGCGGTTAACACTTCCGTAGCTGCAGATATCCCACTGCTAAAGGAATGACCTCGCTAGTCTTTGTGAACCATTCGTTCACCTACCAACGCAGGATAGGCTTGGGCGAGGCTGTTTGTAGCAGAACGCTTTGCATGACGTCATGTTTTGGAGATGCCAGAGCGCGGGCCGTGCTGCTAATGTGCCGCAAAAGGGTAGGGGAGAGCCATGAGCACAGATCAAGATGACAATCTGGCGCGCGCCAAAGAGCGCGGCTCTCACGGGCGCCAGCAGGAAGAGGGAGTGCTGGTCATCCGAACCATCGCCATGCCTGCGGACACCAATCCGGCCGGCGATATCTTTGGTGGATGGTTGATGTCACAGATGGATTTGGCGGCAGGTAACATGGCGGGGCGTGTGTCGCAGGGGCGCGGTGCGACAGTGGCAGTCGAGGCGATGCAGTTTCTGCGTCCCGTCAAGGTGGGGGACGAAGTCACGCTTTATGCGACGTTGAAAAAGGTGGGCCGCACGTCGATGCGTATTCATGTGGACGTCTGGGCGCGTGCCCGGTTTGCACATGCAGGGCACAAAGTGACGGATGCGGATTTCGTCTTTGTCGCTTTGGACGAAGAGGGTAATCCGCGTCAGATCCCTGAAACCTAAAAGACCTTGAATGTCATCGTTGTCAGCGACCGTTCGATTCCGTCGATATCCAGCAGGTTTTCGTTGATGTATTTGCCCACATCGGCCCCCGCCGGAATGTAAAGCTTCATCAGCAGGTCATAGTCGCCGGATGTGGAGTACAGCTCGGAATGGATTTCGCGCAAGGCAATGGCCTCGGCCACGTCATATGTGGTGCCGGGGCGGCACCGGATCTGGACAAAAACACAGGTCGACATTTGGGGCGGGCCCTTTCGCGCATGGAGTGGTGCCGTTTTAGTGACATGTCGGGGCTGGCTTGCACAAGGGGCCGCGCAGGACTTGGCGCAGGCGCCCGGCGTCCCTATAGAGAGCGCGAAGTGACATTTTGAGAGGCTCCTGATGCGCCGCGCCACCCTGACCCGCACCACGGCAGAGACTGATATCTCGGTCAAACTGAACCTTGATGGTACGGGTGTCTATGACAACCAGACCGGTGTCGGGTTCTTTGACCACATGCTGGACCAGTTGGCCCGCCATGCGCTGATCGACATGACAGTGCGCTGCGCCGGTGATCTGCACATCGACGATCACCACACGGTCGAAGATGTCGGTATCGCCATCGGTCAGGCGCTGAGCAAGGCGGTGGGCGACAAAAAGGGCATTCAGCGTTACGGGTCCTGCCTGTTGCCGATGGATGACGCGCTGGTTCGTGCAGCACTTGATCTGTCGGGCCGTCCGTTTCTGGTCTGGAACGTCGATCTGCCCACGCCCAAGATCGGCGCGTTTGACACCGAACTGGTGCGCGAGTTCTTTCAGGCGTTCAGCACCCATGGCGGCATCACGCTGCATGTGGACATGCTGCACGGGGTGAATAGTCACCACATTGCCGAAGCCGCCTTCAAGGCCGTGGCACGCGCCTTGCGGATCGCCCTTGAAGTGGATGCCCGTGTGGCGGACGCCATCCCATCGACCAAGGGCAGCCTATGAGCCTCACGGCGCTGATCGATTACGAAAGCGGCAACCTCCACTCGGCTGAAAAGGCGTTTCAGCGTATGGCGCGCGATCTGGGCGAGGGGACAGTCGTTGTCACCTCGGACGCCGATGTCGTGGCGCGCGCCGACCGGGTGGTGCTGCCCGGTGACGGCGCCTTTCCGGCCTGTGCGGCGGCGTTGCGCGGCACCGGGGGCCTTTATGACGCGTTGATCGAAGCGGTTGAGGTCAAGGGCCGTCCGTTTCTGGGCATCTGCGTTGGCATGCAGTTGATGGCCACGTGGGGGCGCGAATACGAGGACACGCCCGGTCTGGATTGGATTGGCGGGCAGGTGATGCCGATTGCGCCCACCGATCCGTCCCTGAAAGTCCCTCATATGGGCTGGAACGACCTGGTGCTTGAAACGGACCATCCCGTGTTTGAGGGTGTAGTGAGTGGGGATCACACTTACTTTGTGCACTCTTATCAGTTTGAGGTCGCTGACCCGGCCTTGCGTTTGGCCCATGTGGACTATGGCGGGGACGTCACCGCGGTGATTGGCACCGGCACCATGCTGGGCATGCAGTTCCACCCTGAGAAAAGTCAGGATGTGGGTCTGCGGATGATCCGGAATTTCCTGAGCTGGGCGCCTTAGTCCAGAGTGAACGGCGCCGGCAGGTCGCGCAAGCTGCGTGTTCCCAGCTGTCCCATGCAGGATTTCAGGTCTTCGCGCAGGATATGGGCAAGGTGGGCGGGGCCCTTATCCCCTAAGGCCCCAAGGGCGTAATGCCATGCGCGCCCCAGCATGACAAAGTCTGCCCCCAAGGCGAGCGCGCGCAGGATATCGAGCCCGCCTTCCACCCCGCTGTCAAAGATGATCGGCAGGGATGTGGTGGCCTTGATCTTGGGCAGCACTTCGATCGTGGCGGGGGCTGCGTCGAACTGGCGGCCTGCGTGGTTGGACACCCAAAGCGCGTCGATCCCAAGCGTCTCAAGCCTGGTCGCATCCTCGACCCGCAAGATGCCTTTGACGATGAACGGGCCGTCCCATGCGTCCCGCAACCATTTGACATAGTCCCAGTCCGGCGAGGTGCGCAGAAGGTATCCGACATGGGCCGTTACCGGCAGGTTGGCGGCCGCAGGCGTCGAATAGGCATCAAGCATCCGCATATGTGGCATGCCCCGTTGCGCCATTCCAAATGCCCAAGCCGGGCGCATCGCGACCTGTGCCAAGAGGCGAGGCGTGAGGCGTGGCGGATTGGTCAGTCCGGAACGCGTTTGGCGTTCACGACGAGAGGCCACAGGGACATCCACGGTCAGGACCAGCGTTTTGAAACCAGACTTGCGCGCGCGATCCAGCATATCTCGCCGGAAGTCTTCATCGCGCGGGGGATACATCTGAAACCACGCATGC
>ERZ1740072.254-NODE-254-length-22744-cov-13.489885_pt1 | contig 22744 bp, 19 predicted proteins | sample MGYA00581733_ERZ1740072 | MGnify/ENA primary metagenome ERZ1740072 (study PRJEB43018, sample SAMN04849741) | marine metagenome | isolation source: floating plastic debris | place: Pacific Ocean | collected 2008-08-30 | study: EMG produced TPA metagenomics...
TTTGAACTTCTTTTATTCTGAATCTTCCATTAGCCGACATACTATGGAATCTCTGACTGATAGTGTGGTTTTCTGTTTGTCTGAAGCTTGCAAACAGAAGTTGGAGCCTGCTCTTGTCTAAGAGTGCATATTTTGGCTACATTCAGTGTTCTCAGTTGTTGCTGAGGAAAAAGCTTTCAGTTTCTAAATTGGGTGTGGTTGGAGTTTATTCATCCCTAATTGAAAAGAATTAAGAGGATAATGGTCAAAGTAGGAATTGATGATTTGAATATTTATGGCAGCACGCTGTCATTAGACTTTTCTGAAGTTAAATTGGCCCGGGGATTTTCAGACAAGGAATTTAACAAGATTAGGTTTACACGCCGCTCAGTTGTTCCGATTTATGAAGATTCAGTTACGTTAGCCATTAATGCAGCGAAGCCAATTATTGACAAAGTTGGAGCTGATCAGTTTGCACTTTTAATTGTGGCTACTGAAACAGGGGTCGACTATGGAAAACCCCTGAGTTCTTATATCCATCGGTATCTCGACCTTGGCGCTAACTGTCGCAATTTTGAAATCAAGCATGCCTGTTATGCTGGCACGGCTGGGTTACAAACGGCAGCTTCCTTTGTTCGTGCAGGTAATATTCCGCCAGGCAAAAAAGTCTTGTTGGTTATGACCGATATTGGGCGACAACATTTTCACGAATCAGGTGAGTTATCTGTGGGGGCAGGGGCAATCGCGCTTTCAATTTCGCAAGATCCGAAAGTGTTTGAATTAGAGTCGTATAATGGCTGCGCTGCCCATGAGGTATTTGATACGGCGCGCCCTACCCAGTCATCTGAATGGATCGATCCGGTTCTTTCCCTATGCTCGTATCTCGATCTACTTGAAATTGCCTGGGATGAGTATCAATGTGCTGCGGGTCCAGTTTCATATGAGGAGCATTTTGCCCATGCAATTTATCATACCCCCCTTATTTCATTAGTCGAACAAGCTCATCAGTCTCTGGTGGAAAGCAATCGCGAGGAAGTTACGAAAGATGAAATTGCTGCTAGCTTTGAGCGTATGGTGAAGCCTGGTCTTCGATACAATCGAGAACTTGCAAATATTTACTCTGGCAGTTTATATGTTGCCCTAGCGGGACTGTTGGAATCAACTCCGGATCTTCACCCTGGAGACCGTATTGGATGTTTTTCCTATGGTTCTGGTGCCTGCGCTGAATTTTTTAGTGGTCTTGTTTGCAAAGAAGCACGAGATATCCTTACTAGTCACCGCATTGGTGAGCGATTGGCAGCACGACGCAGCGTCAGTGTTGAGGAATATGAAGCCGCTGTAAGAGGAGTAGAAGAGGGCTTTGTACAGGCAAACTTTAAACCGAATTGGGATATCCCAACGGGTCATTACGAACAAGCCTATCGTGGTAAAGAATTATTGGTTCTCGATCAGGTTAGCAATCACTACCGCACTTACAAGTGGAGCTAATGGTCAGTGGGGCTAGTGGGTCAGGAATATGAACAAAACTATAGTTATGGAAACAACTATTAGCAACAGCGAGTCCATGACTAGCGTTTCATCTTTGCGCCTATCGTTAAAAAATTCGGCAGGCGCAATGCGACTGGTTCCAGCTCTGATTGAGGATCTTTTGCAGACGCTTTCAAGCAATCATACGGCTCGTCTGGTGATTTTAGAAGGTATTCCAGGTTCGTTTTGTGAAGGACTTGATCTCGATGAACTAGCATACAAGTCGGAGAGAGATTCTAGCGATTTTAATGCTGGGTTAGATCGGTTTGCTCAGCTGCTAGCTGCTCTCGAGCGGGACCCTCGACCTGTGATCGCATTGGTTGATGGTCAGGCAATGGGGGGAGGAGTGGGTATAGCGGCGGCGGCAGATCTGATTCTGGCCTCTCCTCGCGCCAGTTTTGCTCTTCCTGAAACGGTTATGGGCATGATCCCTGCTGTCATTTTTCCTTACGTTGCTCGCCGCATTGGAGTATCAAAAGCGCGCTTGCTGGCTTTGGGAGCAAAGCCGTTGGCAGCGGCGACGGCTTTGCAAATGGGATTGGTTGATGAAATGGCTGATGATCTGGAAGCAACCTGTAGACGGTATGTGCGCCGATTTGTGCGTATGGACCCCCAGGCAATTGGCACGATGAAGGCACTCATCGCGACTTATTTTTCAGCACCCGCCGATTATCAAACTGATGCGGTTGATCGCTTGCATGAACTGTTAATGAGTCAAGAAACTTGTAGACGCCTCAGACGATTTGCAGCAGGGGATTCACCTTGGACGGAGGAACATTAACAACGATGAGCACTCGAGAACTTCTCATTGAGACCATCAGTAACGGAATCGCCTCACTTCGCATTGCGACCGATGACGATCCGTATCAAAGCACTTGGTTTGTGCCAGCTCTGAGTGACGCTGTTGAAACGATAAAAACAGATCAGTCAATTCGATGTGTGATTCTAGAAGGCGGCCGTCGTTACTTTTGCGCTGGCGCGAGTCGAGCTACTTTGATGCAGGATGATCTTGCTAATCCCTGTGAATATTTTAGCCAAGCATTGGAGACTCTTTTGTCAATACCGGTGCCCACAATTGCAGCGATGGCAGGGCATGCGCTTGGCGGTGGTTTTGCAACTGGGCTTTGGTGTGATGTAGTGGTTCTAGCTGAGGAAAGTCTTTATGGTGTTAATTTTATGGCCTTAGGATTTACGCCAGGGATGGGGGCAACCACTATTTTAGAAGAAGCTTTGGGTGGCCCCCTGGCTCATGAACTCTTGTTTACGGGACGTTTGCTTAAGGGCCGTGAGATTAAACAGTCGGGAGGAGGATTGGCCCACGCTGTGGTGCCCTATGAAGAAGTACGTCAGCGAGCTATTGCGATCGCATCTGAAATTGCCGACATTCCCCGTGAGTCGTTAGTTCTTTTAAAAGAGACACTAGCAGCAAAGCGTCAAGCTTTATTGGAGCCAGCGGTTAAAGCAGAGGTAGCCATGCAAAGTCAGTTGTTCTCCCATAGCGAAACTCGATTGCAAATTGCTCAGCGCTACCCTGCTGCTGCAAACTAAACAACGCTTATGCTCCACTTAGGCAACATGTGATGGTTATCAACACGTTTCAAAATAAAAGTGTCCTGATTACCGGAGGAACGCGAGGGCTGGGGAAAGCCATCGGGCTTGAATTTGCACAGGTTGGAGCAAAGGTCTTTCTTACCCACAAATGGGGTAGCATCAGCGAAAGTGATCTCGCTGCTGAGTTCCTTGCCCATGATTTACCGCCACCGTACGTTATTGAATCTGACGTTAGCGATTCTGAAGCAACCCGAGCGTTAATGCTTGAGATCAAAGAGAAAGTAGAAGCAATTGATGTCGTTATTAGTAATGTTTCGTTTGCCAAGGTTATTAACGATATTTGGGACTATAAAAGAAATTCATTTGAACTGTCGCTGCAATATTCCACCTGGCCGTTTGTTGATTTGCTCCAAGCAGCTTACACTGTGATGGGGCGTTTCCCTCGTTACGCGATCGCTGTGTCCAGCCATGCCAGTCATGATATTTGTTACAACGGCTATGACTTTTCAGGTCCGTCCAAAGCGGCACTAGAATCTCTCTGTCGTTACTTGGCGCTACAGCTAAAGTCGAGCGGTGTTCGAGTCAATGCTATCCGACCTGGATTTATTGATACCGCTAGTTTTAGGGCGACATGTGGTGACTCCACCGTGGACTTATTAAAACAACGCGGATTGCTCCTCGATCCACAGGGGGCGGCTCAAGTTTGTGTAGCATTGTGTTCAGGGTGGATGGACGCTGTCACTGGTCAAGTTATTGTTGCCGATGAAGGGTGGTCTTTTGTGAGTCCAATTGCTTATCTCACAGGTGAAGGACTACCCGGTGAGTTTCCTGGGAACATCGCAGATAATTCAAGTAATAAATAGCCAACAGTGAGTAAGAGAGAGATTTCGTATCCGATGAGACATTTCCGATGGTTAGTTAAAAATATGTTGCCAGACATTTAATCATCGACTTTATTGATAGAATCGATGTATAGCTAAATTCTAAAATTCAGGAAGACCTCTAATGAACCGGAGTGAAATTTTTACCGTTCTAAAGTCAAATATGACGGCTATTATTGATGGAGTTGAAGGGGTAGAGATTAATGAAACTAACAGCATGGTGAATGATTTTGGTGCCGATTCCCTGGAGGTTGTTGAGGTTATATCGCGCACGCAGAGACAGCTGCGAATAAAAGTTCCCCGCACCAAACTCTCTCAGGTAAGCAACATTAAGGAACTGATTGATTTGTTTGAGAAAGCGGCATCTTAATGAATATGGCCAATCAAACATCAGACAACAATATCTGCCAGCCAAGGAGCGAGCAGCATCGGATTGTAGTGACAGGGATGGGAATTGTTACCACAATTGGAGAGACATCTGATGAGTACTTTGACGCAGTTGTTGCTGGTCAATCCGGTATAACCCCATGGCAGGACAAAGACTCCAGACTTTACTCTAAGTTTGGCGGTGACATGAGTGGCTTCAATTTTGACGCACATATTGAGCGAGTTGGTAAGGCATATCCATCGGATTGGATTAAGCGATCGCGCAAGCTGTCTCGTTCGGCATCCTTATCAGGACGTCTAGTTGCCGCTGCTGCCATGCAAGCCTTTTCAAAGGCTGAACTGCATAATGTCAAACTCAATTCAGAACGTTTTGGCCACGTTCTAGGGGGCAATAATCTAGGTAATTCCTACACGTTTGAGAATATTCTAGAATTTGAGGACGAACCGGATTTTATGGCTCCCCTATATGGGCTTGTGGCCTTGGATACGGATGTTTTAGCCGTAAGCTCGGAAATTTTAGGTTTGAAAGGCCCAAGTTTTACGGTTGGGGGCGCTTGTGCCAGCAGCAATTTGGCCCTGCTATCAGGGCTCGATTTAATTCGTTCCGGTCGTGCCGATGCTGTTTTGGTCTCGGGTGGCACCATGGAGTTAAGCCCTGTGTGGCTGCAGGGATGGACGCTAATTGATGCCATTTCATTTCGTTCGTTCAACGGTGAACCAACACAGGCCAGTCGACCATTTGATAAGCGACGCGAAGGCTTTGTCCCCAGTGAAGGGGCAGGCGTTGTTGTACTTGAAAGTTTAGCCAGTGCCCAAGCCCGTGGCGTACACATTTACGCCGAGTTATTGGGAGCTTCATCAACCTCTAATGCTTCGCGTCTGACGAAGCCGGGGCTAGATGGACAAATTCGTGCAATGTCCTGCGCCCTTCAGGATGCTCGAATTTGCCCCGATCAGGTTGACTATATCAATGCCCATGCCACATCAACACCCTTAGGAGACGCCAGTGAAGTAGCCGCCATCAAGCAAGTTTTTGGTGCCCACGCTTACCAAATTCCCGTTAATTCCACAAAATCGATTTTGGGGCACTGCTTGACCGCCTCCTCCATGGTTGAAATGATTACTACTATTCTCCAGATGAACCATAGCCTTGTTCACCCTACAATCAATCTTGAAGAACCCGATCCCGAGCTTGATCTAGACTTTGTTCCTCACCAAGCCCGAGAACATAAAATCGACTTTGCACTTTCTAATTCGTTTGGCTTTGGAGGCTTAAATTCATCAGTTGTGTTGGGAGCTATCAATTAAGTTGGACTCAACGGCACCCCAATGACAAGGTAATCTTTAAATCCTAAAAATATTCTGAACAAAACGTATAGAGACATCAGCAATATTAGGATGAATGGCGAGCAATCTTAAGGAAGAAATTCAATTCCTCTCGAAAACTAAAAATACTTTCTTGAGTTTGATGAAGATCCGTTTGCGATAGAAAAAAATCCATTTCGAAGAGGACATGGCTACTGGCCATCTCCTAACATCACTTCAATATCCTATTGGGAACGGATTTTAATTTCTGTTTCACAATTTTGCCCCCTTATTGTGTGAGGAAACAACGTGAGGCAACTGTATTTGCTAAAGAGTTTATGTTTAGCCGGTCTCTCATGGATTTTTATTTGTTCAATTGCCAATGCTGAATCCGTTGGATCAATAGCAAGGCCAAATGAAGAAGCTTCCGTAGCGAGTTCAGTAGATGTTTTGGAAGATTCTGCTGCAGATTGGCTATCTCAATTTTCCCCGTCTGATGATATTGATTTGCTGGTTCAGGCTGAGGCTCCGATTCAGATTATAGATGTCCAGCTTATTCCTACTGACTCAGGTGTAGATTTGTTTCTGCGGACCTCAACGGGACAGCTGTTACCGGTTTCTCCTTCTGTTGTTGAGAATGATCTGATCGCAGATATTCCCAATGCAGTCTTAGCTTTAGCGGATGGTGAACAGTTTCAATCAGTGGATCCGACGGATGATATTGCCCTGGTAACCGTTAGTAATCAACCCAATAATCAGGTGCGGGTAGTTATTACGGGGGTGAGTGAAGCTCCATTGGCTGATGTCAGTGCAGATGAAACAGGGCTGTTGTTCAGCGTTGTGCAAGCGATCGCTGATGACGTTGCTGAGGAAAGTACTCTGCGCCTCGTGGTTACAGCGGAGAAAACCCCCGAGGTTGTCCAGGATGTACCGATTAGTCTGACCGTGTTGACGGAGGACGAACTGGAAGACGCCGATATCACTAATCTTGACGGGATTGCCGGTAATACCCCTAACTTTTCCACTTTTTCAGGCGGTAGCCGCAGTTTTACCTTTTACAGTATCCGCGGTCTATCTAACTTTAATTTTGGCTCTCGGGATCCGGTGGCCTTCTACATTGACGATGTGCCTTACGACTATGGCAGTTTTATAGGCCTGGACCTACCTGATCTACAGCAGGTGGAAATTTTGAGAGGGCCACAAAACACCCTCTATGGCCGCAGTAGTCAGGCCGGTGTGGTTAACATTACTACTCGCAAGCCGACAAATGACCTATCGTTCAACGGTGCGGTTAGTTACGGCAGCGATGAAAATTTAGATCTTCGTGCTGGTGTTGGCGGTCCTATTATTGAGGATGAATTGTTTTATCGACTGTCTGGTAGCTTTGAACGGCGAGACGGATTCTATACCAATAGTTTTATACCGGATGAAGAGGTTGATGAAAAATCAGGAGTAACAGGGCGAGCACAGCTACGCTGGACGCCAACGGAAGAATGGGATATCTCTTTGAGTGCGTCCGCTGAAGAATATAAGGATGGTCTTCCTCTTGCTCTATTGGATGACGATGCCTTTAATACTGAGCTTAGCGAGAATGGGTTTACTAATCTGAGTACCAACAGTCAATCTATAAAGGTTGCTTATCTCCAGCCAGATTTTCGAGTTACGTCGATTACCAGCCGTCGGTTTTCGGACCAATCAGCAGTTGCTGATATTGATATATCAACGCTGGATGGAGGTTTTAATCCTAATGGATACGATTCAACTGTATGGACCCAGGAATTACGGTTGCAATCTCCAGAAGCTGCGGACCAGCTGGAGTGGATTGTGGGGGGCTATTTTGAATCTAGGGAGTTCGACAATAACGGATCTACATTGGCTTTTGGCGATGATGCACCACTTATCTTTGGGCCGACGACGATTCCAGGATCAAGCCTCACCCTTTCAACAGATTCCCTCAGCACAACTTGGGCTGCATTTGGCCAGGTGAGCTATCGTCCGATCGATCCCTTAAGTCTGACCGTTGGCTTGCGATATGAAAATAATGACAGTAAGATTTCACGCGTTGACCGGGTTTTTCGGATTCCAGGATTTCCTGATACTACACTGTTTGAGCTTAATGATATCGAACAAAGCTCTGATGCCCTCCTGCCAAGGTTCGCAGTGGACTATCGCTTGAGTCCTGAAGTCACGATATATGGAACCATTGCGCGAGGTTATCGGCCAGCAGGAGTCAATAATTTAACTGATAATGAGGCCTCTTTACGCTTTAATGCTGAGCGTTCCTGGAACTTTGAAGTGGGTGCGAAAACCGTCTGGTTTGATGATCGTCTGGGTGTAAATCTCTCATTTTTCCATAACCCTGTGGATAATTTTCAAGTCGCTACGTTTGATCCATTTACGCTACTTGCGACTGGTGTCACCAATGCCGATGTTAGTATTACGGGGCTAGAATTTGATGTGAGGGCCACTCCTGTCGAAGGGTTAGATTTTATAGCGGGATTAGGCCTTATCGATGCTGAATTTACCAACTTTCCCAATCAAAATTTTGATGGCAACAGTCTGCCCTTTGCCCCAGATCTGACTTACAATGTGGCGGCTCAGTATCGCGCACCGTTTGGGTTGTTCACTCGATTAGAACTACAGGGTGTTGGCGAGACATTTTTTAATGAAGGAAACACCATACGGCAAGAGCCCTACGCAGTGGTTAATGCTCGCCTTGGTTATGAGTTTGATCAGTCTGGCATTTATCTCTTTGCCAATAATTTGTTTGATACCCGATACATTGCTCAAGCCTTTGATATTGGCGTGGGGCAAGCCGGGGGCTTTGGTCCTCCATCTACCTATGGCGTGCAGTTTAGGTCTAGTTTCTAAATGAACAATCGCCTACAAGCTAATAAATTGGCACTATTAAGTAGCCTGTACATCTCACAGTATATTTCGCTGATGTTTTTTGTGCAGGCGATTCCTGTTTTTATGCGAGAGCAGGGAGCTTCATTGGAGTCAATTGGGCTGATTTACTTACTAGCTCTACCCATATTACTGAAGGTATTGTGGTCTCCCTTTATTGATCGCTATGGCTACACTCGCTGGGGCCACTACCGTTTTTGGATTATTACGTTTCAGCTGCTGTTGGCGGCTGTGGCGGCTGTGTGTGCATTTGTGAGTCTCCAAAGCAACTTTATATTGCTATATGGGTTACTTATGGTGATGTCCACACTGGCGGCTAGCCAGGACATTGCTACAGATGCTTTGGCTGTAGGACTATTGACTCCTTCGGAGCGGGGTTGGGGTAATGGCATTCAGATGGCAGGCAACTATTTAGGAGGCATGCTGGGCGGTGGGGTTATGTTGGTTTTACTCAACCAACTGGGCTGGGAACGAAGTCTGTTCGCCTTGGCACTGATGGTGGTGGTGGCGCTAGTTCCCATCTTGCGCCATCGGGAAAAGCTACCTCCGAAAAAGGCTACCGATAAGGCTACTAATGTTTGGCTGGATTTAGTTCACTTTTACCGTCGCCCTGGGATGTGGCGTTGGCTAATGTTGTTAACGCTTTATGTTATTGGTGGCAATATGGCGGCGAGTATGTTTCGACCTCTTTTAGTGGATGTTGGATTATCTCTGACTGATATTGGTTGGTTGTTGGGGGTTGTAGGCAATGGGGCGAGCATTTTCGGGGCGGTGGTATCAGGTCTATTGGTAGTTTCCCTGGGGCGTAAGCGATCGCTTTTGGTTTTTGGCCTATTTCAAATTCTTGCTATTTTGATTTGTTTGTTGCCTGCTGCCGGGGTGAGCAATCGTCCAATATTGTATTTTGTCATCATTGTTGCGGGTTTTGCCAGTAGCGCCGTTTTCACGGTATCATCCACGGTGATGATGGACAAGAGTCGCTTAGCCATGGCGGGAACAGAGTATACTGCTCAAACATCGATGGTGTATTTTGGCTCTTTTTTGGCTGCCGGCATTAGCGGTTTTATAGCCTCAAAAATTGGCTATCAGGGATTGTTTGGAGTGAGTGCGGCATTGGCATTGCTAGCGGTTATTTTAATTAGTCGAGTATCGCTATTGGCTTATGAGGAGTAAGCCAATAGCGATACCGCTAAAGTTGTGGCTGTTTGTTTGGATAAATAGGTAGGTGTTCGAGATTTCTTACAAAAGACTTTGACGGAATGGCCTGATTTTAGGTGGTTATTCAAAATCTATTCTGTAACTAATTCTGCATGGGCACTTAAATTATCTGAGACCTTGCACCATTCTCAATCAGGGATGCATCGTTTCATAGCGGACAACAATCTGGAAAAAAGGGTGTAGAAAAACGTATCAATGCCTGATTTGGCTTGTCGAGACTGGTGCAAAATCTGAGCTATCATAATGCTACAGCTTACAGCTCGACGGAGTGTAGCAACGACGGAGTGTAGTAACCATGACAAAAGTGACCGTTGACCTTGGTCCAGTGCAGGAAACTCTGCTGATTCCCCTATTAGGACGAGCCGTAGAAACTAGAAAAGACAATGGTCTCATCCACGATGAAAAGGCCGTTCATATTGTTGAGTCGCTAGATTACGATTTCTCAAAGTGGGAAAAATCTAAGTCTCTTAGTGGGGCTACGATACGAACCCGCATGTTTGATGACGACGTGCAGAGCTTTTTAGCCGATTATCCCACCGGAACTGTTGTTGAAATTGGCTGTGGTCTCAATACGCGATTTGAACGGTTAGACAACGGGCAGGCTCAATGGTTTGATTTGGACCTCCCTGATTCGCTAGCGCTAAGGCGACAGTTTTTTCAAGATCAGCCCCGTCGCACCATGCTAGAAGCGAGCGTTTTAGAAACCGACTGGATGGAACCTGTCGCAGCGACAGGTGGTCCCTGGTGCTTTATTTCTGAAGCGGTAATCATCTATTTAGAAACCGCCCAGGCACGTCAGGCTATCACCCAGATTGCCAATCGTTTTCCAGGGGCCTGGCTGCTCACTGACACCACATCTCAAAAAATGGTCGATAGCCAACCCACCCACGATGCCATGAAATACATGTCCCAAGAGAGCTGGTATCGCTGGGTTTGTGACGATCCCTACGAGATTGAGGCGTGGGCCAATCTGCAACTGATTCAATCACGCACCTTTTTAGATGCAGACGCAGACCTAATGCAACATGCACCTTGGTCCATAAGATTTTTTGTCCGCTGGGTACCTTGGCTAATGCGTAACACGGTCGGCGGCTATCGTCTCAATCGCTTTATAGTAAAAAGCTAACTGAGATCTTGCACCATTCTCAATCAGGGATGCATTGTTGCATAGCGGACAAAAATCTGGAAAAAGGGCGTAGAAAAACGTAGAAGACGGTGATAAAACTATGCTTCATCACGCCCAAGCTCTAGTGTATAGTCTGATTTCCCTGATGCCCAGCGTCTATTGTCGGTGTAAAAAACAATCGCTTACTACATGATGGACGCAAGCTCAAAGACCTGTCTGGCAGTTTAAAGCGAGACTTACAGGTATACCTTGAGGGGATAGACTACCCGTTGACAATGTCTTGGTTTTGGCTAGAGCGAGCAGGCCATAAATGAGAGTTGCGCTTTGTGACCTCCACCTATCTTACTCAGGCGTTTATCTCGTTCATTTGGGGCGTAAACGCTGGGTCATTGAAGGATTTTTCAAAACCGCTAAACATCCGTTTGGGCTGCATTGCTTCGGTCAAGGCACTAAAATCGGTGTGTATCGCTGGCTCATTTTGTTGCTAATCGTTTACTTACTCGCCCATCGGGTTGATTTGTGGTCTTAGCAGCCATATCGATTAGATTGGAAGGCTACCGCTCGGTTGACCCTTAAGAGACTGTTGCCGTCTGTACTCTGGGCGGAACTGCTCAACCAAATCAAGCTCCATGCTGATATCGCGGCTCATTTTGGCTTTGAAATTATCATCAAATCAATGCCAGATTTGGCTTGTCGAGACTGGTGCATGATCTGAGCTATCCGTCTGGGATAATAAAAGATCCGTTTGACGCATGTTGTGTTAACTGTGATTAGCTATGATTATTACACTTTAAAGCTGTCCTATGGCTAATCAACCCTTTTCTCAACTGCCTACTGGTGTCTGGAGTATTATGTCTCCAGTTAAAGGGCGAGCTGCTACTGCGATCTCACTTGGGGTCCTGAGCGCCTTTAGTAGCCTTACTTCGTTATTAACAATTCCCTTTATTGCTGCAGAGCTATTATCGGACACGCCAGCTCCAGGCGTCGTTTGGCGTTGGGTTGGGTTGGCGCTGGGACTGGTTGTGATTGCTTTTACATCTCGCATTTTTTCGTTTAGAGTGTCTCACGTTGGGGCCTTTAATCTGGAGGTAATTTTGCGAATGGCCCTGGCCGATCACTTAGCCCAAGTGCCTCTTGGTTACGTCATTACTACTGGCTCAGGGGCTGTCAAAAAGTTGGTGCAAGATGATGTTAAAGCTCTCCACGCCTTTGTTGCTGATAGCGTTCCGCACATAGGACAGGTCTGTACGATACCGATCATCTCTTTAATCGCTGTGCTGATTGCCGATTGGCGCTTAGGTCTGGTGACCCTGGCCATATTGCCTGTGGGACTGATTTTTATTAAATTTGCTCTAAAAGACTATGAGGAACAACGAGATGCCTATGACCATGCCAGTGAGAAAATCAACGGTGTGATCATTGAGTTTGTTCAGGGCATGCAGGTGGTGCGCACATTTGATGACGGTAGCAGCTCATTTGCACGTTTTCAGGCTGCCCTCGATACCTTTACTCAAACCCTGCGGGACTGGAATGATAAAAACCGATTTGCTGCCCGTTTAGGTTCTCTCTTATTTGAACCGCTACCCACACTGGTCGTTGTTTCTGTTGTTGGGTCCTGGTTGGTATCCCAGGGAAGTCTTACTATACCGAGATTTTTAGTTTTTCTATTAGTAGCACCCCGCTTATGTGGCGCATTTAGGCCGATTTTCGCCCTTGCCTATATGATTAATCAGGCCAATGCTGGAGCGATGCGGATTTGTACTGTGTTAGCGGAACCGGCGTTGCCACAGCCATCACAACCGCAACAGCCTGCGGATGCCTCTATCTTTTTTAATAGTGTTACGTTTGCCTATGGTGACGGCAAGTCGGCGTTGCAAGATATAACTCTGAGTTTACCAGTGGGCAGCGTAACTGCTCTGGTGGGGCCATCGGGGGCTGGTAAAACCACTCTGGCCCGCCTGATTCCTCGATTCTGGGATATTAATGAGGGAGCGATTGAAATTGGCGGTGTAGATATTCGTCAGATTACGTCAGACACGTTAATGTCCTGGGTCTCTTTTGTTTTTCAAGACACCTTTTTGTTGCAAGACACTGTTTTTAACAACATTAAAATCGGTCGTCCCCAGGCTACCCGAAAAGAAGTGGAAGCTGCCGCTCAGGCGGCCCAGGCCCATGGATTTATTCTTGATTTGCCCCTGGGGTATGACACCTTAGTAGGGGAACGGGGGGGACAGCTGTCAGGAGGACAGCGGCAGCGCATTACCATTGCCCGCGCTATTCTCCAAGATAATCCAATTGTAGTTTTGGATGAAGCCACGGCTTTTGCCGATCCGGAAAATGAAGCGTTGATTCAAGCTGCGATCGCAGCCCTTACCCAAGACAAAACCTTGATTGTTGTTGCTCACCGCCTGGCCACCATCACCCAGGTTGATCAAATTGCTGTACTGGATCAAGGTCGTCTAGTCGAGTTGGGGAAACATGAGCAATTGCTCGCCGCCGATGGTCTTTATGCCCGATTATGGGCGCGACATCAAGCTGCCCAAGATTGGGGCTTAGGCAAAAAGCAATCGAAGCGGACACGGACAAACGCATCTACATCTATGAATACTCTGTAGTTGAATAATCAGGTAAACAACAATGCTAGCTACCTATCGTCGCATGATGGATGCAGCGGGATCCCATCGGCCCCAGCTACAAAGAGCTTTGCGGTTATCGGTGATCGCATCGATTATTCAAGGCATTATTTTTGCCCTTTTCTTTCCATTGCTATCCGCCCTAATGGCATCTCCTTTAGATATGCAGCGGGTTTGGTTCTTACTGGCGCTGTTTACGGTTCTCGTTATGGTTGAAGGGGGATTACGCTGGCGAGAGATGGACTTTGAATGGCTGACCTCTGCAGATATGGCCCATGAGTTGCGGTGCCGGTTGGCAGAGAAGCTACGGCAAATGCCCCTGGAAGAACTTAATCGCCGACAATCAGGGGATCTCAATATCGTCATGAGTGGCAATGTCAATGAAATTGTCCTCTGGATTGGCAGTTTAGCGACATTGACGATTCAGACTGTGATTGTACCGTTGATAACGGTATTGGTAACCTTCTTTATCGACTGGCGACTGGCGATTTCGCTGTTGTTAACCTTTCCCTTATCCATTCCAATTTATCGCTACACCCGAGATTTAGCCAGAGTGTCACTGCGAGATAACACTGCTGCAGATGCTGAGACCGCCTCACGAATTGTTGAGTATGCCCAAGGATTACCGGTGCTCAAATCGACTGGGCAAGTGGGAGCACGTTCGGAACTTTTGCAAACAGCTGTGGAACATCAGAGAAAGGTTCAAACTAAGGGTGAGCGTTTGATGACGCTACCCTTGGTATCCGTATCAACCCTGGTAGAAGTGGGTATCTTAGTGCTGATTAGCCTAGGGATTTTATTTATTTTTCAGGGCAGCCTTTCAATCCCAGTTCTACTTGCCCTAATTGTTATTGCCATGCGCTTTACTGAACCCCTTTCATTGCTGTTGGGCCTGACCAGCGTCCTGGATATGATGGAAATCGGCATCGAACGGGTTCAAGCGATCATGGCAATTCCTGCTTTGCCCATGCTCGCCCCGGCCACCCAGCTAACTCAGTTTGACATTACCTTTGAGCATGTATCCTTTCAGTATGCTCAACAGCAAGAGTGGGCGCTGAAAAATGTCTCTTTTCAGCTGCCGTCTAAATCTTTAACCGCTTTGGTAGGGCCATCCGGTAGTGGGAAAACCACTATCACTCGATTAATTACTCGGTTTGCCGATGCCCAACAAGGAGCGATACGCATTGGCGATGTGGATGTGCGTCAAGTAGATCCGAACCATTTGATGCGAGCCATTTCAGTCGTATTTCAGGATGTGTATCTGTTTGACGACACTATCCTCAACAATATTCGCATGGCCAAACCTGATGCCACTGATGTGGAGGTGGAAGCAGCAGCTAGAGCCGCTAACTGTCATGATTTTATTATGAGATTAGCCCATGGCTACGACACCCGTATTGGTGAAATTGGCGGCACCCTGTCGGGGGGAGAACGTCAGCGGGTTTCCATTGCGCGGGCGATTCTCAAAGATGCGCCAATTGTGCTGTTGGATGAACCTACCTCGGCCCTGGATACGGAGAGCGAAGTTGCCGTCCAAACCGCCATCAATCGCCTGATTGCTGATAAAACCGTCATTGTTATTGCCCATCGTCTGTCCACAGTTGCCGATGCTGATTTGATTTTAGTGCTGGAAGACGGTGAGATTGTGGAGCAAGGGACCAGCTGGGAGTTATTAAACCAAAAAGGGCGCTATGCCAGCTTATGGAATGCACAGCAACAGTCTCAAGGTTGGCGCATTGCAGCTTAGGAGCAAGCGATTGATAAATTCCAAATATATTTAGGCTGACGAGATGTTCCATGGAAGGTCCCTACATCCAAAGGTGGAATTTAAGTAATTTTGCTTGCTTAGTAACATAGTGGTATTGCAGATTCTCGGTGCACCTTAACTGCGGAATGTAGCATAATGGCGTTACAAATTTGGTGCGCCACTTGCAAGCCAGCTGAATGGGAACATTCTCAACGTCAGCAGCAGCATATTTTTTTAACCACCAGATCCCCCCAGGGGGGATATAGTAGATGTAACCACCAGATCCCCCCAGGGGGGATCTGGTGGTTATGTTTGAAAAATTTGAAAAATTTGGATTTTTAGTATGTGGGTACAACGTCCTCGATGGTTGCGTGGTTTGGCCAACCCCGTTTTCGCTAGGCTTTATATGGCTCAAACCATCAATTTGGTGGGGGAATCTCTCACCTGGTTAGGTCTGGCTTTATTAGCGTTTGAGTTAGCGGGTGAAAAGTCAGGAACTATTTTGGCGGGAGCTCTCACCCTACGAGTCTTAGCCTTTGTTGTCTTGGCTCCGATTGCAGGCGCGATCGCAGATCAGATCGATCGCAAACGTCTGATGATCACCACGCATCTGATCCGCATGGGGATTGTCTGTTTATTACCCTTTATTTCTCAACCCTGGCATATCTACGCGATAGTGTTCTCGCTAAATGTGTTCTATGCCTTTTTCACCCCCACCTACAAAGCCACAATTCCTTTAGTCACCACTGCCGACGAATGTCCCAAGGCCATTGCCCTATCCAGTGCGACCTATCAGCTGCTTGGGGTTTTAGGTCCCGGCTTGGCAGGTGGTATTGCGGCCTGGGTCGGTACACGGCAGGTCTTTTTTCTAGATGCGATGACATTTTTGGTGGCGGCCGTTTTGATTGCTACTCTACCGGGGCACCTGCGAGCAGCCGACTATGGGGCTGTAGATAAGAGAAAAAATACCAAAGCTGTTGAAACCGTTATCCGAAACGTTAGAATGGGAACCAGTTGTTTATTCACCGATCCGCCCATTCGCTATGCGCTGATGCTGCAATTGATTGCTGCGATCGCAGGGGCACAAATTTTGGTAAATACGGTGGGCTATGTCCAGGGTACTCTGGAACTGGGTAAGCTCGAATACGGCTGGGTGATGGCTGCCTTTGGCATTGGAGCCACCTTCACCTCCATTAGTTTAGGCAATGCCAAAAAAAGGCGTAGTCCCATTCTGTTGACCAGCATTGGTGGAATTTTGGTTACCCTGACGCTGATGACGGCCAATCTTGTCGGTTTTAATATTCTTTTGTTGCTATGGGCTATGGCTGGCATGGGAGACACCCTGGTTAATGTGCCGACCCAAACCCTAATTGCTAGTCGGGTAGCAAAAGAAGCCCAGGGCCGAGTATATGGTGCTCAATTTGCCTGGAGCCATTTTTGGTGGGCCTTGGCCTATCCACTGGCAGGCTGGTTAGCTATCTATTCTCCCAATTATCATTTTCTCTATAGCAGTTTCATTGGGGCTGTTATTTTTATGGTTGTGTACCTGTGCTTAAAACCTCAACATCTTACCCAGCTCCAGACCGGGCTCTGGCATGAGCACGAACACATTCACGATGAATACCATGTTCATGATCATAGTACTGGGCATCACAGTCATTTGCATTTCCATGAAGCCATGCAACCTGGTCTTAGCCATTCAGCTTCATCTTAAGGAGATAGGGAGAACAGTAAAGCTCTCTGTAATCTTCTCCTGTTCTATTGCTCTATTTCTTGTCTTCCTTTTATCGCCCATCCATCCACAACTAAAATCTTACCCAAACTTCTATAACTAGCAAACACACCAGCTGTGAGTCCCCTGATCACAACCATACACTCGATCAGAGAGTCTTCAGATTTTTGTGTAAGCCCTTTACTTGTCAATGGGGAAGCGCTCTGGAAATAGGATAGCAAAATGTGAGGTTGCTGCCTTCCAATTCTTAATGGGCCGTGTCCATCGTTTTGAAATATTTCTCATCGCGAGATACATGAGTTTGATAACAGCCATCTCATTGGGAAAGACTGCTTTAGTTTTAATCACTTTACGCAGAGAGCGATTGAGCGATTCAATGGCATTGGTGGTGTAAATCACTCGTCGAATCTCCATGGGATAATCGAAGAGGGGAACGACATTCTCCCAATGACGAATCCAGATTTGGCTAATGGCGGAATATTTGTCATCCCACTTGGCCGCAAAGTCATCTAAGGCAGATTCAGCTTCCTCTAGTGTGGCGGCTCGATAGATCGGTTTGAGGTCAGCTGCGACCTCTCGACTATCTTTCCACGGTACATAACGTAGACAGTTGCGAATCAGATGAACAATACACAGCTGCACCTGGGTGTGGGGATAGACTGCCTCAATGGCCTTAGGAAAGCCGTTAAGCCCATCACAACAGGCAATCAGATATCATTAAGTCCCCGATTTTTGAGGTCAGTGAGGACCTTGAGCCAGAATTTAGCCCCTTCGGCTTCGGCCTCGCCAATCCATAGCCCCAGGAGGACTTTTGTCCCGTCTCGGTCGATAGCAAGCGCCACATAAACGGCGCGTTTGCTCACACGCCCTGAGACCTTGATATTCACATACAGAACATCGAGATAGACGATGGGATAGATCTCGTCGAGTGGACGGGCTTGCCAGGCTTTGACCTCATCGAGGACACTATCCGGTTACCTCGCTAATCAACGAGGCGGATATCTCGGTGCCATACAGCTCCTCTAGCTGAGCACTGATATCACTCACGCTCATACTACAGGCATACAAAGCAATAATTTTCTCATCAAGGCCTGCGATACGACGATGATGTTTGGGCACCAAGATCGGTTCGAAGCTACTCTTACGGTCTCGTGGTATCGAAAGCTCTAGATCCCCCTGCTCCGATTGGATTGTCTTTTTTGAGCTGCCATTGCGACTATTGCCTTTTTCTGATGGGGCTTTGAGATGGTGGGTTAGTTCTCCTGCCAAGGCTCGTTCTATCACGCGTTGCGTGAGTTGCTTAATCAAACCTGAGTCACCCAGAATATCCTCTGGACTTGAGCAGTCCTCGAGCAATTTATCAATTAACTCATCGGCCCGGTTGGGTTCTTTTTTCTTGCGTGCCATAAGGCGGTCTCCTGATGTACGTTGAGTCTAGACCGCTTACACAAAATTCAGATCACTCTCACTCATTTCGTCCCTCGCTCTGCCGTGCCGATGTACATAACTCGGGTATCGTCATCAAACTGTACTCGAAACCCACCGGTTCTCCAGAAGTGAATCAGGTTAAGCATCTGATCCTGAGGCGTTCGGCCAAATAAATCAAATCCGTGGGTTGTCACCTTTAAAAAACCGACCTGCATCAATAGCTGATGCAGCTCCTCTGGGGTAACAAATTTGTACCAATCGTGGATACCTCGGGGAATTTGCCGCAGCAAATCCTCTAGCAGCCAGATCATTAGCCAGCGAGACTGCCAAGTGCGGTTAATGGTATCAAAGCAAAAGACACCCCCTGGCTGCAGCACTCGGCTGATTTCTGTCACCGTAGCGGCCGGGCTGTGGACATGTTCCAGCACATCCACACAGATGACGATGTCGAAGCGATCGCACTGAAACGGTAGACTTTCTCCTACACCCACATGGTAATCAATGGCCAATCCCATGGCTGCTGCATGGCGTTTTGCCACCTCAATGCAAGCAGCTGATGGATCAATGCCGGTAACGATTGCCCCGCGCTGGGCCAAAAATTCACAGGTATAGCCGCCACCGCAGCCCACATCCAAGACGTTAAGACCATGCCACTGGGAAATGACGCGGTCAAAATACTGAAATCGTAGAGGATTCAGCTTACTCAGGGGGAAAATTGTTGCTGTCTCGTTCCACCACTGGGCGGCCTGTTGGTCGTAAAATGCAAGGTTGTTGCGCTCCATATGTATTTGTGACAGTAGCTCAGGTCTCTATTATTATCCCGGTTTTGAACGAGGCTAGCTGCCTGAACCGCACCCTATGTCATTTAGACATTCTTGAACCACCCGCTCATGAAATCATTGTTGTAGATGGTGGCAGCACTGATGCCACTGTGACTATTGCTAAGGACAAAGGAGCAACGGTTGTCACTACCCACCAACCAGGCCGAGCCAGGCAAATGAATCTGGGAGCAAAACTGGCGACTGGCAACATTCTGTGCTTTCTCCATGGGGATACGCGGGTACCGGACGATCTGGTCATGCTCATGGATAAGACCTTAGCAAATCCAGATATTGCCTGCGGAGGCTTTATTTCTGTCATGGCGGGACCATACACCACCCGCTGGGGCATCTCTTTACACAACACCCTAAAAACCCACTATGCGGCGCTGTTGTTTCGACCCCGTTGCTACTTTCGAGACCGGTTACGAATTTTGTTTGGAGACCAGGTGATGTTTTGTCGGCAAGTGGACTTTTGGAGCTGTGGCGGTTTTGACGATACCTTAGCCATCATGGAAGATGCGGATCTATGCTTAAAACTCTCTAAGCTGGGCCGCATTTACCAGATAAATCGACTGGTACAGTCTTCCGATCGCCGGGTGGCTAAATGGGGACCCCTAAAAGCCAATTTTCTCTATCTAGTCATCGGTTTTCTATGGGGCATAGGTGTTTCTAGCCGCTGGCTAAAACGATTTTACGAAGACGTGCGCTGATTTAGCTGCCAGCTATAGGGCAAGTAAACTACCTTGACAGCTGCGGGTAACTGGGTGGCGGTGTAATAGCGATTGATATAGGCTGGCACTGAGTCTGCCACCGTGAGGAAATCAGTTTTGTACCATTTAAAGATTTTGCTGCAAAACAAGGTACGACTGCCAGCATCGTAGCGGACTTTATCTGGGTTGTTGATAAAGCGATCGCAATCTTCCTCTAGCTGATCGCTCAACTGGTCTGGCACATAGGCTGCCGCTCTCAACAACGGACAGCCAACGGACGCACACACTAAGGCAAAGTGAATACGCGGATCGAGAAACTGCTGGCGCAGGATATCATGCTCAATCGCATTTAGGCTTAGGGACTGAGCATTTAGGGTATAAACCGGTTTGGTAAAGAACCGTAGAAAAGCTAGCCAGTTGGGGATTCCTAGAAACTTAGGTCGAATAGAAGCGATGGGATACTGATGGAGCACCTGTCGGATGGTCAGGGCATTGTAAAGGTTTAGAAGCGTTGCGATCGCAGACGTTCTTTCTAATCCTTGCAGGTCCAAGCTGTCCATGCTTGTTAGCCACTGTTCCAGCTCCGACAATGAAGCTTGCTGCCAGCGGTCATAGGCGACCCGGCCTTGGTCATCGACATAGGTTCGCAACAGACTATCCCAGGGAGCAAAATTGAGTTGGGTCATGGGCGCTAGTGTCTTTGTCAGGCTTTACGGTACTTCTAACGTACTCGCTTCAGTACCATCCTCACAGCTCGACCTTCTTCACCCCAGGGAACAATATTCATTTTTTAGTGTCGACGGTGTTCTGACTTACCTTACTTACCCTCTATATTGTTTCCGGCGTTGCATAAATGCGGGATGAATTTCATGATTGAGTCAGTGTAGCTCCTGTCCCCCTATGAACTGTCCCGATTGTTAGTCTGAGCATATCCGTAAGAATGGTCACAGACGAGGAACGTCCTTTGACACTGCTGTCAGGAACTTTTTTATTAGCCTTTGAGACGCCTGTGATGTCCGTCACTGCTTTTACTCAGCCAATCTCAGAAACGCCTTAAGCAACCTTCAGTTATCGGTCAGATAGCGTTCAGCTAGCCCCGGCATTCTTGTAATCAATGAAGTCAATCACCGATTCCTAAAGGAGCTTTAACTATGAAACGCACACTTCTTTCTACTTTAACCCTTCTCGTTGCATCCGCCGCTATCGCACCCGTTGCCTCCGCCGTTGAGCCCGCTAACTTCAATATCCAAGAAGCCCGCCAAGAGACATTTGACCGTCGCACTAAGAATTCCGTTCATAAGCTACGCCTGGAGCACCTCAACAACCAGACTAAGGCCATCGAAGATATCCAAGCGGCTCGTCTGGATGCTCTCGATGCTCGCACTAAAGCTGTTGAAAACATTCAAGCAGCTCGGCTAGATGCGCTAGATGCTCGGACCAAAGCGGTTGAGAATATCCAGACTGAGCGCTTAAACGCTTTTTATCTGTATTGGCCAAGTTCGTAACTTTGGCTATCGTACAGTTGAGATCGCAACCCAATCCTGCACCAATACCCTAAAAACTCAAACACAGCTGCAACTTGCGCGTCTTCTGCCGCACCTCGGGCAACGGATCCGGTTCAGCCTCCACTGCCGAACAATACCTCACATAAGCACACTGCCCACACTGCTCTCCACATTTGGGCTGCCAATCCTTCTCATCTAACAGCCGCAACGCCAGTTCACCAATCACCGCTTCCACCTGCCGTCGATGCTCATAGGTCACCTCATAGGTCACCCGCTCCCCCGTCCGCAAAAACAATAAACTCATCCGTCGCAGCAATTTCCCATAGCACTGCTCCAAGGCCAAACTATACAACCCCAGCTGCAGGTCCACCATGTCAGCCGCAGGCATGGTTGGATTCTTCGCCGACTTATAATCAATCAGCTCCAGACCATCTTCTAAACTATCCAACCGGTCATAACGTCCCGTCAGCTTAAACTCCAGGCCGTTCATTTGGGTCAAACCCTGAATTCTGCCCTCCGTTGCCAACGGACGCTTCATCACTCCCAACGGCACAATCTCAGTCTCAAAATACCGCTGCAGAATCTGCCAACCCTCTTCAAGCTGGGCCGCAGTCAAGGCACCAATCTGATTTTCCCAGCAATACCGTAGCCATTCCTCAGACGGCAAGGGATCCTGATAATGCCAATCCTGATACAGCTGCGCCAGCGCACCATGCAACGCTGTACCCAATACAGCCGCACCAAACACCGACGGTTTCTTCAAACCGTACTCATAGCGAAAATAATACGCCCTGGGACACTGGGCATAGGACTTGAGCTTAGTTGCTGAGAGAAGGTATGCCATAGCCAGCATTTTACTGCTGACACCCAGCAAAGACACGAGGCTTTATCAAGTTGTCATAAGAGTACAGAAGGTTGCCAGTTGGTAAATCAGTTAAGTTGCGATCTCAACTCCAAAAACATGAGATCGCAACCGCCACGTTCAACCTTGAGTCCCATAATCCACCTGTTGAATCCGCACCTCTTTCCCTGGCACCAATCCCAAACCAGCCGCACGCCCCCCCGGCAACTCCAACACCTGGTCCACCGCCTTACTCACCCCATACACCGGGCAAGGCTCCCCCAAACAAGGCGGCAACTCAGCCAGCACCATCTCTACTTTGCCATCCAACAGAAATACCGCATCAATCGGAAACTTCACATCCTTAGTCCACAGCACCTGCGCCTTCGGACGCGGCAACTCAAACAACATGCCACGATTCGCAGGCAGTGAGTCTCGGAACATCA
>ERZ1740072.257-NODE-257-length-22669-cov-4.720439_pt1 | contig 22669 bp, 18 predicted proteins | sample MGYA00581733_ERZ1740072 | MGnify/ENA primary metagenome ERZ1740072 (study PRJEB43018, sample SAMN04849741) | marine metagenome | isolation source: floating plastic debris | place: Pacific Ocean | collected 2008-08-30 | study: EMG produced TPA metagenomics assembly...
CCGACATCTCGGTCAGCATCGATGACGACACGCTGGACGGCTGTCCCGCCTTCTTCGGGCGCCTGATCCGGGGCGTCCGGAACGGACCCAGCCCGGCCTGGCTGCAGGACCGGCTGCGCGCCATTGGGCTGCGCCCGATTTCCTTCCTCGTCGACGTGACCAATTTCTTCACCTACGACCAGAACCGCCCGCTGCACGTGTTCGACGCCGACAAGGTGGCGGGGCATCTGCGCGTGCATCGTGCGAGCGGCGGCGAAAAGATCGCGGCGCTCGACGAAAAGACCTACACGCTGCAACCCGGCCAGATGGTGATCTCCGACGACAATGGCCCCGAAAGCATCGCGGGCATCATGGGCGGGCTCGACACCGGCTGCACCGAAGAGACGGTGAATGTCTTTGTCGAGAGCGCCTATTGGGACCCGGTGCAGATCGCCTATGCGGGTCGCGCGCTCAAGATCAACTCCGATGCGCGCTACCGGTTCGAACGTGGTGTCGATCCGGCCTTCACCCCCGTGGGGCTGGATCATGCCTGTGAGATGATCCTCGAACATGCCGGCGGCACCGCGTCCAACGTGATCAGCGCCGGTGCCATTCCCAACACAGCCCGCGCCTTCCGGCTCAACAGCGCGCGGGTCCAGAGCCTTGTGGGCATGGACATTCCCGAAAGCGAGCAGCGCCAGACGCTGACCCGCCTCGGCTTCCGCCTCGAGGGCGACATGGCGCATGTACCGTCCTGGCGTCCCGATGTGATGGGCGAGGCCGATCTGGTCGAAGAGGTGGCGCGCGTGGCCTCCCTGACCAAGTTGCAGGGCAAGCCGCTGCCACGTCTGACCGATGGCGTGCCCAAGCCGGTGATGACCACGATGCAGCGCCGCGAACAGATCGCGCGCCGCACGGCGGCCGCCCTCGGCTACAACGAATGCGTCACCTACAGCTTCATCGATCAGGCCTCCGCCGCGCTCTTTGGTGGCGGCGACGATGCCACGATGCTCGAAAACCCGATTTCGTCCGACATGAGCCACATGCGCCCCGCCCTGCTGCCGGGCCTCTTGCAGGCCGCGGCGCGCAATCAGGCGCGCGGCTTCATGGACCTTGCCCTGTTCGAGGTCGGCCCGGCCTTTCACGGTGGGGAACCGGGCGAACAGCACACGCTGATGTCGGGCCTTCTGGTGGGGCGGACCGGGCCCAAGGACACGCACGCGGCCTCCCGTGCGGTCGACGTCTTTGACGTCAAGGCCGACGCCGAAGCGATCCTGAACGCCCTCGGCGCACCGGCGCGGGTCCAGATCATGCGCGGTGCGCGCGAATGGTGGCACCCCGGACGGCATGGCAAGATCTGCCTCGGCCCGAAAAAGGTGCTGGGCGTGTTTGGCGAGCTGCATCCAAAGGTTTTGACCGCGATGGACATCAAGGGGCCCGCCATGGCGTTTACCCTCTGGCCCGCAGAAATTCCGATGCCCCGCAAGAGCGGCGCGACACGCACCGCGCTCGACATCAGCGATTTGCAAGCAGTGGAGCGTGACTTTGCCTTTGTCGTGGACGCCGATGTTGAGGCGCTGACGCTGGTGAACGCCGCGCTGGGCGCGGACAAGGCGCTGATCGAGGATGTGCGGGTCTTTGACGAATTCATCGGCGGCAGCCTTGGCGACGGCAAAAAGTCACTGGCCATCACGGTCCGCCTGCAACCCCGTGACACGACCCTCAAGGAGGCGGAGATTGACGCCGTCGGCCAAAAGGTCATCGAAAAGGTTGCCAAGGCCACCGGCGGCACGCTGCGCGGCTGATCAGGGCGCAGCCGTCATCTCGGCCAGCATGTCGAACACCAGCCGGATGCGACGGCTGGTGTGCAGGTCGCGATGCGTGACCAGCCAGATGGGAAAGGTGATGTCGACCTGCCCGTCAAGCAGGTGCACGACGTCTGGAAACTTTTCGGCGATCTCGTCGGACATCGGAAAGATGCCCAGCCCCTTGCGCACCATTTCCCATGTGGCAATGCCACTGGTGGACCCGGCGCGCATCTGGATTTGATCTACCGGCACGCCGAAATGCGCCATCGCCTCGCGCATCCGGTCGTCGTCGCCCAGACTGATAAAGTCGTGACCGGCCAGGTCCGCCGGTGTCTCGGGCATGCCGCGCGCCGCGACATAGCCCTGCGAGGCATAGAGATGCGCAGGCGCGTCGCGCACCAGCCGCGCAATGAGGTCCGGCTCGGTCGGGCGCACATGGCGAATGGCGATGTCGGCCTCGCGGTGCAGGATATCGCGGATGTCATTGGCGGCGATCAGATCGATGCGCAGCCTCGGCGCCATGCTGCGCAGCCGCACCAGCATGTCCGGCAGGATATAGGCGCTGGTCATGTCGCTCGCGGTGACCTTGATCTGTCCTTCCAGCGCATGTGACCGCCCTTCCGCCACCAGCGCGATGCGGTTGGCCGCCTCGCCCATGGCGCGTGCGTCCTGCAACAGCTCGCGCCCCGCATCTGTCAGCACCATCGCCCGTCCCGCGCGTTCAAACAGCGCCAGCCCCAATTCCTCTTCCAGCGCAGTGACTTGGCGGCCCAGCGTCGGCTGTGTCAGACCCAGACTGCGCGCTGCCGCCGACAGGCTGCCCGTCTCCGCCGTCGCCAGAAAGGCGCGCAGGCGGTTCCAGTCAAATCCGTGATCCATGCGGTTTTGCATGCGAAGGCTGCATTTTTGATGATTTCCAGGCGAATTCAGGTTATCTATATGCACGATCAAAGGAGAGACACAATGACCATTGATCAGACATTCTGGGACAAGACCGCACCCAAATACGCACAACAACCCATATCCAACATGCAGGCCTACGAAGAAACGCTGGCCCGCACCGTCAGCTATCTGCACCCTGAGGCCCGCTTGCTGGAACTGGGCTGCGGCACCGGCGGCACCGCCCTGCGGCTCGCCCCGCATGTGCACAGCATCGTCGCCACCGACTTTTCGGCGGGCATGATCGCACAGGCGCATGACCGCGACCCGGCGCCCAATGTAACCTTCCTGCAAGCCGATGCCTTTTCGCCTGATCTGGAGCCGGGCGTGTTCGACGTGATCGTCGGCTTCAACCTGTTCCATCTGGTCAAGGACCCGCGCGGCACCTATGCGCGCATCCACGACCTGCTGGCCCCGGACGGTCTGTTTATCTCGAAAACGCCGTGTATCGGCGAACGCGCGCTGGGCTGGAAATTCGGCGCGCTGCGGATGGCCATCCCGGTCATGCAGTTCTTTGGCAAGGCCCCCTTCGTCAACTACGAAAAGATTGACGGGCTGGAACATGACATCACCACCGCCGGGTTCCGGATCGTCGAGACGGGCAATTACCCGGTGCGGCCGCCCAACCATTTCGTCGTTGCGCGCAAGGTTTGAGCTTGTCTTTGGCGGGGTCCCGCGCATCTTTGCCCCAGAGCAAGGAAAAAGGGACCCCGACATGCTGAACGTTTACCTTTCCGGCGAAATCCACACCGACTGGCGCGATCAAATCATGGAGGGGGCCAAGGGGCTGGAGGTCGCCTTTTCCTCGCCCGTGACCGACCACGCGGCGAGCGACGATTGCGGTGTCGCGATCCTCGGGGCGGAGCCCAACAAGTACTGGCACGACCACAAGGGCGCGATGGTCAATGCGATCCGCACCCGCAAGGGCATCGCCGACGCGGATGTGGTCGTCGTGCGCTTTGGCGATCAGTACAAGCAGTGGAACGCCGCGTTCGACGCGGGCTACGCCGCCGCGTTGGGCAAGTCGCTGATCATCCTGCACGGGCCCGACCACGCCCATGCTCTCAAGGAGGTTGACGCCGCTGCCCTTGCCGTCGCGCAGGAGCCGGGGCAGGTGGTCGACATCCTGCGTTACGTGCTGACCGGGTCCTTGCCGGGCTGAGCGGCACCGGCCACGACCTGCGCCAGGCTGTGCAGGTGATCGGCCATCGGGGTCGTCTTGCGCCAGACCATGCCGACCGACCGTCGCGGTGCTGGTGCCACAAAACGTGCGATGTCCACACGCGCCGCCCGCGCCTCGACCTCCACGGCCATTTCGGGGAGTAGGGGCACGCCCAGCCCCGCGCCGACCATCTGCACCAGCGTTGACAATGCGCTGCCGTCCAGCCCCTCGCGCGCCGCCCCGACATTGCAGAACGACAGCGCCTGATCGCGAAAACAGTGCCCTTCCTCCAGCAATAGCAGGCGCATGGCCGCCAGCTGATCCGGCGCGGGCACCGGTGCGCCGGCATCCGTGTCCGGGCGCACCAGCACCATATCCTCGTCAAAAAGTGGCCATTCGATCAGGTTCGTCTCTTCCAGCGGCAGCGCGACGATGGCGGCGTCCAGCCTGCCCTCCTGCAATTCGTCAACGAGGCGCGGTGTGACCGTTTCGCGGATGTGCACATCGATCCCCGGGCGCGCAGCGCTCAGCGCAGGCAGAACGGCCGGCAGCAGATAGGGCGCAATGGTCGGGATCACGCCAAGGCGCAAGCGCCCCGCCAACCCGTCCCGCGCTGCCCGCGCCAGATCATCCAGCGCGTCCACATCGCGCAGGATCGCCTGCGCACGCGTGCGAAACGCCTCGCCAAAGCGGGTCAGGCGGACATTGCGCGGCGCTCGTTCGAACAGGGCAAGGCCGAGGCTCTGCTCCAGCTCGCGGACCTGCACCGACAGGGCGGGTTGCGACACGGCGCAGGCATCGGCGGCCCGGCCAAAATGCAAGGCCTCGGCGACGGCATCGAAATACCTGAGCTGTTTGAGAGTGATGTTTGTCATAATGAAATCCTATCAAAGTGATAGATTAATGCAAATTCGCCTTATCGCCAGCACTTGCTACAAGGCATACAGCCGCCCGTCACCACGCCACGTTCGATTCGGCTGGCGCCGGGCGCACGGAAAGGCCAAACAAGTCTAGAATGATTCAAAACGCGACTTAGATCGGCCAGTGAACCGCACCCGAACACAGCACGGATAGGAGACCAACATGGACGGAAACGACGTCGGCAAATGCCCGGTGATGCACGGGACAGCCCTTGCCAGCACCTTTGGGGGCCGCACCAACAAGGATTGGTGGCCCAACGCGCTGAACCTCGATGTGCTGCACCAGCACGGCGCGCGCGTCGATCCCATGGACGCGGATTTCGACTATCGCGAAGCGGTCAAGGACCTCGATTATGACGCGGTCAAGGCGGACCTGACCGCACTGATGACCGACAGCCAGCCCTGGTGGCCCGCGGACTGGGGCCATTACGGCGGCCTGATGATCCGCCTGGCCTGGCACGCGGCGGGCACTTACCGCACGCAGGACGGGCGCGGCGGCGGCTCCACCGGCAACCAGCGCTTTGCGCCGCTGAACTCCTGGCCCGACAACACCAGCCTCGACAAGGGCCGCCGCCTGCTGTGGCCGATCAAGAAGAAATACGGCAACGCGCTCAGCTGGGCGGACCTGATGCTGCTTGCGGGCAATGTGGCCTACGAATCGATGGGGCTGAAGACGTTCGGCTTCGGCTTTGGCCGCGCCGACATCTGGGCGCCCGAGACGGACATCAACTGGGGCGAAGAGACCGAGTGGCTGGCCCCGTCCGAGAACCGGTACGAAGACCTCGATGACGCCGCCACCATGGCCAACCCGCTGGCCGCCGTGCACATGGGCCTGATCTATGTGAACCCCGAAGGCGTGAACGGCAACCCGAACCCGGCGCGCACGGCCGAACATATCCGCGTCACCTTTGCCCGCATGGCGATGAATGACGAGGAAACGGCGGCCCTGACGGCAGGCGGCCACACCGTGGGCAAGGCGCACGGCAACGGTGACGCCAGCGCGCTGACAGCAGAGCCCGAAGGCGGCGCGATCGAGAACCAGGGCTTTGGCTGGATGAACCCCAACCAGACCGACAAGGCCAATTCGCTCATCACCTCCGGCATCGAGGGCGCATGGACGACCGAGCCGACCAAGTTCGACATGGGCTATTTCAAGCTGCTCTTCGGCTACGAATGGGAGCTGACCAAATCGCCAGCCGGGGCCAACCAGTGGAAACCCATCGACATCTGCGAAGAGGACATGCCGGTGGACGCCCATGACTGTGTCACCCGCACCATGCCGATGTTGACGGACGCCGACATGGCGATGATGGTCGACCCGGCCTACCGCGCGGTGTGCGAAAAGTTCATGGCCGACGAGGCCTATTTCCGCGACACCTTTGCCCGCGCCTGGTTCAAGCTGACCCACCGCGACATGGGCCCCAAGGCGAATTACATCGGGCCCGAAGTCCCCGAGGAAGACCTGATCTGGCAAGACCCGGTGCCCGCAGGCTCGACCTCCTATGATGTGGACGCGGTCAAAGCCAAAATCGCGGCCAGCGGCCTCAGCCACGCCAACATGATCGCCACGGCCTGGGACAGCGCCCGCACCTATCGCGGGTCGGACAAGCGGGGCGGCGCCAACGGCGCGCGCATCCGTCTGGCCCCCCAGCGCCACTGGGCGGGCAATGAGCCCGAGCGTCTGGAGACGGTGCTGGCTGCCCTGGAACCCATCGCAGCCGAAACCGGAGCATCAGTCGCGGACGTGATCGTGCTCGCGGGCAACATGGGGGTCGAGGCGGCGGCCAAGGCCGCAGGCGGCGACATCGCCGTGCCCTTTGCCCCCGGTCGCGGTGACGCGACGGACGCCATGACGGACGCCGACAGCTTTGACGTGCTCGAGCCGGTCGCGGACGGTTTCCGCAACTGGGACAAGGGCAATACCGGCAAAAGCCCCGAGGACATGATGCTGGACCGCGCCCAGCTGATGGGCCTGACGGCTGCCGAAATGACCGTCCTGCTGGGCGGCATGCGGATGCTGGGCACCAACCACGGCGGCACCAGGCATGGCGTGTTCACCGATCGCGAGGGGACGCTCACCAACGACTTCTTCGTGAACCTGACGAACATGGCCTACAGCTGGAACCCGGTCGATGACGGCATCTACGAGATCCGCGACCGCGCCGCGGGCGCGACCAAATGGACGGCCGCGCGCGCCGATCTGGTGTTCGGCTCGAACTCCATCCTGCGCTCCTATGCCGAGGTCTATGCCCAGGACGATATCGCGGGCAAGTCCGCCCGCGACTTCGGCGCTTCTTGGACCAAGGTGATGAACGCCGACCGCTTCGACCTGCGCGCCTGAGCGGTCCGGACAGGACCATGACGCGGGCCCCCGCCGGGCCCGCGTTTTTCTTTTGCGCCAAGGGCCCGCACGCTTGACTTATCCCCCTGCGGACGGTGTATGTGCGCCGACTTCAGACCCCGCATCCGAAAGGCCCGTTCCCATGCATGCATACCGCTCTCACACCTGCGCCGCTCTGACTTCGGCCAATGTGGGTGATACTGTGCGCCTTGCGGGCTGGGTGCACCGGGTGCGCGACCATGGCGGCGTGCTGTTCATCGACCTGCGCGACCACTACGGCATCACGCAGGTGCTGTGCGACCCCGACAGCCCGGTGTTTTCCGAAATGGAAAAGGTCCGCTCCGAATGGTGCATCCGCATCGACGGCAACGTAAAGGCGCGGGACGCATCGCTGGTCAACGACAAGATCCCGACGGGCGAGATCGAAGTGTTCGTGCGCGACCTCGAAGTGCTGGGCCATGCCGCCGAACTGCCCCTGATGGTGTTCGGCGAGCAGGAATACCCCGAGGAAACGCGCCTCACCTACCGCTACCTCGACCTGCGCCGCGACAAGATGCAGGAGAACATGAAGCTGCGCAGCGACGTGGTCGCCTCGATCCGCAAGCGCATGTGGGATCGCGATTTCCGCGAGTATCAGACGCCGATCATCACCGCCTCCTCGCCCGAGGGCGCGCGCGATTTCCTCGTGCCATCGCGCCTGCATCCGGGCAAGTTCTACGCCCTGCCGCAGGCGCCGCAGCAGTTCAAACAGCTGATCATGGTGTCGGGCTTTGACAAATATTTCCAGATCGCACCGTGTGTTAGGGATGAAGACCCGCGGGCTGACCGGTCCCCCACGGATTTCTATCAGCTCGACATGGAAATGAGCTTTGTCGAGCAGCAGGATGTGTTCGACACGGTGCAACCCGTCGCGCCGGTGATTGCGGGTGTGTTCGAGGAATTTGGCGGCGGCAAGAATGTCGACGCCCCCGAGACATGGGAGCAGATCAGCTACCGCGACGCCGCGCTCTGGTACGGCTCGGACAAGCCGGACTTGCGCAACCCTATCAAAATGCAAGTGGTCTCCGACCACTTCCGCGATTCAGGCTTTGCGATTTTCGCAAAGCTGCTGGAGCAGGATGGCACACAGATCCGCGCCATCCCAGCGCCGGGCGGTGGCAGCCGCAAGTTCTGTGATCGGATGAATGCCTATGCCCAGAAAGAGGGTCTGCCGGGGATGGGGTATATCTTCTGGCGCGATCAGGGCGATGGGATGGAAGCCGCTGGTCCTTTGGCCAAGAACATTGGCCCTGAGCGGACGGAGGCGATCCGCCAGCAATTGGGCCTCGGTGTGGGCGACGCAGCGTTCTTCCTCGGCGGCAAGCCCAAGGCGTTCGAGGCCATCGCCGGCCGCGCGCGCAACGTGATCGGGCAAGAGCTGGGGCTGATCGACGAGGACCGCTTTGCCTTTGCCTGGGTCGTGGATTTCCCGATCTACGAACAGGACGAAGAGACCGGCAAGATCGACTTCGAACACAACCCGTTTTCGATGCCGCAAGGCGGGATGGAGGCGTTGCAAGGCGATCCGCTGGACGTGTTGGGCTTCCAGTACGATCTGGCCTGCAACGGCTACGAACTGGTGTCGGGCGCGATCCGGAACCACCGCCCCGAGATCATGTTCAAGGCGTTCGAGATTGCTGGCTACGGCGCGGACGAGGTCAGGAAGCGCTTTGGCGGGATGGTCAATGCGTTCCAGTATGGCGCACCGCCCCATGGGGGGTGTGCGGCTGGTATCGACCGGATCGTGATGCTGCTGGCGGGGGAGCAGAACATCCGCGAGGTGATCCTGTTCCCGATGAACCAGCGCGCCGAGGACCTGATGATGGCGGCCCCGTCCGAGCCACAAAGTGATCAATTGATGGAACTGGGCCTGCGGGTCATTCCGCAGGATTAGTGTATACGCGGTGCACAACCTGTGCACAGGTTGTGTACGGGCTGTGCCCCCCATTTTGGGCCCGAGGAGAGGACCATGACAACCACACGTTTCGCGCCCTCGCCCACCGGCTATTTGCACGTGGGCAACCTGCGCACGGCGCTGATGAACTACCTGATCGCGCGCAAGGCAGGCGGCACGTTTCTCCTGCGTATCGCCGACCCCGCCCCCGAGCGGTCCCGGGGCGAATATGTCGACGCGATCAAGCAGGATCTGGAGTGGCTGGGCCTGACCTGGGACCGCGTCGAACGGCAGTCAGAGCGGCTGGGCCGCTATGCCGATGCGGCGACCAGGCTGCGCGATATAGGCCGGTTTTACGAGGCGCTCGAGACCCCGACAGAGCCGGACCTCAAGCGCAAGAAGCAGCTGAACATGGGCAAGCCACCGGTCTATGACCGCGCCGCCCTGGCGCTGAGCGACGACGAACGCGCGGCCCTGCGCGCCGAGCGCGGGCAGGGCGTGTGGCGGTTCAAGCTGGACCATGCGCGCATCGAATGGGCAGACGGGATCATCGGGGATGTGAGCATCGACGCGGCGAGCGTCAGTGACCCGGTGCTGATCCGGCAGGACGGGCAGGTGCTGTACACGTTGGCGTCTGTTGTGGACGATACCGAGATGGGTGTGACAGACGTGGTGCGCGGGTCGGATCACGTGACCAACACGGCGACACAAATCCAGATTATTCAAGCGCTTGGCGGCACGCCGCCCCGCTTTGCCCACCACTCTCTGCTGACCGGCCCGCAAGGCGAGGCGCTGTCGAAACGGCTGGGGACCCTCGCGCTGCGCGATCTGCGGGCACAGGGCGTGGAGCCCATGGCATTGCTGCGCCATTTGGCGCGGCTCGGGTCGTCCGCCCCGGCAGAGTTGATGACGGATATGGCCACATTGATCGACGGGTTCGAGGTGTCGCATTTCGGCACTGCCCCGACTAAGTTCGACGTGGCAGACCTGTTCCCGTTGACGGGCAAATACTTGCAGACCCTGCCGCTGGATGCGGTCCGGGAGCGTGTGCTGGCGGTCGGTGTGCCGGAGGCCGAGGCCGAGGCGTTCTGGACCGTGATCCGCGACAATATCGAGACGCTGAACGACCTCGATGCGTGGTGGGCCATCTGCCGGGACGGCGCCGACCCGGTGATCGAGGACGAAGATCGCGATTTCGTCGCCGAAGCCATGGCGATGCTGCCCGATGCGCCCTTTGATGCGGGGACGTGGGGGGCATGGACCAGCGCGGTCAAGGCCGCAACCGGCCGCAAGGGCCGGGGCCTGTTCATGCCCCTGCGCAAGGCGCTGACAGGACAGGCGCACGGACCCGATATGGGCACGCTGATGCCGCTCCTGCACGTGGTCAAGGCGCGCTGATGCTCTGTCCGGGGGCGCTTGTGATCAAGCGGCCCTTCGGGGAGGATTTTTTCGGGACAGAGACGGGGGCCCCCCGTGGCTGAGCCGCAGGCAACGTTCCTGAGCGGCTCGCTCTTTGGTCATGTGGCGGTGATGTCGCTGACCTCCACCGTGGGGCTGATGGCGGTGTTTCTGGTCGACTTCATCGATATGGTTTTCATCTCGATGCTCGGGCAGGCAGAGCTGGCGGCGGCGGTGGGTTATGCCGGTGCGATCCTGTTTTTTACCACGTCGTTTTCCATCGGCATGGCCATTGCGGTGGGCGCACTTGTGGCGCGGGCGCTGGGGGCCGGGCAGGCCGAGGCAGCCCGCGTGCGGGCCAGCAACGGGTTGGTCTACGGGGTCATTCTGGGTGCGGGGTTTGCAGCCTTTGTCTGGGCGAACATCCCGCTCTTCGTGCGCTGGATCGGGGCCGACGGGGAAACGGCAGCGCTGGCCGAGGGGTATTTGCGGATCATCGTGCCGTCCCTGCCGTTTCTTGTCGTGGGCATGATGGGCAGCGGCGTGCTGCGCGCCTATGGTGATGCGCGGCGCGCGATGATGGCGACGATCTATGGCGGTGGTGTAAACGCCGTGCTGGACCCGATCCTGATCTTTGGACTGGGGCTTGACCACACCGGGGCGGCGCTGGAGACGGTGGCGGCGCGGGTGGAGATTGCATGCGCGGCGATCCTGCCGATCCTGCGCCATCACGGCGGCCTTCCACGGCCAGACCTTGCCGGGCTGGTCGCGGATTTCCGGCCGCTGGTGACGATCGGTATACCGGCCATCCTGACCCAGCTGGCCACCCCCGTGGGTCAGGCGATCGTGACGCGGTCGATGGCGCAATACGGGCTCGAGGCGGTGGCGGGCATGGCCATCGTGGGACGGCTGATGCCGGTCAGCTTTGCCGTCGTCTTTGCCCTGTCGGGGGCCGTGGGGCCGATCATCGGGCAGAATTACGGCGCGCGGGATTTCGACCGGGTGCGGGCGGGGTTCAACGCGGCGCTGCGCTTTGCCGGGATGGTGGTTGTGGTCATCTCGGTCGTGCTGTTCGTGCTGCGCGGGCCGATTGCGGACCTGTTCGATGCGACCGGGCTGGCGCGCGATCTGGTGTTCCTGTTTTGCGGACCGCTGGCGCTGCTGTTCTTTTTCAACGGTGTGCTGTTTGTGGCCAATGCCGCGTTCAACAACCTTGGCCACCCGTTCTACAGCACATGGATGAACTGGGGGCGCAACACGGTGGCGATGATCCCGCTGGTGAGCCTCGGGGCCTGGGCCTATGGCGCGCCGGGTGTGCTCGTGGGCCAGGCGTTGTCGGGCGTGGTGTTCGGTCTGGTGGCCTGGGCGCTGGCCCTGCGCACGATTGCGCGCGGTGGCGAGGATGCGCCGCGAGACAAGTTCGACCGCGAGGGGCGGCTGCTGTCGCTACTGAACCTGCGCAAGTAGGCGGTCGGTCAGGGCGCGTTCGTCCGGGCTGATGGGCTGCGCACGCGGATATCGCGGCGCGCCCCGGTCATCCGTGACCGGCGTGTTCCACCCGTCTGTGGTGGCAAAGAACGCTTCGACCCCCGCCGGACCGAACTCGCGCAGGAACCCCTGGACTACAACGTCGAGATAGCTGAGCAGGATGGCATGGGACCCGCCCTGCCTCTGACGCGCCTCCGGCACCTGGTAGACGGCGACCGGGCCGGTCTCGACGGACACCTGCCCATCTGCCGGAACGCGATCATACCCGGTTTCGCGCAGGTCCAGTGCGGCCCAGTCGCCGCCGGGCACATGTGCGACCAGCCCGTCGATGAAGGTGCCGGGGTCGGGGCGCACTGACAGGAAAACCACATCACGCAGATCGGTGCGCACCCATGTGCGTCGCCAGCCACGCAGTTGCGCTGGCCGGGCTGCGGGATAGTCGTGCGTTGCGCGGTTGACGAGGCTGCCATAGCCAAAAAAGGACGGCGTCATGTGTCGGATAGAAGATCGGCAAAGTGTGTCGCGACGGTGTCCCACACCTCGGCAGAGGAGGCGGTCAGCAAAAAGCCTGTGGTCATCGTCGCGTCGTAAGCCGTGCCGTCCAGCATCGCCGTCTTGCCGCCCGCCTGCGCCGTGATCAGGGCACCTGCGGCGTGGTCCCAGCTGTTGAGGTGGCTCGACAGGACAAAGTCGACTGCCCCCGTGGCCAGCAGCCGGTATTCATGCGCCGAACAGCGCAGCGCGCCGGCATGGGCCAGCACGCCGATCTTGCGCCACATGATCGCCTGATCGGCGGGGGCCATCAGCCGGATATGCATATAGCCGACCATCTCGCTCAGCGGTTTGGGGCTGCGGGTCTGGATCGGCCGGTCGCGCCCCGATCTGGTGTGCCACAGCGCGGGCGAGGTGTTGTCAGCCATGACGGCATCGTCGCCAATGGGGTCGTAGATCAGGCCAAACACCGGCTGGCCGAACCGGCACACGGCGATGATCGTACTAAAGAGCGGCATGCCGCAGGCAAAGTTCCAGGTGCCGTCGACCGGGTCGATGATGAAACACAGCTCCGCCGCGCCGATCCCGTCGAGCAGGTCGGGCTTTTGGGAGACCGCCTCTTCGCCGATGACCAGCGCATGGGGAAAGGCCATTTGCAGCCCGCGTGTGATCATCGCCTCGGCGCCGGTGTCGGCGGCGGTGACGAGGTCCATCTCGTCTGCTTTGGTGTCAATGTCGCCCGCATCCAGCTGGCGAAACCGCGGCAGGATCTCGGCCCTTGCGGCGCGGCGCACGAGGTTGAGGAGCTGGGTTTTCTGCGCCGGGGTGAGGGGCGCTGTGACGGGCATGGGCAGCGTGTCTTTCATGGCGGGACCTTCGGCAGGGATGGGCATGTGGTCAGCGTCTGACATGGGTGCTTCGTTTCGGCAATGGGACTATTCGCGCGCCCGCAGCACATGTGCGGGCCGTGCAGCGAGCGGACCCCAGGCAAAGGCAAGCCCGGCCAGCAGAGTGGCCAGCACACCGCCTGCCACGATGGCGATGGCCGATGGCCAGATGATGGTAAAGTCGGTGTCCATGATGAACCGGCTCACAGCCCAGCCGCCCGCGATGCCAGCCGTCAGCGCCACAGCCCCGGCGCCAAGCCCGAGCAATGCGGAGCGTGTGGCAAAGCTCACAAGGATGCGACGGCGGGTCGCGCCCAGCGTTTTGAGCACCGCGGCCTCATAGGTGCGCGCGTTGGTGCCGGCGGCTGCGGCACCGATGAGCACGAGAAACCCGGTCAGCAAGGTCGCCGCCGCACCATAGGACGTGGCCGCGGCGAGGCCCGACAGCACCTCGCTCACCCGGTCGATGGCGTCGCGGACGCGGATCGCGGTGATGTTCGGATAGGCCCCGGCGAGGTCGCGCAGGATCTGCGTTTCGGCCGCGTCATCGGCATAGACGGTCGAGATGAATGTGTGCGGCGCACCTTGCAGTGCGGCAGGGTTCATCGACAGGATAAAGCCGATGCCCGCGGTGGAAAAGTCGACCTCGCGGAACGAAGTGATCGTCCCGGTGATGTCGCGCCCGAGGATGTTGATGGTCAGGCTGTCACCGAGTGAGAGGCCCATTTCCTCGGCCTCTTCGGCGGCAAAGCTGATTTGAGGCGCGCCTGTATAGTCCTCGGGCCACCATTCCCCGGACGTGATGCGGGTGTTTTCGGATGGCAGCGCCGAATAGGTCACGCCGCGGTCGCCGCTCAGCACCCAGTGGTCGCCTGCGACCTCGCGCGCGGGCCTGCCATTGATCTGGGTAATGATGCCGCGCAGCATCGGCGCGCTTTCGATGCGGGTCACGGCAGGGTCGCTCTCCAGCCGTTCGGTATATCCGGTCATCTGATCGCGCTGGATATCGACAAAGAAGTAGCTGGGCGCAACCTCCGGCAGGTTGCCGGAAATGGCGTTGCGCAGGTTGCCGTCGATCTGACCCACTGCGGCCAGCACCGACAGGCCAAGGCCCAGCGACAGCACGACAGAGGCCGCACCTTCGCGCGTGCCGGAGATTGCACCAAGGGCCCAACGCAGGGCAGGTCGCCCCTTGGCCCGCGGGGCAGCCCGGCGCGACAGCCAGCGGATCAGGACGGCCGCCAGTGCCAGCAGGCCGAGGGCAAAGGCGATGCCGCCCGCCGTCCACAGGGGCAGCCACCACGTGCCGGAACAGACCGCCGCACTGATGAGCAGGGCCGCAAGCCCCGCACCGATCCACACCAGATAGAGCGGACGCGGCAGGATGCGCGTCGACCCACGCGCGTCGCGAAACAGGGTCGCGGCGCGCACATCCTCGGCCCGGGCCAGGGGCCAGAGCGTGAAGACAAAGGCGGTCAGCGCACCATAAAGCGCCGCTTCGGCCAGCGGCGCGGGAAAGAGGGTAAAGCTGGCCGGAATCGGCAGCCGCGCCTCTATCACCGGGGCTAGCAGCAAGGGCACCAGCGCACCAAGCGCGAGGCCGATTGCAATCCCGAGGATCGACAACGCGCCGATCTGGAGGAAATAGGTCTGAAAGATCGTGCGTCGTTCGGCACCCAGCGTGCGCAGCGTCGCGATGACAGAGGTCTTGTCAGCCAGATAGGCGCGCACGGCCGCCGACACGCCCACGCCCCCCACGGCGCGGCCAGACAGGCCCACCAGCACAAGGAACGCGCCCAGCCGGTTCACGAATTCGGCCACGCCCGGCGCGCCGTTGCGCGCATCGGTCCAGCGCATGCCGGTGTTTTCGAACTGTGCCCGCGCATCCGCTTCGAGCGCGGCAAGGTCGGTGCCATCGGGCAGGTCCAGCCGGTACTTTGAGTTGAACAGCGTGCCCGAGGCCAGCAGTTGCGCATTCGCGAGGCTTTCGCGCAGCACGATGGTGCGCGGGCCGAGGCCAAAGCCGCCGGCGGCGCTGTCCGGCTCACCTGTCAGCGTTGCCATCAGGACAAAGTCCTGCGTGCCCAGCCGGAACGTGTCGCCGGTGCTCAGGCCCAACCGGTCGATCAGCGCCCGTTCCATGACCGCGCCGGGCAGGGTGTCGCGGCCCGCAAAAGCCTCCGCCAACGGCATGGCGGGGTCCAGCGTGACGGTCCCGATCAGGGGATAGGCGTCATCGACGGCCTTGATCTGCGTCAGGCCGCGCTCCGGGCCATCCGGCCCGTCCACCACGGCCATGGAGCGGAAGTCGGCAATCTCCGACACGGCTTCGGCGACGTCGCGCATCCACGCCCATTCTGCGTCCGACGCAAAGCGATAGGTAAAGTCCAGTTCCGCCTCGCCGCCCAGCAAGGCGGACCCCTCGCGTTCCAGCCCCGCCTCGATCGCCGCGCGGACGGATCCGACGGCGGCAATCGCCGCCACGCCAAGGGCCAGACAGGCGAGGAAGATGCGGAACCCGCGCAGCCCACCGCGCAGTTCGCGGGCGGCAAAGCGGGCAGAGGTGGCGAGGCTCATTCGGCGGCCCGCTGCGTGGCGTCCGGGGCGATGCGGCCATCGGCCAGATGCACGACCCGGTCGCAACGCGCCGCAAGCTCGGGCGCATGCGTGACCAGCACCAGCGTCGCCCCATGCCGGTCGCGCAGGGCAAAGAGCAGGTCCATGATCGCCGTTCCGTTCGCGCCATCAAGATTGCCCGTCGGCTCGTCCGCCAGCAGGATGTCGGGCCGCGTGACGAGGGCACGGGCCAGCGCCACCCGCTGCTGTTCACCACCGGACATCTGGCTGGGATAATGGCCCGCGCGGTGCACAAGGCCCACAGCCTCCAGCTCGGCCTCCGCCCGGTCAAAGGCGTCGCGCGCGCCGGCCAGCTCCAGCGGAGTGGCGACGTTTTCGAGCGCGGTCATGGTCGGGATCAGATGAAAGCTCTGGAAGACGACGCCCATATGGGCGCGGCGAAAGCGGGCCAGCGCGTCCTCGTTCATCGCGGTCAGGTCGGCGCCTAGGGCGGTCACGGTGCCGCCCGTCGCACGCTCCAACCCGCCCATGATCATCAGCAGCGACGACTTGCCCGACCCTGACGGCCCAACCAGTCCCACCGTCTCGCCGCGCGCCACATCCAGCGTGATCCCGCGCAGGATATCGACAGTGCCTGCGTTGCCATCGAGGCTGAGCGCTGCATTATTCAGGGACAGGACGGGTTCGGACATGCATCAGGGGCCTTATATGTGTCTTGTGTGCTGATATGGAGGCTGGATGAGCATGGGCAAGGTGATAGCGACGATTGTCTTTGCTTTGTGGGCAGGGATTGCGGCGGCGCAGGACGTTGTGGTGGCGGCATTGGGCGACAGCCTGACCCAGGGCTACGGGCTGCCCGCCGAGCAGGGTTTCGTGCCGCAGCTCGAAGGCTGGTTGCAGGCGCAGGGCGAGGCGGTGCAGGTGGTCAACGCGGGCGTGTCGGGTGACACAACGGCCGGTGGATTGGCCCGGGTGGACTGGACCCTGACGCCGGATGTGGACGCGCTGATCGTGACGCTGGGGGGCAATGACCTGCTGCGCGGGCTGCCGCCCGAGGCGAGCCGCGCCAATCTGGATGCGATCGTGTCGACCGCAACGGCGCGCGGGGTCGCGGTGCTGGTCATCGGGATGCAGGCACCGGGAAATTATGGCCCCGACTACAAGGCGGCGTTCGACGCGATGTACCCGGAAATTGCGGCGACGCATGGCGCGCTTTACCTCGACAGCTTCTTTGCCGGGTTGGGCGGTGCTGGGGCTGATCCGGCAGCCCTGCGTGCGTTCCTGCAACCGGACGGCATGCACCCCAACGCCGAAGGGGTTGCACGCATTGTCGAGGGGGTCGGACCGTCGGTGCGTGCGCTGATCGCCCGGGTCGCACGGGTCGAATGACATGCCGGGCCGGTTCTTTCTGACAGACCCTGTGTCGTCCCTCGCGGGCGCGTTGGGTGTCGATGCGGGCGTGGTCAGCAACGAGCCTGCCCGCGCCAATATCGCGCCGGGTCAGGAGATTGTCGTTTACGATGGCAGCTTGCGCCGGATGCGTTGGGGTATTGTTCCGGTCGGGCGCGTGAACGCGCGGGGCCGCCCGGTGATGGAGCAGATCATCAACGCGCGGTCAGAGACGGTGTTCGACAAGACCGCGTTTGACGGGGTGGGTCGCGCGGTGATCCCGGTGAACGGCTGGTATGAATGGACGGGCGAAAAGCGGCGCAAGACCGCCTGGCGGATCGGACCCAGGGATGGCGGCTTTCTGTATTTTGCCGCGATCACAGATGTCTGGACTGCGCCGGGTGGGCTCGAAGTGCCGCAGGTGGCGGCAGTGACTTGCGAGCCCAACGCGGATGTTGCACCGATCCACCACCGAATGGGCGTGCTGCTGGCGCGGGATCAGCTGGGCGTGTGGATGGGGGACGACCTGGCTGCGGCCAAGGCGCTCATGGTGCCCTGGCCCGAGGGAAAGCTCGCCATTGCCGAGGCTGGCGATGTGAAATGGGACGGGCCGTGACCCAAAGGACGCGCTGGCGCGCGACGACACCTTTTGCTTGGCGCCCTTTGCCGATCGCATGCTGCAAATTTGTGCAGCGATCGGGTGTACGTGCTCTGGTTGATTTTTACCAGTTGATAAAATTTTTGACCTGTGAGAGCGTTTCGCCTGAACCCACGGGACGGAGCCTTCATGACGCACTCTCCTTACACAGCCGGCGTGGCCGCAGCCCGGCTTGAGCCGGAAGCCTATGCCGAGAACTTCGCTGATCTGCATCCTGCACTGGATGATCACGAGGCGTTGGTGGCCGCGGATCGCTGCTACTTTTGCCACGACGCGCCCTGCATCACGGCGTGCCCGACGGATATCGATATCCCGCTGTTCATCCGCCAGATCGCGACCGGAACGCCCGATGCGGCGGCCAAGACGATCCTGACCCAGAACATCATGGGTGGCATGTGTGCCCGCGTCTGCCCGACAGAGACCCTGTGCGAAGAGGCTTGCGTCCGCGAGTTGGCCGAAGGCAAGCCGGTACTGATCGGGCAGTTGCAACGCTATGCCACGGATCACTTGCAGGAACAGGGCGTGCATCCCTTTACCCGAGCCGCGGCTACCGGCAAACAGGTGGCCGTTGTCGGGGCCGGGCCTGCGGGCCTGTCCTGTGCGCACCGGCTGGCGATGCTGGGCCATGACGTGACCGTGTTTGACGCGCGGCCCAAACCCGGCGGGCTGAACGAATACGGGATCGCCGCTTACAAGACGCCGGACGGATTTGCGCAGGCCGAAGTGGATTGGCTGCTGCAGATCGGCGGCATCACGATGCAGCATGAGACGGCGCTCGGTACCGATCTGACGCTGCACCAGCTGAAGGCGGACCACGACGCGGTGTTTCTGGGGATGGGTCTGGGCGGCGTGAACGCGCTGGCCGTTGACGGTGGCAACAAGGCGGGCGTGCTTGACGCGGTAGAATTCATCGCAGACCTGCGTCAGGCGTCAGATGTGGCGTCGCTGCCGGTGGGCCGCGACGTGGTGGTCATCGGCGGTGGCATGACGGCTGTGGATGCCGCAGTGCAGGCCAAGCTGCTGGGCGCGTTGAACGTGACGCTGGCCTATCGCCGCGGGCGCGACCGCATGAACGCAAGCCGGTTCGAACAGGACCTGGCTGCGTCCAAGGGCGTGCGGAGCATGACCCATGTGGTGCCCAGGGCGGTGCATGGCAACGGATCGGTGCGCGAGATAGAGTTCGAATACGTGAACGCAGACATGACGGGCACGGGTGAAACGGTGCGCCTGCCGGCAGACCAGGTGCTGCGCGCCATCGGTCAGACGCTGGAAGGCGACGGGATGCCCGCGCTGGAGCGCGGCAAGATCGCTGTGACCGGTGCCGGTCGGACATCGGTGGATGGTGTCTGGGCCGGTGGCGATTGTGCCATGGGCGGGGACGACCTGACGGTGACGGCTGTGGCCGAAGGGCGCGATGCCGCAATGGACATACACGAGACGTTGATGGGGGCGGCGGGGTGAACCCCGCCCTACGGGAGGCTGAAAAATGGCTGATCTGACAAGCGACTTTCTGGGCATCAAAAGCCCCAACCCGTTCTGGCTGGCCTCGGCGCCGCCGACGGACAAGGAATACAACGTCCGCCGCGCCTTCGAGGCCGGCTGGGGCGGTGTGGTCTGGAAAACGCTGGGTGAGGCCGGGCCGCCTGTGGTCAACGTCAACGGCCCGCGCTACGGCGCGATTTACGGGGCAGATCGGCGGCTCTTGGGCCTCAACAACATCGAGCTGATCACCGACCGACCGCTGGAAGTGAACCTACAGGAGATCAAGGCGGTCAAGCGCGACTATCCTGACCGGGCAATGGTCGTGAGCCTGATGGTGCCGTGCGAGGAAGATCCCTGGGCGCGTATCCTGCCGCTTGTCGAAGAGACCGGGGCCGACGGGGTGGAGCTGAACTTTGGCTGTCCGCACGGGATGTCGGAGCGGGGCATGGGCTCGGCCGTGGGACAGGTGCCCGAGTATATCGAGATGGTCACCCGCTGGGTCAAGAAACACACCCGCATGCCCGTCATCGTCAAGCTGACGCCCAACATCACCGATGTGCGCAAACCGGCGGCTGCGGCGCATGCCGGTGGGGCGGACGCGGTGAGCCTGATCAACACGATCAACTCGATCACGTCGGTCGATCTGGACCTGTTTTCGCCCGAGCCCACGATCGATGGTAAGGGCGCGCATGGCGGGTATTGCGGACCCGCCGTAAAACCCATTGCCCTGAACATGGTGGCCGAGATCGCCCGTGACCCAGAACTGCGCGGTCTGCCGATCAGCGGCATCGGCGGTGTGACCACGTGGAAGGATGCCGCCGAATTCCTCGCCCTTGGGGCAGGCAATGTGCAGGTCTGCACCGCCGCGATGACCTACGGGTTCAAGATCGTGCAGGAGATGATCTCGGGCCTGTCGGAGTATCTTGACGAGAAACAGATCGGGCTGGACGACCTCGTGGGCCGCGCCGTGCCGAATGTCACCGATTGGAACCAGCTGAACCTCAACTACGTGACCAAGGCGCGGATCGACCAGGACCTGTGTATTTCGTGCGGGCGCTGTTACGCGGCCTGTGAGGACACATCGCATCAGGCCATCTCGATGTCGGATGACCGCCGGTTCGAAGTGATCGACGCGGAATGCGTCGCCTGCAACCTGTGCGTCAACGTGTGCCCGGTGGAGCAATGTATCACGATGGAAGAATTGCCCATGGGTGCGACGGACGAGAGGACGGGCAAACCCGTCGAGGAATACGCGAACTGGACCACGCACCCGAACAATCCGGCGGCCACGGCGGCGGAATAGATTTTTCGTCGAAAAATCTGGAAAGGGAAAATTCGTCGAGTTTTCTCAGAACAGGATGCGGATCGGGCCATTGTGGCAGACAACGATGAACTGGTCGGCCGTTTCGATCAGGTGGTAGCCGCGTCGTTTCACTTCGGCCTCGAACACGTCGCGCCCGACTTCCCGGTGTACCCAGGCTTGCGACCGGCGCACGACGGCCCCTTTGCGTGCGGCTTGTGTCGCGAACATCTGCGCGATCCACGTGTCATTGGGCGGTTTGAGGCGAGAAACATGCATAATGTCAGGTTTGCATGACCGTAGTTTCCAAAACCTAAACGGCCAACAGACGTCGGAACATCGTGTCGAGGTGCTGGCGCGCCTCGTCAAAGGCTCCCGCACCGGACAGGACCTGCACCTGGGTCTCGAAATCCGCATAATGTTGCGTCGTCGCCCAGATCGAGAACAACAGATGACGCGGATCGACCTTTGCCAATTGGCCCGCGTTCATCCAGTCCTGAATGACCCTGCATTTCTCGTCAAAGAGCGGTTTCAACTCCCCTTCCAGATGCGGCCGCATGCGTGGTGCACCCTGCAGGATCTCGTTGGCAAAGAGCCTGCTTTCGCGGGGCAGATCGCGGGCCATGTCCAGTTTGCGTTGCACATAGCCCATGATTTCGTCCAGCGGGTCGCCCGCGGCATCCATCTCCACCAGCGGGTCCAGCCAGGTTTCCATCAACTGGCTGAGCAGGGTGACGTGGATCTCTTCCTTGCCGGCGAAATAGTAGAGGATGTTGGGCTTGGACAGGCCGGCCGCCTCGGCGATCTGGTCCAGTGTCGCGCCGCGGTAGCCGTGCACTGCGAACACGTCGAGTGCTGCATCCAGAATGCGGCGCCTGTTGCGCAATTGTATACGGCTGGGTGCCTTGGGGGCTGTGTCGTCCGGCATCGTGCGGTTCCGTGACCTGCTGCAAGTCTGGGCAAATGCATAAGCCAGCCGGAGCCGGGTTCAAACCAGTTCTTGACACCGGAGCAGCCGGTGGCAATCGTTGGGTTGACCAAATGGTCAAAAGTTTGAGGGCGAGGGGCGTGATGGCGGCACCGGGCGAAAATCTGCGGATCAATGGCGAGCGGCTCTGGGACAGTCTGATGGAGATGGCCAAGATCGGTCCCGGCGTCGCAGGTGGCAACAACCGGCAGACCCTGACGGACGAGGACGGGGAGGGCCGCGCGCTGTTCCAATCCTGGTGCGAAGCGGCGGGCTGCGAGATGGGCCTGGACCAGATGGGCAACATGTTTGCACGGCGTGCGGGCACGGACCCGGACGCGTTGCCGGTCTATGTGGGCTCACATCTCGACACGCAGCCCACGGGCGGAAAATATGATGGCGTGCTGGGCGTGCTGGGCGGGTTGGAGATCATCCGGACGCTCAACGATCTGGACGTCCGGACGCGGCATCCCATCGTGGTGACAAACTTCACCAACGAGGAAGGGACGCGGTATGCGCCGGCGATGCTGTCCTCGGGCGTTTTTGCCGGCATTCATACCCAAGACTGGGCCTATGGGCGCGTGGACGCCGAGGGCAAGGCCTTTGGCGATGAGTTGCAGCGCATCGGCTGGCGTGGTGAAGAGGAAGTGGGCGCGCGCAAGATGCACGCCTTTTTCGAGCTGCATATCGAACAGGGCCCGATCCTCGAGGCTGAAGGCAAGGACATCGGTGTGGTCACCCACGGGCAGGGCCTGTCGTGGACGCAGGTCACCGTCGAAGGCAAGGACAGTCACACCGGCTCGACTCCGATGCCGATGCGCAAGAACGCGGGCCTCGGCATGGCGCGGATCCTGGAAAAGGTGGACGAGATCGCCTGGTCTCATGCGCCGCACGCGGTGGGGGCTGCGGGCCATATCGACGTCTACCCGAACTCGCGCAACGTGATCCC
>ERZ1740072.259-NODE-259-length-22635-cov-9.092914_pt1 | contig 22635 bp, 15 predicted proteins | sample MGYA00581733_ERZ1740072 | MGnify/ENA primary metagenome ERZ1740072 (study PRJEB43018, sample SAMN04849741) | marine metagenome | isolation source: floating plastic debris | place: Pacific Ocean | collected 2008-08-30 | study: EMG produced TPA metagenomics assembly...
TTTTTCATTTCTTATTTTTTTTCTTCTTTCGTGGTTGTTTTTGTTTATCCTTGTTTGTCTCGTTGTTTTTGTTTCTTTCTTTTTTTTTTGTTTCCGTCCCCTTGCGGGGTAGTGGAATTTGAACCTACCAGTTCACCGTACCTGAGGTATTGACCCCTCGTTTCCGTCCCCTTGCGGGGTAGTGGAATTTGAACTGCAAAACTTGCAAAGGACGTGGTCATAATGACACAAGTTTCCGTCCCCTTGCGTGGTAGTGTATTTTGAACACTGGTATCCTGAAGGTCATGATTCGCTTGCTAGTGGTTTCCGTCCCCTTGCGGGGTAGTGGAATTTGAACTCAAGTAAGCTTGCAAGGATGGGGGCAAAAGTTGAAGTTTCCGTCCCCTTGCGGGGTAGTGGAATTTGAACTAAAAAAGGGTTGCTCGGTCACACATGTGGCCACGTTTCCGTCCCCTTGCGGGGTAGTGGAATTTGAACCCCCACCTTTCAAAACCATTGCAGTCAGGGGCTTCTGGATAGCCAAATCTGAGGGGGTCAAAAATGACTCCGGTTAATCAAGAATGACTCTCAGTAAGGCCCTGTGGAAAACGTCTGAACGTCTTTCGCAGCAGTTAATCCGAGGGGGTCAACGGAAAAATAAGGTTTTCAAGGTTCGACTAACCCCCTCAGACTAGCATCTGGATTTGAAAAAATCTAACCCCACTTTGGAGGTTTAACATTTGCATAATATAGAAGCTGACGCAATGACGCAGGAATGATGAAATCGAGCAGGCAGATATACCTTACGCTCACCATTCCGGCTTCTGCTGTCTTATTTCCGCCTTTTGCTAGTCCACTCTGACTCGCTTGGTCAAAATGGCCATCACTTCATTAGGCCGACCGGTTGCTAAGGGGCGGCTCCAGTCATTGGGTTCAGCGTAGTTAAGCTTAAAAAGTAGAGCGATGGTGTTTTGCACAGCGGTCAGGCTACCCATGAGCAGCAGCCGGGCGTCTTCATACTCGTACTCTGGCAATGCCCCGTCGGCAGGCGGCTCTGTGGGCGCGCCTGCGCCCTGGTTAGGATTGATAAACATGGCTCTGATCTCCAATTAACAACGGGAAGGAAACCAGAGACCACAAAATAGCCACCCCGTGCATAGGTGCAATCCGGGGTGGCGGCAGGTAACATAAAACCTGCGCTCCCAGGCTGCGTATATCAGCTTGAGGGTGAAGTCATCGGCTCGGTGTTGGTAGCACCGACCGATGGCGCTAAATTATGGGCTCTGTGGTTAGGTCGCGATGGACCATAAAGAAAAGAGTACTCACAAGTTTTTACCGAGTCAAGGGGCAGACTGGGAAAAGACAATCAAGTTACGGAGAAGTGAGCCAACAGTCCGGTGCTCAACCCGGTAAATTTTGAAGTGATGAGATCCTTATTTTTAAGGATACTCAGCGCTGTTGCCAAGAGTAAGTGCGCTAATTTCAGACCAAACCAAGCTGCTGCATGACAGCCAGCAAATTGCATTCATACCACCATTTAACAATTTTGCCATCTGCGAGCTCAAGCAGGGTAAAGTCATTAACTCGGATAGATTTACCGGTGGGAGGAGTGCCCAAGAACTCTCCTGTATGAGTTCCCTCAATGGAGGTGCGATACACAACTTTGTTGGCCTCAGCAACCATATCTGCCATGGTTTGATGAATATCGCGGAAGCCTTGAAAGAGACTTTCATTAAATGCTTTGTTAGCTTCTAGTCCGACAATAGGCTCAGGTGTGCTATTGAAATAATAGACCACGTCTGGACTCATCAACTCATCCCAGATCTGTTGCCAGTTGGGGTTCGTACCCCAGCCCTCTTTGGAAAAGCGTAGGGCAATCGACTTATTTTCTTCAGTCAGGCTAGCCATGGGAAAACCCTCAATACGGTAGCGTATGGTTATAGACTAGCCAGGTATTCAAAGCTTGTCAATACGGTAGCGTATGGTAAAGAAAAAAGAAGGGGTAAACCTAACTCGCCAGGACTGGATTGATCAGGGTTTGCGAACGCTTTCAGAAAACGGGGTAGAGGCTGTCCGGGTAGAGCCTTTGGCGAAACTGATGGGAGTGACAAAAGGCAGCTTTTACTGGCACTTTAAAAATCGAGAAGAGTTGCTGACGGCTATCTTTCAGGCATGGATCGCGCTTCAGACTAGCGGCATTATTGAGCAGGTGGAGATGAAGGAGGGAGATGCGATCGCAAAACTACTCTACCTATTTGAGTTAGCCATAGAAGACGATGGCAGAATCGAGAATGCAATTCGGGCCTGGGCAACCAACGATGCAAAAATCGCCCCTGCCCTCGCTGAAGTGGATCAGCGACGTCTAGACTATACAAAAGACCTGTTTTTACGGGCAGGGTTCGATTCTTTCGACGCCATCGTCAGGGCTCGTATGGCTTACTACACACTCGTGGGCGAGTTTACCATCGGCACGCGTAGCAATCAGGCTGAAAGGCTCGCTGAGATCCGGCTACAGCATGCAATTCTGACCAGCCAAAGCCCATCCAATCATCAGAACCCATAGCCCCGATGTTAGGCTATGATTAACCCATCAGCTGTCCCTAGCAATGCCATCACCTTTTCCGGGTATGGACCCCTACCTTGAGAATCCGGCTCTGTGGTCCAATGTCCACGGACGGATGATTGTGGCGATTGCCGACACCCTGAGCCCGCTGCTGCTGCCAAAATATCAGCCGATTGTTGAAGAAGCCGTATATAGAACTAGCGACCTCGGCTCAGTTATGGTTGGCGTGCCAGATGTCACTGTTCAGAGAACAGAGCGAGCTATCCAGCAAACTAACCTGGCGACTGCCGTTGCAGAACCCACGCCCGTCACAGTGGAGATTCCTATTCCGGTCACATTTCGTCAACGGCTAATCGAAATTCGCAACACCGCTAATCAAGACGTTGTTACCGTCATTGAAGTACTCTCTCCAGCCAATAAGCGTGGCAATGGGCGGCTGCAGTATCTTCAAAAGCGAGAGCGTATTTTAGAAAGCCAGACTAATTTAGTCGAGGTAGATCTACTGCACAAAGGCGATCCCATGCCAACGGTCCAGAACAACATAGTCAGCCACTATCGAATTCTGACCAGTCCTGTCATCCAGCGCCCTCAGGCGCTGCTTTACCCCTTCAATCTATCGCAGCCGCTTCCCAAGGTAGTGATTCCACTGCGAGATGGCGACAAGGAACCCATCGTCGATTTTCAGCCGCTATTGGAGCAGGTATATCGTCTCTCTGGCTATGAATATTCTATTGACTACACCCAGCCACCTAAACCAGGCTGGGATAAGCAGGAGCTAGAGTGGATCGCTGCCGTATGTATGTAATGGGGCAACAGATCTATAACGCTCAGCTTGGATGTTGCCATATCTCATCCCAGTCGCTGCCGCCTATCTCTAATCCAGCCTGCTGGCTTTGGGCACTCAGGATTTTTTTGTGCCCTCGTTTTTGCCAGAGGGTAAGTAACAGCTGCCCCTGGGTGGTGTCTCGACACAAAAACTCCATACCGGTGGCTGTAGGCACTCTAATATTTACACCTGCTAAGTCAGTCTGACCCATAAGTTCTACAGCATAGTCTTTCTGCTCGGCCCAAATCCGCCAGCTGCCCCAAGGAGATACCTGCCAGGAGACGTTTCCATTCCAAGGGACAAACTCGTAGAATTTTCCTTGGTGGTGAATACCCACCATGCCGACAGATTCTCGCTGTCCTAGCACCTGACGGATACCGCCACCTGAGGTCAGTGTGAGGTCGGGTTCTTGTTCAAATGCGTTGCACTGGATCCAAAACCATTTTTGTGGAAAGGCACCTCCCCAGTTTTTCTCGCTGTAGGCGGGGGCTTTGTCAAAGTCAAAGCGAACAGTTTTACCATCGGCATCAATCCGCTCAAACCAGCCAGTAGCATAGCCGTGAGCCATAAGAATCTGCCAACCGGGTTCAAAAATTTGAAACTGTGACAGCCAGCCAGCCGTGGACTGGGGATAGCCAGGATCGCCCCAGCCGTAGACCGGTTCTAGGGTATAGTGCCAGCGTACAATTTGGGCAGAGGCAGGATTCCAAAACTGTCCCTCATGCAGGGTGTCGGTGGCTCGGTAGCTTTCAGGGATGGAACTAGAACGACTGTGCCCATGACCCAACCGATGTCGCCAGGCCCAAAATTGCGACACATCGGGTAGAGAACGACAAAAATATTGTTCGTCTGGCCCTAAGATCTGGACGGTGCCACCGCTGGCAGCTGTCTGAGCACCGGGATCTTGAAGTGAATACATAAAGGCAATGGTTTGATTGCCCTGATGGGGCAGCAGCGTCAGTCGATAGTACCAGCCTTCAAAGAATGGCTGCTGTCTACCCTGCCAGTGGTAGCCGCTGTGGGGAGTTGGGCGGGTCATGATGCTTCTGGAGCAAGGCTTTGCCAGTCTGTCGCACTGTCTGTTTCTGCGGCTTCGATGGCCTTATAAAGGGCCAAAAAATTACCTTCGCCAAAGCCCTTAACTGCCCGACGACGTTCAATAAATTCAAAAAAGAAATGATTGTCTTGAAAGATCGGACGTGAGAAGATTTGCAGTAGCAATGACTCTGGCTGTTTTGGCTGCCAGTCTAGTAAAATTTGCTGTGCTACAATCTGTTGCCATTCTGAAGGTTGAACAGGAGCGGCTAAACGCTGATATAGTCGCTGCTTTAATTGTTTATAGTAGGTTAAAGGCACCGATAAAAGCGATAGACCTCGCTGGCGGAGCGTGGTTACTGTAGGCACAATGGGGTCGCTGTGGAGGGCAATGTGTTGAATACCAGCGCCGTGATTAGCATCCAAAAATGTTTGAATTTGCGAGCTGGCGTTAGTGGGCTCGTTAATGTTGAAATATAGCTGGCTAGCGGGAGCAAACAAAACCTGACTGCATAGCCCAGATTGCGATGTTTGGATATTAAAACTTTGTTGTTTTTGTAGATCAAAGAGTTCTTGATAAAATTCAACAGCGGGCTGAAGTTCTCCAGCTGGAACATTGAGAACAATATGGTCAATACCTTTTGAGACAGTGGTGTCAGTATTGGATGACTGAAAAGATTCTTGCGATCGCAAACCTGAAAAATAGACCGATCTATAGTCGCTACTGGATATTTTCTCAGAGCTAACGGCACCTTGAGGCTCGGCCATGGCAGAGACAGGGGAGCGCTCAATCAAAGTGTGACGTAGTCCGCCCCAGCCACCAATGCTGGCCCAAACAGAAGGAGAAGCACCCTGATTTAGACCCACCAGCTGAGACAGCGATGATGAAAGAGCTGTTTGAGGTTTTACTGAGGTCCCCAGACGATTGAGCGTGGCCCTCAAGTCACTAACTTCGACTGCAACATCAGCTACCCCTTGGGCATAGCTCCGAAGATACTCAGCAACAGGACTATCGGCTGTGCGGGGCGAGGATAAAACAAAGAGGGTGTCTCGATAGCGTAGAACTTCTAAATAGCGGTCGGGTAGGGTGGCCTGTCTGAGCGATGTCCAACCTAGATGTTGAACAAACCAGTCCCGCTGGCAGGCAGCATCTTCAACAAAGAAATGGATATGGTCGATTTTCATACACAAAGACGGAAGATGCCGAGTTAAACGGACTCGGAAATGAGCCCCCTTGAGATAGGGTAGATGAGATTTTTGATAACGGCACGTCTCTTTGGAAAGAGTGTGGCAGGTCTTAATAAATTTGGGAATACGCCCGCAAATGTCTAAATTTGCCTTACCCTTTCAGCAGAATGTCTTGCTCTGCCGCTTTTGCCACTATGACAACGTCCACAACAGCTGCCGATAAATCTTCGTTTACTCAGCGAATTCAGGTGTTTTACGATGAATCGTCTCAGCTGTGGGAGCAGGTCTGGGGTGAGCATATGCACCATGGCTATTACGGTGCCGACAGCCCGACTAACAGTCCCCAAGAAGCCCAGCGAGTCTTGATTGAAAAAATCTTACTTTGGGGGGATGTGCCAGACTCGCCTTCTGAGGGTGTACCGCAAACAGTTCTAGATGTAGGCTGCGGTATTGGCGGCAGCACGCTGTATTTGGCCAGTAAATATCGGGCCACGGCCACGGGAATTACGCTCAGTCCGGTACAGGCAGCCCGAGCAGCAGCTCGGGCTCAGACAGCTGGGTTAGGGGAGCATGTCAGGTTTCAAGTAGCAGACGCCCTGGCAATGCCCTTCGAGGACGACAGCTTTGACCTGGTGTGGTCCCTAGAAAGTGGTGAACACATGCCCGATAAAAAACAGTTTTTGCGAGAGTGCTGTCGGGTACTCAAGCCGGGGGGACGGCTAATTGTGGCCACCTGGTGTCATCGAACGTCTGAGCCGCCCCTGACGGCCTCAGAAAAAGAGCATTTGACCCAGCTGTATCGGCTGTACCATCTGCCCTATGTGATTTCTTTGGCAGACTATGAAGCGCTGGCCCAGGCGTTGCCGCTACAGGAGCTAAAGACGGCTGACTGGTCTGAGACCGTGGCTCCTTTTTGGAACGATGTGGTGAAATCGGCCCTTAATCCTCAGGTGCTGTTGGGAATTCTCACGGCGGGTTGGAAAACGGTTGAAGGAGCCATGGCCATTCCACTGATGATGGAAGGCTATCGTACCGGGCTGATTCGCTACGGACTGTTAACTGGGGTTAAACATACAGGGGAGCAGTAGACCATGGTTTCAAACGTCAATAAATCGCAGCACCCCAATGGGTCTTCCTGGGGTCACTGGCTGCGTTCCTTTTGGGCCTTTTCTAGACCCCATACGATTGTGGGGACAACCCTAAGCATTGGAGCGCTGGGGGTAATGGCGCTGGTGCTAGCGGACTTAGGGACAAGCGCACAGATCCTGCCACTGATGGGAGCGATGCTGGCGGCGCTGGTGCCGAGTCTCTGTGCCAATGTGTACATTGTGGGTCTCAATCAGCTGACAGATATTGCCATCGATCGAATTAACAAACCCCATTTACCGCTGGCGTCAGGGGCATTTTCGCTCACCATGGGACGCTGGATTGTGTGGGTGCTAGGCGGGCTGGCGCTGCTGCTGTCTGCTGTACAGGGGCCGGTTTTACTGACAACGGTAGCACTAAGTATGGCCATTGGTACGGTATATTCTCTGCCGCCGCTGCGGCTAAAGCGATTTCCGTTTTGGGCGGCGCTGTGTATCTTTGGGGTGCGCGGAGTCATCGTCAATCTGGGCTTTTTTGCTCATTTTCGGCGGTGGTTGACGATGAGAGCGGGGCTAGAGAGCAGGGCGGCGTCCATACCGCCAGAAGTGTGGGCGCTGACAATGTTTGTGGTGGTGTTTGCGTTTGCGATCGCAATCTTCAAAGACATTCCCGACCTCGAAGGCGACCGTCAGTTTCAAGTCCGCACCCTCACCGTACGTCTGGGCTCCAGATTTGTATTTAGACTGGCGCTGGGCGTACTGACCCTATGTTACGGTTTGCTGATAGGGCTGGCCCTATTTGGCGTGCTGCCATCGGTTCAGTCAGGATTTTTAGTCATTACCCACGGTCTGCTGCTGGGTCTGCTGTGGTGGCAAAGCCGTCGGGTTAATCTGCAGGATAAACCTCAAATCAGCGGGTTCTATCAGTTTATCTGGCGACTGTTTTTTCTAGAGTATTTGTTGTTTCCTTTGGCCTGCGTACTGGGTCAGTAGGTTCGTGCGATCGCTAGAAGCGGATGCCATCTGACAGACGCCTCCAGTTAATGGCATCCCGAGGCCCCGCAATACCCACACAACTCTGACCGTAACTCCAGCAGAACTTCACACGATCTTTACCCGTCTCTATCTGTAGACGTCTGACCCATGACGTATCTGTAGCTGATGGTCTTGGAGAACTGATTGATGAATACCGTTATGCTGCTTGCGACTATTGAAATCTGCAACTTTATGGGTTGTAGCTGGCTAGAGAGTGCAATCTCATTTGTTCAAGAGTGGGTGACTAAAATCACGGTTTAGTCGAGCAATAGTCGCATACATCTTCAAGGCTGTTTAGAGGTCCATGATGGAAAAATCCACCGGTCCTTTAGACAGCCTCTTTTAAGGCCGCAGCTGAAAAAGACGAATACTTTCAATAATCAAAATCACTGTCCAAATCAAAATGCTTAGCCCGGCGGCGGCAGCGGCAATATCCTTGACGATACGGATTTGCTCATTACGCTGAGGTTCAACAAAATCGCACAGCACTTCAATAGCACTGTTAAACAGTTCAGCAATCAGCACTAGCCCCATAGCTAACAAGATTAAGCTGGCATCCACCCACTGCCGAAAGAAAAACGCAAAGCCTAAAACAGGTACGGACAAAATAACCTTATAAGCAACACTAAAGTCAGTCACAACTGCAATATGCAGCCCCGATAGAATAACCTTGAGCTTGCGAATAGGCTGGTAGCCAGGGGTCCGAAATTTGTTAGCCATCGGCATATCCACAGGTACGATAGGGGACGCTATTGCATCATATGAGACCTGTCAGCATTTTCATACTTACAGACATCAATCGCCGCCACGGCCTGGATTGACCTAGCGACCTATTCCACAGCGTGTTTCAGATGGATTAATGCAACCGTGTCGTTGTTCCAATTTAGTCTTGGCTCGACCGCATAGGGAACAAAGCCTAAAGCTGCATACAAAAGCAGTGCCCGCGCGTTGTCATTGAAAACAGATATATGGGGAACAGCCTGATAGCGGTCTTTACAAATATCAATCATCCAATAGATTAGAGCTGTGCCCAGTCCTCGACCTCTATACTCTGCAGCAACAACAACATTGCCGATAAAGGCAGACTGTTGAGGAATCAGATCGTACAAATTAGCAAACGCCACCACGCGGTTATCGACGATGCCAACCGTAAGCGCATGTCGGCCGGCTGCAGTCTCCTTAATTTGTGCCACATCCCAAGGGAACTGGCAGTTTGGACAGACTAAATAAAGTTCTTCTGGCGATGTCACCAAACTAGCAATAGCAGGATACTGCGTCTCAGCGGCTGGAGTAAATTTCATGTAATCTCTGATAGTCTCTGAAAATAAGCGTTTCTATCCTACGGTGTAACTCAATGCAGGACGTTGCAGCGATCCAAGATGGCTTTAGCTACGAGGGGTCGTAAAATAGCGGCTATAGAGCAGCCCCAGCAATCGCATTGATACAGAATTTCAATTTTTATTAAGAACCAGACGTGAGTTTTTAGAAGTACTTGAAATCTTTGTTGAGAGTTCGATACACCTGAAAACAGCCCGTCTTCCAGCGTCCCTGCGTTATTGAAGCGCCACTGCCTAGAGCCATAACACCGTGGAAAATCTGGGCTTGTTGTCTAGATTTTATTGTATGTCTAACTCTGAGCGACCAAAGAGAACTGTCTACAGCCCAACCCCAGACTATACCCAACCGCTTTTACAACTCTCCAAAGCTCAACGGCAGCGACTCTTAGGACGGCTTACCTTTCTCTATGGAGAAGCCGCCGCCAGTCAAAATTTGCCCGAACTAGAACGACTGCTCAAGGTACACAATGCCTACAAACTCCCTGCTTTTCAGACGCAAAGCGCCCATTGTAGCCCCGCTAATCGATTTACCGAACAAGACCTGGCGCTGATTACCTATGGTGATATTTTGATCAGCGAATCCGCTTCTCCGCTAGCGACGCTGGCCAACTTTTTAGACCATGCTCCGGGGCTTAAAGGAGTGTTTAATACCCTACATATCCTGCCCTTTTTTCCCTACAGCTCCGACCGGGGCTTTTCGATTACCGATTTTAAGTCAGTTGACCCAAATGTAGGCTCCTGGCAAGATATTGAGCTACTTAGCCAGCGCTATCGCCTAATGTTTGACGGCGTATTTAACCATGCTTCATCCCAAAGCATGCCGTTCCAAGAGATGCTCAACGGCAATCCAGCCTACCAGAACTTCGCCACCGTCTATCATTCTCCTGATGAGCTGACGTCCGAGCAGAGAGCTATGATTGTTCGACCTCGAACGTCAGATATTTTGACCCAGTACCAGTCTATTGACGGACCTATTTGGGTTTGGACAACATTTTCACCTGACCAAATTGACCTGAATTTTACCAATCCTAAGGTTCTCTTAGAAGTTATCGATACGCTGCTGCTTTATGTCCGTCGAGGAGCCGATATTATTCGGCTAGACGCCGTTACCTATCTCTGGGAAGAGCCTGGTACTCCCTGCGCTAACCTGGCCCAAACCCACGAGGTCATTCGGCTGTTTAGGGATGTGCTAGATATTGCGGCTCCCCCTGTCGCTCTAACCACAGAGACAAATATTCCCCATGAAGAAAATGTCACCTATTTTGGCAACGGCTATGACGAAGCCCAGATGGTGTATAACTTTGCCTTACCTCCGCTGGTGCTCTACACCTTTTATCAAGAAGAAACCACAGAACTCTCAAAATGGGTGAATACCCTGACGTATCCCTCAGATGCGATGACCTTTTTTAACATTCTAGATACCCACGATGGCATCGGGCTGCTAGGGGTTAAAAACATCTTGTCTGAAACACAGATTGGGGTTATTATCCGATGCGCCAGAGAACATGGAGCATTGATTTCTTATCGCACTGCAGAAGGGAATATTGAAGAACCTTACGAGATTAATTCTACCTGGTTTAGTGTGCTGAATCTCGATGGTGAAGCCGAAGATCTAGAACTACAGGTAAAGCGGGTAGTCGCCTCTCGCAGTATTGCGTTGGTTCTTAGGGGAGTTCCAGGTATTTATCTCCATGGGCTGATGGGCACCCATAACAATATTGAAACAGTCTTAAAAACCAAGGTTAAACGCGATATCAATCGAACCGTTATTCACTACTTTGACCTTCAGCAAGATTTAAAGAATTCTGAGTCAAGGGTATTTCAGATGATCGCTCACCTGGGTCGACTCTTGGATATTCGAGTCAACAATAAAGCATTTCATCCCAATGGAAATCAAAAAGTATTACGGCTAGATCCATCGGTCTTTGCTCTGCTGCGGATCTCACCAGACTGTGAGCAACATATTTTAACGCTGACCAATGTTACCCCTCGGCGCTGTCGGGTCAGTATTTCTCTAGATACCCTCGGGGTAGCAGGAATCTACTCGGATCTGCCCGCCCCTGTCACCCAGCAGACCAGTAGCCCCGTTTGCGCCATCCCCCAAGATAACTACTGGTACGATTTAATAGGACGTCGAGGCTGGCGCATCGTTAATAACTCATTGGAGGTGACCCTAGCAGCCTATGATGTGGCCTGGTTAATTCCGCTGATTGAATTAGAACGAATGATTGAGTAGGTCATTCGACAGCCCGGCTATTTAGAAAACACGTCTCTAACAAGGCGGGCCAAGGAACTAACCCACTAGCGGCAGCATGTCATCTTTAGTATTTCGTCGGGTTGACGAAGACAGCTGCAGAGGCGAACAATCTGGAGACCCCCCATAGAAACCGGCAACAGCTTTTTTGACCTGCAGCGAGAGCAGACTGGCACGGCTGAGGACGACCATAGGGCAGCCCCCCTCTATGGGAAAAATTGTTTGGCTAGGAGAGACTCCCCATTCGTGACGAGACCATCGCTGCAGGTAGTAGAGATCGCCCTGATAGGCGAGGGGAACATATTGAAAGCGAATATGCGCCAGTAGAGGGCGCTCACGACGATGTTTTAAGAGCGTACAGCCCTCTAAGATCAGGACTTTTTGAATGCATTCAGGTACAGCGTCCCAAGAAATCAGCCCGGGTTGTGGCATCCGTTTAGCCCAGGGACTGTCTAAATGGCTATCTAAGCGGCTATTGAGTACAGGCATAGCACTTTACTCCATACGACCTTACGTACATACCATAAAGAATGACTCTGAGGATGTTGTGAGGATCAGCTTTGGGTACTCTGTCTGTACCCATTTACAATCGTCCTAGGGCAATCATCCCAGGGGCTGTCAGAGCGATTCTGGCACATGTAATCCATGGCATCTACTTACAATCAATGGCAAATGAGCATCAATGGCACTCCAGTTATTGGGTGCGAGTCGGCTGTCTGGCCGTCTGTTTCTTTTTGGCGGCGCGCCTATCTACCACAGCTCTTGGGATCGAGGCGGTTGCGTCTCCCCTGTGGCCACCAGCAGGTATTGCGCTAGCGGCATTATTGATTTATGGACGCAATCTTTGGGTCGGCGTTGCCCTAGGAGCATTTTGGGTATCGCTGGCCGATAAGGTCCCTTGGTGGCTGTCCCTGGTGCTGTGTTTTGGCAGTGCCCTGCAGGCGCTTGTCGGTAGTCTTATACTGCGACGACGCTGGGAGCAAAGTCTGCAGCTATACGACTGGCAGCTGGATGATTTGCTGACATTTATTGGACTGGGGGTGATTTTTACCCCCATGATTAATGCAGGCTATAGCACCCTGGTAGGCTATGGCTTTGACATGCTCGTGGGGCAAAGTCCGCTGCAAAATGCTGTTGTGCTCTGGCTCGGAGACAGCATGGGAATTTTGGTGCTGACGCCGCTTTTGCTGGCGATCGCAGCCGGGTGGAAGCACGCCATTACCCTTCGCATCGGCTCTCGATGGGAGCTGGGACTCTGTTTGGGTCTGCTAGTGGCAATTAGCACCGTTGTGTTTGGGGCGCAGACCGATAGTGCGATCGCAAAGTATCCCCTAGAGTATCTCCCGTTTCCTTTTGTTGTTTGGTCGGCGCTGCGTCTAGGACTGCGCGGCACAACCCTGGCCAATTTTCTTGTCTCCTTTATTGCTGTTATTGGAGCGATCCATCGCGGGGGACCGTTTATTACCAAAACTGAAGGCAACCTGGGAGAGGCAATCTTTCTACTTCAGGCCTATGCCGCCGTAATCAGCATTACCGCCCTGGTCCTATCGGTGGTGGTGACAGAACGTCAGCAAAGCCGGGCCAAACTAGCCCGCAGCGAAGCGAGTCTGGCCAATGCTCAGCGTATCGCTCAGCTAGGCAACTGGGACTGGAGTCTTGGGTTTAACGAAAAGCTCATCGACAAAACCATCACTCAAGGACCCAGAGAGGATGACGACGCCACCTTAGCCTGGTCCAATGAGCTATACACGCTGCTGGGCTATCCGGTGGGGGCAGTCCCTCCGAGTCAGTCCTTATTTCTAGAACGCGTTCATCCAGACGACCAGCGTCGGGTGGGACTCGCCTGGAATGTGGCCCGCACCCATCAAAAACCCTACCGGCTAGACTATCGACTCACACTTCCCGATGGCACAGAACGGGTGGTCAATGAGCATGTTCACATTGAACCTGACCGGATTACCGGCACCGTGCAGGATATTACCGAACGGAAGCAAGCAGAGGCGGCCTTGCGAGAAACTGAAGCGGTGCGGACCACCATGTATCGCTATCTCAGTCAGGATCTAGCCGAACAGCTGCTGGATAACAAGAACACTCAGCTAGGCGGTGCCAGACAGTTTGTTTCTATTTTATTTGCAGATATCCGCAGCTATACCGCTTTAACAGAACGTCTTTCTCCTGAGGAAGTTGTGGTGCTGCTCAACCATTATTTTGAGGCCATGGTGGATGTGGTATTTGCCCATCGCGGTACCTTAGACAAGTTTATTGGAGATGCCATTATGGCCGTATTTGGCTCTCCTATTCCTCAAGAGGACCATGCCCAGCGAGCCGTAGAGACAGCGCTCGGTATGCAGCAACAGCTCACTCTGTTTAATCAACAGCAGCAGCAGCAGGGAAAACCGGCTTTACAAATTGGGATTGGCATTAATTCTGACGATGTGATTACAGGCAACATTGGCTCTAGTAAACGTATGGAGTTTACCGCTATTGGCGATGGGGTAAATTTGACCTCACGAATTGAAAGCGCAACAAAATATTACGGATGCCCCATCATTATCAGTGAGAATACGTACGCGCTGTGCAAAGACACTATCTGGGTCAGAGAATTAGACTACGTCTGTGTACGAGGCAAACGCCAGCCGGTCCATCTATATGAAGTGTTGGGTTTGCGATCTCAGCCCCTGTCTCTCGACCAACAAGACCAGATTGAGCGCTACACCCAAGGTCGCGCGCTCTACCAACAGCGTCAGTTTGACCAGGCAGCCAACGTCTTTGGTCAGCTGCTGCGTCAGTACCCGGACGATCGGGCCACCCACCTATACCTAAATCGCTGTCAGCAGCTTCAGCAGCATCCGCCCAATGCGACCTGGAATGGCTCCTGGCAGCTAAAAGAAAAATAGCGATAGAACAAATACAACGACTGACATTTTCAAAAGTTCAAACATTAAATGTTGGCGATCCTCTACCATGGTAGGTAGATAGAATATTCTTGATGCTTTACGTTAGAAGTATTGGGAATCGCCAAAATTGAGTTCACATACTAACAACCAGGTGCTGTTTATCCAAGGTTAGAGATTAAGTCGTGTTTGCTCTGTGGATTATCCTGACGCTATTGGCAATTTTTGGTCTCATTATGCTGATTGGCGATCGTCTGCTGACAGAGTCCCTCTCCCACGAAGGGATCTGCCCAACATGCAACGGTGCTGGCGGACCATGCGACACCTGTAATGGATTTGGCATCATCGTCGATGGAACAAAGCTAAAATCTCAGCTTCCTCACGATCGGGCATCTGAAAAAGTAGAAAACTAGCCAGCGGGCACCCAATTCATACATTTGAGAGAGGCACTACTTATCAGTGTCTCTTTTTTTCGCATAATGTTAGGAATATCCTGGGTATTGACTGAGATCACCCATAATGTACGGAGTACACTACAAATTACTCATAAGCTTGACATCGACAAATCAGGAGAAAACCGGTCGCCCATTAGAATCTTTGGATTTTCTTGTGACAGTTTCTTTAGATCGGGCTGTAATATCATTTTTACTATAGTGAAAAGATTTCAAATCCCTGCAGTTTCATGGAAATGGGAAAAATAGCCTCCTAAGATGCCATTTCTACAGTTTCTCTAGAAATCTGAAAATGACACTTTTGAGGGTGTCACACCCATTTGAAGGGAATCGTTTCGCTTTACCTGAACTTGACAGAACGTTTATGCAATGTGAAGAGAGATATGTAATACTGAACACGTGTTTGACCTGTAGTGTTGTTCATCTACATGCCCGGTTTTGTATTTTTCTGATTTTGGGTCTCTGCCAACAGTTAACCTACTAACTGCCCCAGATATATTGAATGAGAAAGATGCAATGATGCGGTGCCAACAGAGATTTTGACCATCTTAAGTACACTACTCGTTCTAAACAGTTAGAATACGATGCCTAACACTCTAGAAAATCCTTCTTATACTGATTCGCCATCTTTTACCGGATATGTTCTCAGTCTTTTAGAAGATGGATATAGGTGTTTACTAGAGACAAATTACCAAGGACATAGGTGATTTAGTTACTCGTATTTTTGTTATTCAGCTAAATTGATGATGCGATAGCGGCTACATCCTCTTATGGATAGTAGGGCTAGCTAGTGGTTTCAATCATCCAGACTGGATACTGTACCCTCTTTTATCCATAGCTGCAGACGTTATACGAAATCTGCATCCAATTTTCCTGATAACAAACTCTAGTAGAAGGTTGCTGAGCGTAGCCTGAAATTTTCAGGTGCGATCGCAGCTCAACACACATACCTAAAGGGTACTTCCATCTTACCAGCTATGGCTTTTCATCAAAGCATTTTAGCTTTATGACAACAATCTTTTGGCTTTCATTTTTTCAAAGGGATAACATCCTCAGGCTATTCGTGCCGTTGTAAAGACAAGCGGTGGCACAAGCTAATTCTGTTCTATTCGTTACCTAGGAAGATTTTTTGATGGATATGCACATGCATGGCGACATGGGAACAACCGCTGCTAAAAGCGGCCACTTTCATAGTGACGATCCCTCCAAGCAATCAGAGCATGCCGCCGCCCACAATCTAATTACTGATAAAAATGCAACCCACACTGCCGTCAAAAGCGGCTCCTGGTTTGATGCTGGTACCTGGAAAGGTGGACGGATTCCAGGGGCGAATGCCAAGGTCGTGATCCCCAAAGGTCTCAAAGTTAAATATGACGACGTCAGTGACACTCGTCTATTTGGCTTACGCGTTGACGGTCAGCTAGATTTTGCCACCAACGCGGACACCAAAATGGTAATTGACACATTTCTTGTGTCGACTGAAGGAACTCTCACTATCGGTACCAAAAACAATCCGGTTCAAGGTAACGTTGAGACTCAGATTTTGATTGCCGACAATGGAAAGATTGACACTAAGTGGGACCCTCAGCAGCTAAGCCGCGGCATTGTCTCTCACGGTACTGTATCTATTCATGGCCAAGAGAAGACCTCCCACCTCAAAGTCTCCGTTGATCCTGCAAAAGGCGATAGTACTTTACTTTTAGAGTCGGCTCCTGATAACTGGAAAGTTGGCGATCGCATCGTTCTGACCGGCACCCAATATGTCAAAAATGGAACTCAAGACGAGGAGCGCACTATTACGGGTATCAAAGGCAACCGTCTTACCCTGAATAAACCACTCACCTATGACCATGGCACGCCAAAAGCTAGCTTAAAAGCCTATGTAGCCAACCAAAGCCGTAACATTGTTATTACTAGTGAAAACGCAGACAAGCTGCCTGCCAATCAGCGAGGGCATGTTATGTTCATGCACTCCGACGATGTGGATGTGCGCTATGCAGAATTCAATGAGCTTGGTCGTACCGATAAGTCTAAACTATTAGATGACTTTGTTCTTCGTCCTGGCAAAGGTGATGGTTTTGTCTCTGAGCGAGTGCTCGATAAAAATGGCGATCCCATAGCAGGCAAACGAACCTATATTCGTGGTCGCTATGCGCTCCACCTGCATCGGACGGGCGTAGATGGCAACAAGTCCCCTGCAATTATAGAAGGGAATAGTGTTATAGGATCTCCCGGATGGGGTATCGTTCAGCACGATAGCTACGCTATTCTCGAAAACAATCTTTCCTACGATGTATTTGGTTCCGGTTTTGTTACTGAGACCGGCAACGAAATTGGTGCCTGGCGCAACAATATTGCAATTAAAACTCAGGGTCGGAATGTACACGAAAAAGCTGGTGAAGGCAACCACGACTTAGGCTTTTCAGGAAATGGCTTTTGGTTTCAAGGTCGTCTAGTTGAAAACCAGGGCAATGTAGCAGCAGGAAGCAGTAATGCAGGCATCTTCTACTTCCATCGAGGTGCCGACCAGATTAATATTGATGCTGAAGATCTGCCCGTTGAAGCATGGGCAAGAGGACAAGACTCAGTCCATCCCGACGAGTCGCCAATTATGGGCTTTGAAGATAACGAAGTACTAGCTTCTCGAAATGGTCTTAGAATTATCAAAAACTTTCAGCGTCAGTGGCATGATGGCCGTACTTTACTCGATGGATTTAAAGCTTGGGAAGTGATGCGGGGTACGGAATTAGAATACACAGCCCACTACACATTAAAAGATTTTTCGGTTATCGGAACAGAACAAGCTGGATCGAGTAAGAACAATATCGGCATACATATAGCCAAAAACACTGAAGATATTGTTCTTGATAACCTAAAAGCCGAAGGCTTTAATACAGGAGTTACCCTGACCAAGAAAGTATCTGGAGCCAGTCAGCTAAAAGATTGGGGATATGTCTTTGTTGACGCCCAAGTCGCTAATAACAAAAAAGCTTGGGAAAATTTAGATCCGAAAGTTGACCGCTTGCTAAGCAAAAAGGATATTAAACCAGGACAGCTTAAGTTTGAAGTTGATAAAGCCAACAGTGATTTTGTCATCGATAAATCGTCCAATGGCGCTATCTCTGTTGCAGGTACTAAGACCGACTCCTTGGGAAGTATTAAGGTGCCATTTGGCAATGAAAATCTATACTACACTTTCCAGAATGCTCGTAATCTTGCAAAAGATGGTTATTACACATTGCCTGATGGTAAGCATGGTGTAGTTATTGATGAGTACATCAGCGATCGTCTCACAGGAGACCTACGTCGGTACAGCTTTGTAGTGACTTTCAAAGATAAAGGCTTAACTAAAAACGCGCCTCATCTCGGAACTCTAGATCCTAGCAAGCTAAAACAAAGCAGCGGTATTATCCCCTTTGAGTCACTAGCGGCCAATCATGGCTCCGGCGGTGGCCATAGCGGCGGCGGTCATGGCGGTAATGGCCATAGCGGCGGCAGTCACCACGATCCCAAAGATGAGTCCGATATGGATCACTCCCCCACTGAGCCCCATGAGCCCAAAGACACTCCCAAAGAGCCCGATTCCCCAACTGGGCCTGATAATCCTGTTGATGATGGAGATAACGGTACTGACGGTAGCTCAGCCGGCAATAAAATTTTTGGAACAAATGGTAATAACTCAATCCAGGGAACCGCGGGTGACGACACGATTGATGGTAGGGGTGGCTCTGATACCATTTCTGGCGGTGGCGGCAACGACGTCATTCTAGGCAACTGGGGATGGGATACCATCAACGGCGGTGCAGGCAACGATACGATTGATGGCGGTGCAGGAAAAGATACCGTAAGCGGTGGCACCGGTCGCGATGTCTTTATCTTTAAGAAGGAAAGTCAGATTAAGGATGACATCATCACCGACTTTGAAACAAGTAGCGATCGGCTTGATATCAGGGATCTGGCCTCATTCGCTCAATTGGATACCAACGGCGACGGCACCGTCGATAACAAGTTTCTTAAGCGCTCAGGCAATGGTGTACAGCTTGACCTGTCTTCATTTAAGGGAAGTCGAATCCAGCTAAATAAAGTAAGTACTCTCACAAGAGAGAACTTTTTACTGGCCCAAGGTGACACTTCTACAGGCGGTGGTTCCACTGACAATGACTCTAGTAACAGCGATTCACCAGCTACCCCAGGCAAAACCATCGCCGGTAATAAGAGTGCTAACACTCTTACGGGAACTTCAGGAAACGACACTATCGACGGTCGTGGTGGCAATGACACTATTCTAGGAGGCGATGGCAATGACGTTGTTCTAGGCAGTTGGGGATTCGACACTGTGAAGGGTGGTGCTGGCCAAGACAAAATTAACGGCGGCCCCGGAAGCGATACCCTGAGCGGCGGCGCTGGTCGGGATGTATTTGTTTTTACTCAAGACAACTCTTCAAAAACCGATGTCGTCACCGACTTTGAACGCGGTGTCGATCGCTTAGACGTCAGCAGCCTAGTAAGCTTTGGTGCTTTAGATGCTAACAGTAACGGTTTGGTTGATAATGCCTTCTTGACCAGCCAGGGCAACGGACTGCTATTAGACCTCTCTGCATCTGGAGGTGGCAAGGTTCTATTGAATAATGTTGATGCTCTATCCAGCAGCGATTTTGTTTAATGGCTATCTCTTCTATACCCTGAAGTAAAGAAGAGACACTCAATCTCATCAACCCTTTAACCCATATTTTGCGAGCAGCCGCCATGACAGATAGTGTCATGGCGGCTGCTTTAAGTGCGATCGCTAGGGAGATAGGCCAATACATAGCCGTTGTTACTTGAGAGTTCCTCAAACCATTACAAAGATCAGCAATATCCTCCCAATATTTGAACAGCTCACGCTCAGTATTCCCACCGATGATAGTTGCCTCCTGATGACGGTAGCTTTAAGCCAATAGCGTTCAAACAGATAGACGGTGCGACTGATTGCAGTTATGCACAATTTGTCTATTTCCTTCGGGAACAAATATGAGCTCTACTGGTCAAGATCGCTATATTCCGACTATCTAAGTGCGGTGGTACTGTGCTTGTTTAAGCGCAATATTGCTTGCGATCGCTCAAACAGGGTTGGCGGCCATTTGTCGCTTGTATCATTCCAGAAATCAAGTGCAGCTACCGTCTAAAGCAGCTATCCCTGAAATTAGCTACCTATTCTTTAAAGCAATAGGTGTTAAAGCAATAGAAATTATTGCCTAAATCAGGCAGCCGCTTTCGCTGACAGCGTTTTCTTCATTTCAAAGCTCGTGCCCCTCAAATCCCAGGGGTATTGCTTCTGCATGTCTTAGAAAAAGTCTCCAAAGACTTTTTATCTCATCCTTTACAAGTTTACCTACTCTTCAAAAAAATCTTCTGGATATGCAGACGCCCAACAGTGATTCAACCATGATGTCTGATATGACTGGCCATAGCCAGCACACCGACAGTCATGAGCATTCCCACAGCTCTACTCTTACTCATTCAGCTCACCCAGACGGCACTGAAAACCACTCAGAGCATTCTGCAATGATGCCTGATATGACTAATGGGCAGCACACCGATAGTCCGGACCATACAAACGACAGTCATAATTTTCCTATCCATTCAGCTCACCCAGACGATACTGGAAAGCAATCAGAACACTCTGCAGTCAACTCCTTGATTACAACGCGTAATGCTACTCATGTAGCCGTTAAGGATGGCTCCTGGTTTGATGCCAGCACTTGGCAAGATGGCCAGATTCCTGAAGACGATGCGATTGTGCTTATCCCTCAAGGCACCAATGTTACCTACGATGGCACCAGTGATGCCCGGTTGTTTGGTTTGCGGGTTGATGGTCAGTTAGATTTTGCTACTGATATTGATACCCAGATGATTGTTGACACGTTTATCGTGTCTGCTGTCGGTACCCTTACCATTGGCACAGAAAACGACCCCGTTAATAGCAATGTCCAAACCAAGATATTAATTGCTGATAACGGCGCTATTGATACCGAGTGGGATCCGCAACAGCTTAGCCGAGGTATCGTATCTCATGGTACGGTTAAGATGCACGGTCAGGCCAAGACCTCTCATCTCAAGGTTACTACAGATCCTAGTGTCGGCGATAATCTATTGATACTAGAGTCGGCACCGGACAACTGGCAGGTGGGCGATCGCATCGTTCTAACAGGTACTCGGTATATTAAAAATGGAACCGAAGATGAGGAAAGAACGGTTACCGCAATCGATGGAAACCGCATTTACCTAGACCGTCCCCTATCCTATGATCACAGTACTCCCAGAGCGGAACTAAAAGCTTACGTAGCCAATCAAAGCCGCAATATCATCATTGCTACCGAAAATGCAGATACGCTGCCCGCGAATCAGCGAGGGCACGTAATGTTTATGCACTCCGACGATGTGGATGTGCGCTACACAGAATTTCGCGAATTAGGACGTACCGATAAATCTAAACCATTAGATGATTTTCTGTTTAAAAACGATTCTAAAAGCAATCGGATTTTAGACGATGATGGCAATCCCATTCCGGGTGCTCGTACTAACATTCGCGGACGCTATCCACTGCACCTACATCGTACAGGCGTCAATGGCAACGAATCACCTGCAACCATAGTGGGTAACAGCGTTGTCGGTTCACCAGGGTGGGGTATTGTTCACCACGACAGCTATGCAATTTTAGAGAATAATGTCTCCTATGATGTTTTCGGCTCTGGCTTCGTTAGCGAGACCGGTAATGAAATAGGAACCTGGCGCAATAATATTTCAATCAAAAATCTGGGGCGAAACGAGACTGAAAAATCAGGAGCTGGCAATCATGATTTAGGCTTTTCTGGCAATGGCTTCTGGTTTCAAGGGCGGTTAGTTGAAAGTGAAGGCAATGTAGCAGCCGGTAGCAGCAATGCTGGAATATTCTACTTTCATAGAGGAGTAGACCAGATTGATATCCCAGCTGACAACTTACAGGTCGAAGCCTGGGCCAAGGGACAAACCGAGGTCAGCCCTAATATCCCTGTCATTAACGGCTTCAAAGACAACGAGGTACTCGCTTCACGTAACGGGTTGAGAATTGTCAAGAGCTTTCAACGACAGTGGCATGATGGGCGCACCGTGCTGGACGGATTTACGGCCTGGGAAGTTGTCAGAGGCACTGAACTAGAGTACACGGCTCATTACACGCTAAAGGATTTTAGTGTTTTCGGGACAGAGAACTCTGGCTCTTCTAGACATCATAAGGGCGTACATCTGTCTCAAAATACAGAAGATATTGTGATTGAGAATCTTCAGGCCGAAGGTTTTGAGTACGGTATTGCTTTAGATAAGAAAATAGCTGGCAAAGAGCAGCTAGTCGAGTGGGGATATGTGTTTGTTGAATCTCAGATTGAGAACAACAAGAACGCCTGGTTAAAGTTTGATCCTACGGTAGATCAGGTTCTAGAGTATGAAGATATTCAAGTAGGACAGCTTGAATTTGAGCTTGACAAAGCCAACAGTGACTTCGTTATCGATCACTCTCCCGATAGCGCACTCTCAATTGTAGGAACCAAAATTGACTCCCTGGGAAGTATCGCCCTACCGTTTGGCACTGAGAGTTTGACCTACGGACTCAAAGAAGCGCGTAATCTTATTCAAAATGGTTATTACACTCTTCCAGATGGAACCTATGGAGTAGTCATTGAAGAATATATCAGCGACCGTCTCACAGGTGAGATGCGTAAGTATAGCTTTATGGCTACTTTTGAAAACGAAGCGTGGATTAATCAAGCGCCTTATCTTGGAACGTTAGAGCCCAGCCAATTTGACAATTATCTAAATCTCATTGGGACTGACTTATCGGAAGACCCCGATTCAGAAGACCCCACTGGGGATCATGACTCCCCGGATGAGGCTGGCGAGGAAGATTCAAACTCGGATGAGCCAATAGATGACAATCCTGATGATGAATCTGAGCAAGAACAACCAGACTCGT
>ERZ1740072.260-NODE-260-length-22622-cov-9.925156_pt1 | contig 22622 bp, 34 predicted proteins | sample MGYA00581733_ERZ1740072 | MGnify/ENA primary metagenome ERZ1740072 (study PRJEB43018, sample SAMN04849741) | marine metagenome | isolation source: floating plastic debris | place: Pacific Ocean | collected 2008-08-30 | study: EMG produced TPA metagenomics assembly...
TACCCTTCTTCTTGGTATCTTAAATCTCTTTGGTGGATTACCTTTTACGCCGGAGATTGCTTTCTGACCTGAGTATATTTCAATAAAGTGCATATAAATATTGATTCGCTATGTTTTCACTTGTATTATTACTTCCACTATTTAGCTCGATAATTTGCGGCTTGGGTGGCCGATATCTGGGTGGCCGGGGTTCATCCCTTGTTGCCTGCATTTTTTTAGGGGTATCCTGCTTACTTTCCTGGTACTCATTCTACAAGTGCGTGTTTTTTGGAAAATCAACTTGTGTCTATCTGGCCCCTTGAATACATTCTGGGTGCCTAGAATCTAATTGAACCCTTCTTTTAGATGCGTTATCTTCTACTATGCTAATAGTTGTTACTACGGTTTCTTTTTGCGTACACGTATATTCGTCTGAGTATATGGGGTCAGACCCGCATTTATGTAGATTCATGTCATACATATCATTTTTCACCTTTTTTATGGTTTCATTAGTTACAGCGGATAATTTTATGCAACTATTTTTTGGTTGAGAGGGGGTGGGCTTGTGCTCCTATCTCTTGATTAGTTTTTGGTATACTCGCATAAAAGCAACAAAAGCTGCATTAAAAGCGGTGCTTGTTAATCGAGTTGCAGACGTTTTTATAGTCTTAGCGTTGGGGTTGTGTTTTTCTTCCTTTGGCACCCTTAACTTAGAGGCAGTGTTCGCACTTGCAGCCACTTTGGGTGGCTCCTGAAAGATAGATGTTTTATGTATTCTTTTATTTCTGGGTGCCATGGGTAAATCTGCCCAGCTAGGTTTGCATACTTGATTACCAGACGCAATGGAGGGTCCGACACCTGTGTCGGCGCTAATACATGCAGCAACTATGGTTACCGCCGGAGTATTCCTTGTAATCAGGTGCTCACACCTTTTTGAATATTCTAGCTATGCTCTTGGTGTCGTTGCGTTAGTTGGCGCGTGCACTTCATTTGTAGCTGCCACCATAGCTCTTGTACAGCATGATGTAAAAAAGGTTATAGCATATTCTACATGTAGTCAGTTGGGTTATATGTTTTTTGCATGTGGATTATCAAACTATGGTGTAGGTTTGTTTCATTTGTTCAACCACGCATTCTTTAAAGCACTACTCTTTATGAGTGCCGGTTCTTTAATACATGGTATGGGGGATGAACAAGACATGCGCCGACTTGGCGGTGTTTCGGGCCTAATGCCTTATACTTATGCTTGTGTGCTGCTAGGTTCACTTTCCCTTGCGGGCTTCCCCTTTTTATCGGGATTTTATTCAAAAGATTTTATATTGGAGACTGCAGCTGGGGCTTACACTATAAAAGGAGCTTTTTCTTTTTGCCTTGGAACAGCAACTGCGTTTATAACAGCGTTTTATTCGTTTCGATTAATAAGGTTGGCATTTATGCAAGAGCCCTCTTGCAGTCGTACAACTAGTGAAAGTGCACATGAACCAGGCCCAGCAATGTTACTTCCTATGGGCCTACTTTGTATAGGAAGTATTTCCTCTGGCTACCTATTTAGAGATATGTTTATAGGTACAGGCTCTTGTGCGTTCACGGGTTCTATATTTGTTAGCCCCGAAAATGCTTATGAATTTGGGGCGGAATTTTGTCCGTTTGTAATAAAAGTACTTCCTTTAATATTTAGCTTGTCTGGAACACTCTTGGCCTTGGTTATTTATACGTGATATGGCAGCGCCATATCAACCTTTTGGTTGAATTCCAGGTCAATATTATCTCTTCTAGGAAAAAAGTGATACTTTGACTCTTTTTACAACCGCCTTTTTGTTGTACCTGCACTAACCTCTGGCTATAACGTTTTTTTTAAAGCTTTGGATAAAGGTTTTATTGAGCAAGTGGGTCCTACAGGTGCAGGGCGCGTTTCGGTATCTGCATCGGAATCAGTCAAGGCAGTACAGTCTGGTTATATTCACGTATACTTAACCTTGATTGCAGGGGGTGTTGTCTTCTTTATTATAACATAAATGCTTAGAAGCAGTTCTTATTCGGTAATAGTACCTGGTTATTTAAAACTAGGTATATTTGGTTTTAATCCAACACGTATTGTTGCATCTGGTCCGTTAGGTAGGGTTATAATTTCTGTTCGCACTCCTATAAATTTTACACATGAAAAAAGCCGTCTGCGCTGATCTCGCTTAGTGGGATCAAATTCTCGCTGAGAGCTAGCTAACCGTATACAAAATAACAACCTAAAAAAACTTTTTTCAAATCTTTTCGATCGTTTGGGGAATCCCGACAAGGCTTCGTTCAAGTTGATTGGTCGGGGCTTTCGAGTAATGTGTTCACATAAAGAACGGCAGCTTCACTTAGAAGTGGGCTATACACAAAAAAAGGTTATTCCATTGCCCGCAACTGTTAATGTTAGGGTGCGTAATAGATACAACTTTGAATTAACAGGAATCGATTCCACACGTTTGCGCGTCCTATCATTGAACATACGCAGCTTACGTTCTCCAAACAAATACACCGGTAAGGGTATACTTTTAAACAAAGAAGTACTAAACCTAAAACAGGGTAAAAAGACACAATATTAATGAAACAGGGATTTAACAGCATGTTTTCAGCTCTCAATCAGGCCGCAAAAACTGGCCGAACTTCGCTTAAATTTCGCGAATTTAAAGAAGCCTCACTTATTCTCCGTAGACTAGTAGACGCTGGATATGTACAATGATTTTGTAAAAAAGGTAGGTTTGTTCAAGTTAAGCTTCGGCAGACTCGTCGAGGTACGATTCTCAGTGAAGTAAAGCAACTTTCAAAACCGAGTAAACGCAATACAGTCGGATGGAAAAGTGCGCCAAAAGCGCATACAAATACCTTGTGCCTTTCTGAAAAAGAGGTTGTACGGTCAAACAAATTGCCTGGCCTAAAAAGAGGGGGTGTTTTGTTAGCAAGTTTCAAGTAAACGCTAAAGCAAGGGGGCGTGGCCGAGCGGCCTAAGGCGGTTGCTTGCTAAGCAGCTGCGGGCAAATTCCCGCCGCGAGTTCGAATCTCGCCGCTCTCATAATTATCGGCTGTAGCTCAATGGTGGAGCGCTCCGCTCATAACGGAGAGGTCGTGGGTTCGACTCCCGCCAGCCGAAAAGGGGCCATCGTTCAATGGTAGGATGCGTGCTTTGCAAGCATGAGATATCGGTTCGATTCCGGTTGGCTCCAAAAATTGCCCGGGTAGCTCAGCGGCAGAGCGTAGGATTGAAAATCCTAAGGTCGGTGGTTCGATGCCGCCCCCGGGCATTTCATTTATATACTAGCTGGTATGGCGGAATTGGTATACGCGCCGGTCTCAAACACCGGTCCTTTTGGTTGGGGGTTCGAGTCCCTCTACCAGCATACGCAGGTCGCTTTTCAAAGTTGGCTAACCTGAAACCATTTCGAACTCAAATGTTATGGTCACTTTAACTACGTACCTTTTTGGTAGGCAAGATAGGCGATTTTTACGCGCGCCGGCGTGGCGGAATTGGTATACGCGCTGGTTTTAGAAACCAGTCCCTAGGGTTGAGGGTTCGAGTCCCTCCGCCGGCAAATGCAAAATAAAAACAAACGTTGAGATAGATCCAATAAAGAGTGAGAAAGTTACAACAAAAAATTGATAAGTTTACAAAATAAAATAAAAGAAAAATTAATTGTTTTAGGATTAGAAATTTCAGGCTTTTTTGAGCGCTTATTCGTCGAAAAACTGGGAAAGTTATTATTTCGTAGATTTGGGTGGTTGTTACCTTACCTACGCCCTATTGTCTACGTTTGGGATGATACCGAGGCTTGAATAATTGAAAATTGAATAATACCGGGAATTATTTGATGACGAAAGTTGTCTTTTAGGGATCGATTTAGGATTTTTATGTGCATTTCGACTATACTTCACATGTATTTTTTTTTCAATTGGTGGGTGTGGCTTGCAAAAATTTTCTTGTCATGGGTTAACGGGGAATTTTATGTTTGACCCATTGTTGTCGAAATAGCCACCTCTCTTCGAGAATACTGACTAGACATCGCAGAAGAAAGAATGTATTTTCACCCAGATAACACATTTTTCCCTATAGCGTTTATTCTTGCAGCAATTTTCCCTTACATTAGTTACAGACTAGCCTGAAAGAATGCCTTATGAATGTCACCTAGGGGTTCGGATACGTTTAACTGCCGACCCTATGGGGTTTCTTGGTTTGAGGAATTGATAGAAACCGATTACGAAGTTCTCGGCGTAATGCTTCTTTTTTGAGTTCAACAAATTTCTTATATCTCTTATTTATACGCGTATTTGATTGGAAACGCACTATTAACCTGGCATTACACAGTATTATCTGGTGGCCGCATGCGTTTCGCCGTGTGGCACGCTCTTGGTAGATCGGATGATTTTACATTTTGAAATATGACCTCACAATACTACACTTACTTTCTGTATAAAAAATCACTTAAGCTCCCCTTCAAAGGAGATTTTGCATATTCGGAGGCGCTTTGAGACGGCGGTTTTGCTTGATATTTCCCAAACAGGACTTATTTTGAGTTTGGTAGGGTGCATACACTCGATGAAGTTAAAAAGTGTTATGATTACTTCTTGTCCGATAGGGCGTACCACTCGTTTTCTTATCTATCCTGATACAAAACTCGAATGAATGATCCCTTTAATATTTTTGGAAAAACAATAAAGAACGTGCCTTGACGCGAAAGGAACTCGCAAAACAGCTTTATAGCACCATGGCATAGTTGATTGTGACATATGTTAGACAGGAGTGGTATTGAAAGTACAAGGCTTCAATCAATACCACATGTTATCGATTCCCATAGCGCCTTTCGCCTTACCTGTTTTAAAGAAGGTATTGACCTTGATTATGCAGGTTGGTCCTCTGAGGAAACAATTAAAAGAGCTCTGTTGGATGACACTTCTTGGCTATACTTTTGGCGTGGGTGGGCGCGTTCGCGTTACATAGAGACCTGTTATCAAGGAAAGGCGGATCCCTACTATATTGCCTGAATGATAGCAGGCCCTGTACGTAGGCACGGGTTTTTTGGTCACGCAAACCCTCACAGCTGGGTGCCTACAGTTAAGGTACCTAATCCTAAATTTGATTTGCGTACAGCACTTGTCTCACCATGTAATCCTATAATTGATTCCACAATCGACGTGGGGTCTTTGTGTGCTAAATAAATAACTAAACCGGCTGCCTTACGTGGTATCTACACCTGATCCCATTACGAATTCAATTGTCACTGGAACTACGACTAAATACCCTACAAGGGGAAATCAAGAACGGCAGTCGGGATGTATTGGGCCCAATTGGCGAAATAGGTATACGCGGCGGACTTAAAATCCGCTCCTACGGGGTGCCGGTTCGAGTCCGGCATTGGGCAGGCTGTAAGGGCTCGTGAACGTTTTAACTTTCGCAAAGTTGTTGGGTGGCGGTCTAGCTACCATATCTATTGCTGGCTCGGGAGTTGGCATTGGTGTTGTTTTTGGCGCTTTAATTCTGGGCATGGCCCGAAATCCTTCTGTTAAGCAACAGATTTTTGTTTATGCAATTCTTGGTTTTGCACTTTCTGAAGCGGTTGCGCTTTTTGGTTTGATGATGGCATTTTTAATACTTTTCGCTTTCTAATATAGTATTTAGGGGTGGTGGCCGAGCGGCCTATGGCGCTTGATTTGAAATCAAGAGTGCGTAGCACCGGGGGTTCGAATCCCTCCCACCTCAAAAAAGAAGTGGTGCAGTGGAAGCATGCCTGCTTTGGGAGCAGGAGGTCGGGGGTTCGATTCCCCCCTTCTTTAGTGTCCTACACACAACCAAGGAGAGATATTTCACGTCGTTTGAAACGAAAGATACGTCGAGCACAGTCAAAGGGAGCATGAATATTTATGTTTTTTTGAATGATTTGTGTATTTATATTAAATGTAGAAGCTTTCCACATTCTTTATTGAATGTAGGTTCAATCTTACCGGCTGTAGCTCAGTGGTAGAGCGTCCCGCTCATAACGGGGGGGTCGCGGGTTCGATACCCGCCAGCCGTAGTCCCTGTAGCTCAGCGGTAGAGCGACGGTTTGCAAAACCGCAGGTGGGTGGTTCGATTCTGCCCGGGGACTCGCAGACGTAGCTCAAAGGTAGAGCAGCGAACTTTTAATTCGTTGGTTCTGGGTTCGAATCCCAGCGACTGCATAGGGTGTATTGCCGAGCGGTCAAAGGCGGCGGTCTGTAAAACCGTTTGGTTTCCATTCGCAAGTTCGAATCTTGCTGCACCCAATCTGGGGGTGTAGTTTAGCGGTAGAGCGGCGGTCTTCAAAACCGCAAGCGCGGGTTCGATTCCTGCCACCCTCGTGCGCATAATAAGGCGCCGTGAAGTATAATGCCTCTTCAATCTCTGGGCTGTCTTCTAACCACCAGGCGTTGCTATCGCGAACCTCAGAGCATCCCTTCCACTTGGTTGACTCTAGTCCATGGCCGTTGTTTACGTCTGCAGCCGCTTTCCTTTTTTTATTAGGTAACGTTATGTATTTTCATGGCTGAGTTGGTGGCGGTTGGGCTTTAGCCGCAGGTCTGTTGTTCGTTATTTATTGCTTATCCTGCTGATGGCGCGATGTTGTAGTGGAAGCAACTTTTGAGGGACAACATACTAAGAAGGTTCAGTCCGGCCTTAAGATGGGCATGGCCTTATTTATTGCGTCAGAAGTTATGTTCTTTTTTGCATTTTTTTGATCTTTTTTTTATTATAGTGTAGCACCTGTCATTTGAATTGGCGGTGTGTGGCCGCCTCTAGGCATAGATGCCCCTTCGCCGTGACAGATACCCTTTTTGAACACGTTGATTCTTATATTTTCGGGCATAAGCCTTACCTGAGCGCACTATGCTATTCTTGCAAATAGCCGCGCTGAATCATTAAATGCATTGGCAGTTACAATCGTTGCCGGTGTTTTATTTCTAACCTTACAACTTTTTGAGTATATTGAAGCCCCATTTACAATTTCTTCAAGTGTTTACGGTTCTATATTTTTTCTTACCACCGGCTTTCATGGGTTTCACGTTATGATGGGATTGGCTTTTATAGTCGTATGTACCATTCGTCAAGCTGCGTACCATTTTACAAGCAACCATCATGTTGGTTTTGAAGCCGCTAGCTGATATTGACATTTTGTTGATGTGGTATGAATTGGGTTATTCATATCAATCTACTGGTGGGGTAGTTAATACAAACTAGGCGGCCATAGTTCAGCGGTACGACGCGGGGTTGTGGGCCCTGAAACGCGGGTTCGATTCCCGCTGGCCGCCTTATGAGAAAGAAAAAAATATATCTACGTCGCCTTCTCAGGGTACGACCTTCTGCAACATCGGAAGTTTATAACCAACTTTCTCTAGGCGATTTTGGCATAATTAGTATGGAGCCCGGCCTTCTTTCCCGTAATCAGCGCGAAGCAATAAGAAAAATACTAGCGCGTCGTTTAAAGCCCATAAATGGTAGGTATTGAGTAGGTATAACTCATTTTATATCTCTTACACAAAAATCAAAGGGTGCTAGGATGGGTAAAGGGCGTGGCGGTTTTTCTTGCGAAAAAGCCCCAATAAGACCCGGTTCTGTTCTCTGCGAATTCAAGGGGGTGACTTTTGAAGCGGCAAGGGCCCTGCACGCTTCTATTTCAAAAAAACTGCCTGTTAATACTATTATTGTTCCAAATCCACTAGCTTAAAGTGTTGTTGCCTGAGTACACCAAGCAATTAGAGCTCTCTTTAAAAGATACAATTACCAAAGCAGTCGTACATGATTGAGATATTCAAATTTACACAACCCCGGCAAATTTGCCGTCAGTGCTATTTTTTTTAAAGAACAGCGCTTGCTCGCGATTTACGGTCCTATCTGATATTGTGGCTTCTGATCACCCGGAGCGTAACAACCGTTTTTCTTTAGTGTATAATCTTCTAAGTGTAAAATATGGGTCTAGGCTTTTTGTTAACGTCGCTCTAGAAGAAGGCGCCGCGGTACCGTCCATAAGTAATATATACCCGGCGGGTAATTGAATGGAAAGGGAGATTTGGGACCTTTTAGGTGTGTTTTTCTCGGACCACCCTGACTTGCGCCGTATTTTAACAGATTACGGTTTTGAGGGTCACCCCTTGAGAAAAGACTTTCCCTTGACTGGTTATTTGGAAGTTCGTTATGACAATAGCAAATCGCGCATTGTTTACGAGCCAGTTGAGCTTGCCCAAGAATACCGTGACTTTTCATTTGATAGTCCTTGAAAAAGTTAATTTATGAGTTTTTTATTTATATCAATACTAACAACTTCCGCTCTAGTGCTACTTTCCAGGAATATTGTTTATTCCTTGGTTTTTTTAATTTTGACATTTTTTCTTTCTGCCGTACTTTTGTTAAGCGTAAGGTTAGACTTTTTGGCTTATGTTTTAATTGTTGTGTACGTTGGTGCAATTGCAATATTATTTTTATTTGTGGTTATGACTCTTGATATCGGCCGAGAAGAAAAGTTTTCTTCTGCTGTCCGCAATACTGGAGGCTATTTATCGCATGTAGTTGCCCTTTTTTTTTCGTCCATTGTATTATGAAGTGTTTACTCTATAATTACACCCGTAGATGCACTATTGGAAAGATTTTATTTTGTAGGGGATCCTTGAAGTGAAGCTACATTTGCCAATGGCGTATACGCGATTTCTTCGTCTTTGTATACCCACAATTTTCCATACCTAGTAATTGCAGGTCTTTTGTTGTTGGTTGCTATGATAGGTGCGGTTTTGATAACCTTAACCCCTGCAAGACCAACACAAGTTTCCTCCGTTCAAGGGTACCGTTCCAAAGATAAAGCAGTAAAGCGTAATTCATAAGTTGGTTTTGGCCCCGTAGTTTAGTGGCAAAACGCGCGCCTGATAAGCGCGAGAGGGCGGTTCGATTCTGCCCGGGGCTACGCGCCCCTCGTCTAGTGGTTAGGACAACCCTTTTTCATGGGGTAAACACGGGTTCGATTCCCGTGGGGCGCGGTGTTACTAAAAGAATCAAGGATAAAAGTTTCAGATAATAGCGATGCTAAAGAGGTTTTATGCATACACATAAACAAAAAAAAGAACAGGTTTAGTCGAACTAGTCTTGCGAATTTTATCAAAGTCACAATAAAGAAAAGAGTAAGTCGTCGAAAAAACATAAAAAAAAGAGTCAATTGGTGTCTCGTAGGGGCAACTAAACGTAAAATTGTACGCTCTTCAGGCGAAAGCTTGCGGTTTTCTAAACCAAAAGTTATTCTTGTAGACGATAAAAAAAAGAAGACTATGGGTAGTCTAGTTAAGGGAGTTCTTCCCAGAGAAATCGTGGCTTCCTATGCCACTGACATTATTTCCAGGGCGAGAAGATTAGTTTAGATGAGATTAACTTGTATTGGTTTAACTGGTTATAGGTTGCGAAAAAAAAAGCTTTCACGGTACTCACAAATTGTGATCAACTCGTCAAAAAATACCTGTAGGATTTCTCTAGTGTACGAAGGGCAGCTTGCACTATATACTTCGGTCCGTCGCTCTCCCGATTATCCTGGGTATGAACGTCGTCTTGGAATCGCTGCATACACAATGGCACTCAATTTTGGGCGACAAGCTTTAAAGCAAAAACATTTACGCCGTGAAATGTTTTTGCTGAGGCTTAAGGGGTCCCAAAAACATGCGGTTCTGGGACTAATTGATTCTGGATTTAGGTTCCGTATGATTCGTGACGTTAAAAATCCTTCTTTCAATGGTTGTAGGCCAAAAAAGCCCAGAAGGTTATAAAATTATACTTCGGATTCATAATCGTGTTGTAATCACAACACCCTTAATTTTATTCTCCCTTTTATCAAACCGTTCATTCCATATAATAGGTGTTAAATATAACATAATCACAACTCTTGCACACATATGCCCGATTCGTTTACGTTCAAATGAAGCTCGACTACTCTTGGGAGGAAAACTCGTTCGCATATACCTTGGAAGTAGTGCCCCCCAATTATGCTCAATTTTGCATGTACGGCACAATATTCCAAGCGATCCCAAGTCGGTTCCTGGTAGGTTGGAGATTGGTGAAATCCCAAAGTCAGGTATTTACAATAATTCCTTTTCTGGAATACAGTCTGGTGGTCCTGTTTTTTCCGCAGCATACCGAGCAGATTCTTTTCGAAGCTATCCTGGTCTAGGCCAAGTGTTAATACACCTGCCCTTTTATTTTACAAATACCGACGACAATGATTGTTATACTTTTAAATGAGGTTACTCTTTGTTTAATAAAACTACACATGCTATTAGTCTTGTCTGCAACCCCCGCCCTGTTCAATCGTTCCCAAGTTATGCTGCGGGTCGTTTGTATTCACAGAATCCTCGCGCCTTGGGCGTTATTGTTTTTAAAGGTAGGCAATTACTTTTATGGTTAAGTAAGCACTTAACTAGACGAGCTACAGATTCATTTTGGTAAAAACTAAGTGATAACCTATGCTAAAATAAATATGACCGTAACCTACCTTGAAGTTATGGTCAGGGGTCTTGCCCTTTTTTGCTCAACGCAATTGTAAGGCCTACGTGTATAATCTTAATGCATTTGATTTTTTATGAGATGCCGATTCGTCCCGGGGAAGTAGCCCGGCTCACGTCGGCCGAATCTTATCTGTTGGTGACGGTGTTGTAACCGTATCCGGTCTTGACCGAGCTAGGTCTGGTGAAATGGTTCTTTTTCCAAATGGAGACAAAGGTATGGTTCTTAACTTAGAGACCTCTGTTGTAAAAGTAGTTCTTTTTGGTTCTGAGCGAGAAGTCGTTCAGGGCGATTATGTTTTTCGAACACAAAGTATTGTCAGTACAAGCACAGGTGCTTGTTTCCTTGCAGGCGAATCTGTTCTTGCCAAACAGTTAGCTTCTGCTGCAGCAAAGGGGCTTAAACCTGTTTTAAAGAACCCCAAAACTTGGGGTTTTCTTGGTTTGGATCTGGTAAATGCGATTTCCTGTTATGATGCGATTATGTTTTGAGGGTTCCCCCTTGTTTTTATCGTGTTTGCAGGTTGTCTTTTCGCCATTTCTAAAACGAACTTGGGTCAACGGCTCTTAGGCATATCTTATGCCGGCCTACATGTGAGCCTGCCCGGGCTTTTTTTAACATATTTCTTCGGAGGGGTCTTTGGTCCCTTTTACTGTATGATACTCGCCATTGTACCTTCAGGTATGTTGGTAGAGCATCTAATGGGAAAGACCATAGATCACCCAACTCATATATTTTACCGGGCAAACAGTGCGGTGGCATTTGGTATGTGTTGTGCCGCATGGGTTTGCGTATTGTTACTTTATGTGTTTACAGACTTTACTTTTTTGGCCTGGGCCAGTTCTCCAACAAAATGGTAAGGCCTACGTGTATAATCTTAATGCATTTGATTTTTTATGAGATGCCGATTCGTCCCGGGGAAGTAGCCCGGCTCACGTCGGCCGAATCTTATCTGTTGGTGACGGTGTTGTAACCGTATCCGGTCTTGACCGAGCTAGGTCTGGTGAAATGGTTCTTTTTCCAAATGGAGACAAAGGTATGGTTCTTAACTTAGAGACCTCTGTTGTAAAAGTAGTTCTTTTTGGTTCTGAGCGAGAAGTCGTTCAGGGCGATTATGTTTTTCGAACACAAAGTATTGTCAGTATACGCACAGGTGCTTTTTTACTTGGTAGGGTTGTTGACAGTGTGGGTAACGCTATTGATGGCGAGCCCTTTTCTTTTTCTGACGAAGATACTTCGGAACAACTCGTTGACGTAAAGGCTCCGGGTATTATTGTACGGCAATCAGTTTTCGAGCCATTACAAACTGGTATAAAAGCTATTGACGCTATGATTCCAATAGGTCGGGGTCAGCGTGAGCTGATTATAGGTGATCGGCAAACTGGTAAAACAGCTATAGCCGTAGATGCAATGATTAACCAGGCGAAGACTATCAATATTGGCCCAGATGCTGCCCAGAAGGGTATGTTTAGTATTTACGTTGCCATAGGACAACGTCGTTCTTCAGTTGTAAATTTGGTTGAAGCCTTGCGAGAATACGGAGAAGAAGGTAGTTTGGCCATTGACTATACTTGTATAGTGGCTGCGACTTCTTCGGACTCTGCTGCATTACAGTATTTGGCCCCATATACCGGCTGTACAGTTGGAGAATGGTTTCGTGATAACGGCATGCATGCAGTTGCTACTTATGACGATTTAAGTAAGCAGGCAGTTGCTTATAGGCAAATGTCACTATTACTACGGCGTCCCCCAGCCAGGGATGCCTTTCCCGGAGACGTGTTTTATTTACATTCGCGTTTATTAGAACGTGCGGCTAAATTAAACCCTGACAACGGATCAGGGTCTCTTACCGCTTTCCCGGTAATTGAGACACAAGCAGGAGATGTTTCGGCTTTTGTTCCAACTAATGTAATTTCGATTACTGATGGTCAGATATTCCTTAACCCAGATCTATTTAAGGCTGGTATTCGCCCGGCAGTTGACGTAGGTATTTCCGTCAGTCGAGTGGGATCTGCTGCTCAATCAAAGGGTATGAAAGAAGTTTCTGGTTCACTAAAATTAGAGCTTGCCCAATATAGGGAAGCGCAGGCATTTGAAAAGTTTGGCTCTGATCTTGACCCCGTTACAAAGTTCAAGCTTATGAGGGGGGTACGTTTAGTAGAAATTTTACGCCAAGGTCAGTACGAGCCTTTAGACGTGAGTAAGCAGATAATTACAATCTTCGCAGGAATACACGGATTTTTGGATGGTTCGAGTATCGACGAGGTAAGAACTTTTGTGGGTTTTGTTAACAGTGATGAAGCAAAGTGATTAGACAAAGCACGTTACTGGGCGTTTGTGGAAGAAGGCATACGTTTGAATGAATTCAAACTAAGTAGTCTAACACGAACTGCCTTGTCTTCTGTGCTGGCAAATTATTTTGCTACCAAGCCGCTTCCAGAATCAAAAAGATTACTAGCCGGATAAGGTTTCGGTTATCTTGTGGAACTATTATTGCGGGGTAGGCAAGTGGTAAGCCGCCGGGCTCATGATTCGGTATTCGGTGGTTCGAATCCACCCCCCGCAAGAATGATGCTTCTTACCCAGAAAAAGGAATCCAAGTTGGAGACTCTTAGCTTAAATTTTGGTCCGCAGCATCCATCAGCGCATGGTGTGCTACGGTTGGTTCTAGAGCTAGATGGGGAGCGCGTTGTTCGTGCAGACCCTCACGTGGGCCTACTTCACCGGGGTACCGAAAAGCTTATTGAACATAAGACTTACCTCCAGGCGCTGCCATATTTTGATCGTTTGGATTATGTGTCTATGATGGCCCAGGAACACGGATATTCGTTGGCCGTGGAGAAACTGTTAAACAAGAACATTCCCTTGAGAGCTCAATACATAAGAGTTATTTTTTGTGAGTTGACAAGAATATTAAACCATTTATTGTCCCTCACGACCCACGCTTTAGACGTAGGCGCACTAACTCCATTTTTATGAGCATTTGAGGAGCGTGAAAAGTTAATGGAATTTTATGAGCGAGTATCCGGTGCTCGCATGCACGCAGCTTATATAAGACCGGGAGGAGTATCACAAGATGTACCCGCGGGGCTTTTATCTGACATTCATATTTTTATAGAGCAATTTGGCTCTCGGGTTGATGAAATAGAAGAACTTCTTACCGAAAACCGTATATGAAAGCAAAGGTTAGTTGGTGTTGGTGTGGTAAACGCTCGATCTGCTCAATCTTTTGGATTTAGTGGTGTGATGTTACGGGGTTCTGGAGTAAAATGAGATCTTCGTAAAAGCCGTCCTTATGAGGTGTACCCACAAGTGGAATTTGACATACCTGTTGGTAGTAGTGGTGATTGCTATGATAGGTACTTAATACGTATAGAAGAAATGCGGCAAAGTATTAGAATTGTTGAACAGTGTCTTAAAGCAATTCCAAAAGGGCATATAAAGGTTGATGATAATAAAGTTGTTAAGCCTAGTAGGCCACAAATGAAGCGCCGAATGGAGTCCCTTATACATCATTTTAAATTATTCACAGAAGGGTTTCGAGTGCCCTCAGGGGAGGCTTATGCTGGCATTGAGGCACCTAAAGGTGAGTTTGGTGTATACATTATTTCTGATGGAACTAATCGTCCCTATAGGTGCAAAATAAAGGCCCCTGGCTTTGCCCACTTAGCGGGCTTAGATTTTATGTCTCGCGACCATATGATAGCGGACGTAGTTGCTATTATTGGAACCCAAGACATAGTTTTTGGTGAGGTCGATAGGTAATTCTATGTTTAAGAGGAGACAAAAACAATTTTGTGTTTTAAGGCATAAAAAGAAAACACTAGGCCCTGTTATTTTATTTTCTAGAGAGGGAGAAGGTTTTTACTCCCCCAAGAGAGTAACTAACTTTGTATTGAAATCGTCAAATCCAAGGGTAGTTTCCCGAGGACTAAATCGTTGTGTTTTAAAACCAATTGATGCAAATTGCAATGTTGCAGTTGTGCGGGGATTGCCTTTATGAGGTAGTTGGCTCGAAGCCATTAATAATTCGACCACAAGCCCTACACTTTGTTTGTCTTGGCCTATTCGGGATATACTAAATAGTATTCAGTATAACCCGAATAATTTTCTATGAATACAAAGACTACCGTTTAACTTTTACTTAACAATACGTGCAATATTACGCTTTCGAATACGCTAATATTCTAGTTTTTTTCTGTGCAGGTGTAGCCTTGGGCCTAGTGCTTTTGGCGTTGTCCTTTTTATTATCAAAAGAAAGAACCTTGGATTCAGAAAAGCTTTCTGCTTATGAATGCGGGTTTGACCCTTTTGAGGATTGCCGATCCGAGTTTAACATTCACTTTTATTTAATAGGTATTCTTTTTATTGTATTTGATCTCGAAGTGGTCTTGCTTTTCCCATGGGCCGTATCTGTTGGTGCCTTGGGACCCTTTGCTGTCTGATCCGCTGTAGACTTTTTATTAGAGTTAACGTTAGGCTTTGCCTTTGTTTGGCTCGCAGGTGCTCTAGAACTATAAATGATACTAATTAGCGCTACACCACAAGATTTGCTGTATAGTTTTCCGGCCGAGGCACTATTAATAATATCCCTTTTGTCTCTCCTACCTCTTTTTGCCGTAGACAATTTTAACAGGGATCACGGATACATATGTCTACTTTTATTGTCGATTGCCTGCGCATTTTTATCTTTAACTGCTCAGCACGGTGTGTTTGGCCTTTTGATTAGCAACTCTTTCTCCGCAAACGCAAAGTTCTTGGTATCCTTGGTGTTTTCTCTAGTTTTAATAATAGATAATTATTGCTCTAGAGCAGGAAAAGGTGCTCTTCTTTTATTAGGCTTTGCGTATTTAGGAATGGTTTTGTTGCTATCTTCTGCAGACTGATTTTTCCTATTTCTTTCTGTAGAGCTATTAGCCCTGTCATCTTACTGTCTTATTGGATTAGCCCGGACTCGCCGATCTTTAGAAGCGGCTCTCAAGTATTTTGCTGCGGGTGCAATGAGTACCTGCCTCATGCTATTTGGCGTTCTCGTACTATTTTTATCATGCGAAACAACTTCGTTTTTTGCATTCCCAAAAGCAGCTAGTGCTGCATTGCCCTTCACCGTTTTTATTGTTACCTCTCTTTTATTAAAATCGGGGTCAGCCCCCTTTCATTATTGGGTAGCAGACGCTTATGAAGGGGCGCCCTCACCGGTAACTGTTTTTTTAGCAGTAACTGTAAAATTATGTGTGTTTTTAATCATATGTCGTGTGATTTCGGGGCCCCTTATACTAGGTCTGGCGTTTTGGCGGCCAGTATTAATTATCTCCGCTTCCTTGTCAATAATTATAGGTTGTTTGGGAGCATTATTTCAAAAACGCATAAAGCGGTTGTTGGCTTATAGTTCCATTAACAACGTTGGTTATGCCATAGCTGGGCTTTCTGCGGGAAACTTGAGCGGTATTCAGGCTTCTTGTACATATATTATCTTTTACTGTGGCGCTCTGTTGTTACTTTTTAGCCTAATTCTGGGACCTTATGGGTCCAAGCCAATAACATATGTTGCTGAATTGCGAAGATTAAGTCCTAATAGGCAGTCATCTATTATATCCGCCTTGGCATTGTTTTCCATGGCGGGTATACCGCCATTATCAGGATTCTGGATAAAGTTTTTTGTACTCTATGAGCTTATAGCTTCAAAACTGTACGCACTTGCAATTATAGGTGCCTTTGCTAGTATTATTAGTAGTTTTTACTATGTTAGTTTGATAAAAGTGTTATACTTTGAAGAGGGTCCTGTTGTTATAGGGGATAATACTCCAGCTCTGCCGGCCCCAATCCTGTTCTTGTTAGTTATTTCCCTCTCAGCATACCCGCTGTTTCCGGGTACAATTACTAGCTTGTCAGGATCTTTTGCCCTAGGGTTTTTTACTGAATTTTTATAACTCCAGGTAAGTTAAACTTAATTTCCCCCCTTCCGGGTAATATCGCATTTGTGTCTAGCCATGAAGAGCCTTATGGTTCATTTGTTAAACACTTGGCTGCTTCTTGTTCGCAACCATTTTCTCATAGGGCTAGAGGAGCAAATGGGGGGTTGACAAACTCTAGCTGATTTGAGCCTCACTTGAGCTCTGCTCAAGTACCCTTTTCCCTTGTGTTATGTTTTAGCCCCGACCCATTAATTATACGTGAAGCAAAGGCAACAGGTGTTCCTGTTATTGGATGCTATTCAAAAAACCCAAAAGAAGCCGTGCTTGCGGCCGCTTATTTTTCTTCCCTTATACGAGCCCGTATTTGTATTGATTGTGGTGCAAGGGATTCAAGCTAGTAAAAATTTAATGCCCAAAATAGATAAAAACTCTAACGAACTTCAGGGTAAGCGTAGGCGCAGGTTAAGGGGCCCTAGGTTTCGAAATTTGTTACCCATACAAGAACTTAGACTTGGTCGACGAACCAAAAGGCCTAGTAAAGAAAAAGTCCCAAGAAAAAGAAGAGAACGCAAACGGTTTACAAATAAACAAAAACCAATATTACATTTATTTTTACTAAATGCGCACTGAAGGAGATCGCGGTACAAACTAGATAAGGATAAGCGCCGATTATCAGGCCATATTTTTGCATTTAAATCGTACTATGGGCTAGAGGATAGCTTTATCAAAAGAACAGTACAGTCTAAAATTAGTAAACCCAACCGAACAGTGGAACTATTCAACAGCTTTGAATCTCGTTTGGACGTAACCCTTGTGAGATTGGGTTGAGCGCCTAACCTTGTTACAGCACGAGATTGGTCAACCAAGGGCAAGGTTGTTGTTCACCGAGATTTTGGGAGTTTAAAAGATTACCCACTACCTGCTAATCCAGGTACAGTACTTGTTCCTGGTGATCGGATAAGAACACATGGTCGCGAAGAAATCTCGTTTAATATGAGGTGTCGTTACAAAAAGGTTCGTTGGCGAGCTGCCACCCGATCCCTATATCCTACTAAAAAACCTAGGGGGTTTGATCGCAAGGCTTTTTCTAGGTATAAGTGATCAAAAAGGTATCGCCCATGATCTAGATTCATGAGGTACTTTCTTTACCACCCACCCTCTTTTATTGTTAACTATAATTTATTATCAGCGGTATATAGGCCTACCCCTACCACAATGCCTATTGCAATGAGATATCCTTCTCATTTTGGAGGCGGTTTTTTTTTCTGACAAGAGTTGTTTGACGCATATCGTCGGCGTTAGTTTTTATTGGCGCATCGTTTAGTGGTAAAGACGCTGGGTTTTGATTCCAGAAACAGGGGTTCGATTCCCCTTGCGCCAAGTGCCTCAGCTAGATGTTGTATCTTTTTTCAACCAAGTTGCCTGGTTGACCTTTTCTTTTGGTATTTTATTGCCTATGTTTAGTTATCTATTGCTTAGGCCTTATAGTCATTTGTTATCGGCGCGAAAATCTGTTCCGCAGTCATTTTTAGGAGTTTCAACTGCCCAGTATCGTGTGTCTTTTACTGCCCCAAGGTCCAATAAGCCTTTTATGGCACAAAAAGAGGGAAACGTAAACCCTTCTTGCGTCGAATCTTTTAGAAAAGACGCATATGCAAAATTAGCCTAAATGTTTGAATTGTTAGAAGCACCCGAGCACCTACCATTGCGGGATCTTTGTCTTCTTGGCTCAACCGTTTATTGTGCCGGAGTCTCCGGTATTTTAATAAACAGGAGGAGTTTATTAAACACACTAATAAGCCTAGAATTAGCTCTACTTGGTATATTTTTGACCTTCGCACTATATTCCCAGTGTGCGTTAATCCCTTTGGGACAGGTAATTAGCTTGCTAATTCTAGTCGCAGCAGCTTCTGAATCGGCGGTAGGTTTAGCGCTAGTGGTACTCTGATACAGAACAGGCGCAAGCCTTAATGTAGTGAAAATTTGTCATTTAAAGGGGTAAATTTTTTAGTACATGATATTTAGTCCATTAGAACAATTTGAGGTTAACAGCTTGTTAAGTATTGCTTTCCCATCTACAAGCACCGGGGAAATGTCCGTTTGGTTACTTTTTTCTAATGCCAACTTGTTTACAATTATGGTTACTCTAGTAATTGTGTTCGTATTCAGGTATATTAGCCTTTATCCAGGCCTAGTACCGTCAAGCACTATGCAATCATTTTCAGAAAGCATAGTGTCATTTGTTGGAGGCATGGTCAGGGAAAATACTGCTGCAAAACATAGGATATTTCTTGTTTTTGTCCCATATGTTTTTACTGTGTTCTCTTTTATACTAGTGTCTAACTTCGTGGGAATGGTTCCGTACAGCTTTACTGTAACAAGTTCACTGGCGGTTACCCTTGCCATAGCAGCCGCAAGTTTTATCGGTGTAAATATTGTAGGTGCAAGGATCCACAAATTAGGGTTTTTAGCTATTTTTTTACCGCCAGGCTGCCCCGTGTTTATATCCCCCTTTATTATTCTTATAGAAACCGTTTCATACGCCGCTCGGGTTCTCAGTTTATCTATCCGATTATTTGCAAATATGATGGCAGGGCATACTCTTTTAAAGATACTAGCCGGGTTTGCTTGACAAATGTTGGGTAGTGGTGGAGTTTGGTTGTTAGTGGGTTTGGCTCCTATAGCCATAATATCCGCTGTTAGCGTTCTAGAACTCGCAGTTGCCTTTTTACAAACATATGTGTTTACAGTTTTAATTTGTTTGTATATCAAAGATGCCGCAGAACTTCACTAGGCAGTTTTAAAGCCCTTTAGCGCTAGGGCCATGATGCACTTGGATGCAGCCTCAAGGTGACAAATACTGTTCCAGGACCCTGCAAGTCCTGTAATGGAGGGTATTATCGAATTTCACCACGACCTAATGTTTTTGCTTGTGTTTATTGTCTTTTTCGTATTATACATGTTGGGCGCGATTGTTTTTGGGTTTACCAAAACCGCACCGGCAACCCGATTGGTTCCTTTTAGCCATAACACAGCTCTTGAAGTAGCGTGGACAGTTATTCCCAGCCTTGTTCTACTTTTTGTAGCTGTGCCATCTTTCGCGTTATTATACTCAATTGATGAGCTGATTAACCCTGCTTTAACTTTAAAAGCAGTTGGGCACCAATGATATTGGACTTATGAATATTCAGATTATGGTGTCGAATACGGAACAGTTAATGTGGAAAGTTATATGGTTCCCGACGAAGACCTTACCCCTGGAATGTGTAGGGTTTTGGAGACAAACAACCGTGTAGTTTTGCCTGCCAATGTACATGTGCGGGCTGTGGTCACTTCTGCAGACGTTCTGCATTCTTGAGCGATACCCTCACTCGGCGTTAAAGTCGACGCTTGCCCTGGCCGTTTAAATCAAGCAGCTATATTTATAAAAAGGGAAGGTGTTTACTTTGGACAGTGCAGTGAAATCTGTGGCGTAAACCACGGCTTTATGCCAATAGTTATACAAGCTGTTTCTTTAGAAGAATACGCTACTTGGTTTAAAAATAATCTAGAAGCTTAGGCCTAGTAAAAAATAGTATTTCGCGACAGCCACTAGAATGCGACTACACAAATATCAAGAATATATTTTGCGAAACCTGCAAGTTTCTAAACACTACGTACCTAATGTTCACGAGTGCTCGGTTGTTTCATCTACTCATATGCAAATAAGCCCGCTTTCAACAAACAGGCTGGCACTCTTAAATTGTGCAATTAGTATAATTGCACTAACTTCCGCCAGACCTGTTTTTCTAGTAAAAACTAGCAGGCGAACAAAAACTACGAGTGTTTCTGGGGCAAGAATTAAGATGCGAGGAATCCGTGCACTTACCTCTATTGAATCTCTTAGGGTACTGTCGTTTTATTACGCGGTGAATTTTAGGGGCTTTGCAAAACCCCCCTTCAATAAGACACACAATTTTTCCTTGAGACACATAGGTTTTTCAAGGCAACTTTTCAGAGCATTTGATTCTGGCCTTATGGGCTTTGAGGACGAAGATTTACAAGCTTTTCTACAGATTTACTCTAAAGGAATTTGTATTGGAGATTCGATAACACCTCGAGCCTTGAGACTTCCGATGATCGATGAATAACAAATTCTAAGGCCCTGTAGCTCAGCGGTAGAGCGACCGGCTGTTAACCGGCAGGCCCCGGGTTCGATCCCCGGCGGGGCCTGGGCGCATAGTTCAGCGGTTAGAACGCCCGCTTGTCAAGCGGGAAACACGGGTTCGATTCCCGTTGTGCCCGTTGCCTTTACATGTTATTACTAATAATACTAATCCCTTTGGTGGGCTCCGTAATATCACTCATCTTGCGTCCTAGTGATGCACCGCGCTTTTCTATTGCACTCAGCTCCGCCGTATTTGCGGCGTCGACACTTTTTTGGTTATTTTTTGATAATGTTGATGGTAGGTATCAATTTACAGAGACCGAACAGTGATTTGGCTACATGGGAGTACCTCTACATTTTGGAATCGACGGTATATCCCTTTTTTTTGTATTATTAACCACTATTTTAACCCCAGTATGTATTTCAACCTCGACTGTAAACAAACAAGCCCCTTTGTTTTCAGCGGTCTTCTTATTTATGGAAGCTTTATTGATAGCGGCTTTTTGTGCAGTCGATATGATAACATTTTACGTATTCTTCGAAGGTGTATTGATTCCTATGTTTATACTAATAGGAGTTTGGGGTTCACGTTCCCGCCGAATCAGGGCCGCATACTATTTATTCTACTATACCCTAGTGGGATCTATATTTATGCTTATTGGCACTCTTTATATATACTCAGAGTTGGGAACAACTAGTGTGTATGCATTACATGCGCACCAATTTTCTCCCCTTGAGGAAACTGTTTTATGGCCCCTATTATTTATTGCATTTGCCGTAAAAGTGCCTATGATGCCTTTTCACGTCTGACTACCCGAGGCGCATGTAGAAGCGCCGACAGCGGGATCTGTTGTTCTTGCAGGAATACTTTTAAAACTAGGAGGGTACGGGCTTTTACGTTTTGTAATACCAACACTACCTGCGGCCACTGAGTACTACCTTCCGCTCGTATTAACTATTGCATGTATTAGCGTTATATACAGCTCCCTAACCACCCTAAGGCAAATTGACCTTAAGAAAATAATTGCCTATTCTTCGGTAGCCCACATGAATGTTGGTATGTTGGGGCTTATATCGTTAAATACACAAGGAGTTGAAGGCTCGCTGTTTTTAATGATAGGGCATGGTATTGTTTCCAGCACCCTTTTCCTAATGGTTGGGGTTTTGTATGACAGACACCACACACGCTTGATTAAGTACTATGGAGGACTAACACAAACAATGCCAGCCTTTTCTGCATTATTCCTATACTTTTCCCTAGCAAATATGGGACTACCCGGAACAAGTAATTTTGTTGGGGAAATTCTAGTTTTTATAGGAATATTTACCAGGTCACCGGTAGCCGCATTTATAGCTGCTTGAGGTATGGTACTTGGAGCCGCGTACTCATTGTGACTGCACAATCGCATAAACTACGGCACACTAAACACAAGAAACCTAACCGCATTCTGTGACCTAACCAAATTCGAACTCGCAATCCTCTCTTTTATGTGCGTTGCAAGCCTAATAATAGGAATATACCCTGCACCAGTTACAGACGTTTTGCACGCACCCGTTTGTTACACATTACGTGTCTAAACAAAAGTATTATATACCTAGCAGCAGACTTTCAATTTCTTATAACAAGCAGGATCCTATAGCAAAATCCTGGTTTGTAAAAAAACTTATAGGCTGCATGCCACTAAAAAGTAGAAACCGAAATAGATCACTGGTTTTTAAGGTCCTAAACAAACTCAAAGAAAAATACAATAGAGGAAACCCCACACTAGCGCTTGTCATGGGCCTACACAAGGCACAACCTACCTTTTGGATAAAGGTAATAAGAAAGGGCAAGAGGGAGTACCGAATACCAGTAAGACTAACACCACTCGGACGGTATAAGAAAAGCATAAGGTGGCTCGTAAAAGCGCTCCGAACAAGAAACGAGCCGTCGCTAGACAGGCGACTATTTGCAGAACTTTATGACATTATAGAGAACAGGTCAGTAATTTTTTCATGACGCGATTCTTTAGTTAAAGAAGTTTTCCGTAATAGGCACAACGCCAACTATAAGTGATAACAA
>ERZ1740072.261-NODE-261-length-22604-cov-5.891392_pt1 | contig 22604 bp, 21 predicted proteins | sample MGYA00581733_ERZ1740072 | MGnify/ENA primary metagenome ERZ1740072 (study PRJEB43018, sample SAMN04849741) | marine metagenome | isolation source: floating plastic debris | place: Pacific Ocean | collected 2008-08-30 | study: EMG produced TPA metagenomics assembly...
GCCATGGACAAGGCGATGCGTGGTGGTCAGATCGTGGCGTCCTTCCCGGTCGAGATGGATGACCAGATCATGCTTGCCACGTCCAAGGGCCAGTCGATCCGTGTACCGATCGAAGGCATCAGCTTCCGATCGCGCAGCGCAGGCGGCGTCAAGGTGTTCGACACTGGTAAGGGCGAAGAAGTTGTGAGCGTGGCCTGGATTGCAGATCAGGGCGACGAGGCGGAAGACGCGGGAGACACCGAATAACCGGCTTCCGCCCAAAAGACTTAAGCGCCCTAGCACATCGTCTTTCTGTTCATCGGTAACCTTCCATTATCACTCATTGCGTTAATGGAGGGGAAGCAACCGAACATAGGGCGTATGATGGACATAAAAATCCTTGAAGAGCAGTGGACTCCGTCGCTGCGCACTGCAGGTGCCAAAGTATGGACTCTGATGGAGCCCGAGCTTGACCGTATCATGCGCGATATCTACGGATTTCTGATCGGCTCCCGTCCCGAAGCGGTGACAAAGGATCAAATTGATCGCGGACGTATCAAATTCGAAAACATCCTTCAGGGGCGGTTTTCGGCCCAATACATTGAAACACAGCAGAAAACGACGCGCCTTCTGATGGAAAAAGGAGTGCCATTTGACAAGTACTTGATGTGCTATGTCATCTATCACCGAGAGGGTGCGTTGTGTCTTGCCCGCCATGCCGCCGAGAACGGCAAAGTTGACGAGGCGATGTTCAACGCGCTGCACCGCGGCCTTCAAAGCGACGCGTGCGTGTCAATGAATGGCTATTTCGATGCAATGGAAGCTCAAAACAGGCAAGAACGGCGCGAACTGACGGCCGAAAACAATCAGAAAATCATGAACATCTCAAAGTCGATTGGTGATTTTTCAACACAGACCAAAATGCTCGCGATCAACGCCGCGATTGAGGCTGCGCGCGCAGGCGATGTGGGCAAAGGGTTTGCCGTTGTTGCGTCACAAGTCAAAGCCGTGGCAACCAAAGTTCAGGACGCAACGGATGAAATCGCGCAGCTGGCAAGGGTCGAGTAAACGCAAAAAAGCCTCCAACACCCGCCGCCAACACAGGTCTGGCAGTCTTGAACGCGCGCCGTATGTGGTTCAGTTCATAAACTGGGCGACAGCGGTGGCGACGGGGTACGTCGCACGCCAGACGCAGCGCGCGAAACCGTTGACAGTCGCGCCACAAAACTCACAGCGCGTAAATGTCGCTAAACTTGCTCTTGAGATATCCCAGCAACGGTTCTGGGCCGGGAGCCATCCCGCTGGCTTTTTCGATCACGTCGCGTGGTTCATACAACCCGCCATGGCGTTGCAGGTTCTGCGCCAGCCATCCGGTCGCCGCTGATGTGTCCCCTCGCGCCAACTGTGCATCCAGATCCGGCACTGCCACGCGCAGCGCTTCGTGTAGGCACCCGGCATAGACGTTGCCCAAACTGTAAGTGGGGAAGTACCCGAACAAGCCAACCGACCAGTGCACATCCTGCAGCACACCGTTTGACGCCTTGTCGACCGCATAGCCGAAGTCAGCCGCAAACCGGTCATTCCACGCCGCCTCCAGATCCCCGACCTGCAGATCACCCGCCATCAGGGCCCTTTCGAGATCAAAGCGCAGCAAGACATGCAGATTGTACTGCACTTCGTCCGCTTCGGTGCGGATATAGCCATTCGAGACGCGGTTGACGGCAGCATAGAAAGCATCTTCGTCGCTGATTCCGAAATCTCCGAAGGCGTCGCGCATCTGACCAAACAACCAGCCAGTAAAGGCGCGGCTGCGCCCAATCTGGTTTTCGTAGATGCGGCTTTGGCTTTCATGCACACCCATCGACACGCCCTGCCCCAACGGTGTCAGCAAATGGTCTGTGTCAATGTTTTGCTCATAGCACGCGTGCCCAACCTCATGGATGGTCGAGTAAAAGCAATTGAACGGATCATCCGCATTCGTGCGGGTGGTGATCCGCACATCCAAGCCAGACCCGGACGAAAACGGATGCACGGCCTTGTCGATGCGGCCATGTTCGGTATCGTACCCAAAGGCCTGCGCCAAAGCTGCGCTCAGTTTCAGCTGTGCGGCCTCATCAAATGGCCCCGTGACCCCGGCAGGCATGGGCCGCTCAAGGATTGCAGCACGCAATTCGCTCAGCGCGGGACGCAGTGCGCCAAACATGCCTTCGAGGTCCGCTGCCGTGATGCCCGGCTCGTAATCGGCCAGCATCGCGTCATAGATGTCACCGCCGGCCGCCAGCGCTGCACCTTCTTCGCGCTTAAGGTCGATGACTTCGGACAGAACGGGTGCAAAGGCGGCATAATCGTCCGCTTCCCGCGCTTCTGCCCATTTGCCCTGCGCGGCTGACGTCACGCGCGCCAGCGTCGCTGCCAGTTGTGCAGGGACCTTGCTTGCCCGCTCATAGCTACGGGTGATTTCGCGCAGGTTGGCGGCCGCAACCGGGTCAAGTGATGCGCCCTTCAGCGCGGCGAGCCAGTCGCCAACACGTGGGTCTGTGCGCCGGGCGTGAAGTACCGTTTCCAGCGCTGCCATCTCTTCCGCCCGCTGTGGTGCAGCGCCGGGTGGCATAACCGTTTCCTGATCCCAACCCAGCCGACCGGCGATCTGCGCCAGTGCCTGCGTATCGTGATCATAGGCCATCAGGTCTTCATAAGCGCTCATGCGGCATTTCCTCTGAGAGATGTTGCAAGGGGATAGGCCGCCAGAAACCGCGCGCGCAGGATCAGCGCCCACAAGACAACGGCCAGGAACTGGTGCAGAATCGCGACCTGCCACGGCGCGCCATACAAGACGGTTACAATTCCAAGCGCGATTTGCAGCGCCATCGCAGCCATCACCGCATTGAACGCAAACCGCGTATTTGGATGTGCCGACCGCCGCCCGCGCAGCCAGACGACCACGGCAAAGATCGCCAGAAGGTACCCGGAGACGCGGTGTATGAACTGCACCAGACCCGGGCTCTCAAACAGGTTGCGCCACCACGGCTCGAACGTGAAGGCCGACGCCGGAAACACCTGCCCGCCCATCAAAGGCCAATCCGTGTAACTGCGCCCGGCGTCAATCCCGGCCACCAACGCGCCAATCAGGATCTGCAGAAACGCAAAGTGCATGAGGCCCGTGGACATCGAAAACAGCTTGCCCTCTTTGTCCCGGCGCGCCTGCATCAGCTCCCGCTCGGGCCGACCCATGTGATAGATATACCATGCGATGAACCCCAGAATGACAAAGGCAAGCCCCAGATGTGTGGCCAGACGATAGCTTGCCACGTCGACCATGCCTTCACCGACAGTCACGCCGCTGGCGACCATCCACCAGCCGACCGCGCCCTGCAGCCCGCCTAGTGCGCCCAGACCCAGCAAGGACAGTGTCCAACCCGTTGGAATCTTGCGGCGCAAAAGGAACCAGAAAAACCCGATGGCCCAGACCACACCGATGACCCGGCCCAGTTGGCGATGGCCCCACTCCCACCAGTATATCACTTTGAAATCAGGCAGCTCCATCCAACTGTTCATGATACGAAACTCGTCGATGGCCTGATATTTGGCAAACTCCGATTCCCAATCCGCTGCAGTCATGGGCGGTATCGCACCGGTAAGGGGGCGCCATTCCGTGATGGACAGCCCGCTGTCCGTAAGCCGGGTCAGCCCGCCCACCGCAATCATGACCACAACAAGCGTAAACAGCATGATCAGCCAAACCCGAATGGCCCCACGTGCGCCGCCACGCCCGCGGTCGATCACTCCAGTCTGCACGACCTGTTTCTCGGTCGTTCCAACCTCTTCGAAAATACTGCGGTTCTTCGCCATTCACGGCCCTCATGTCTCACGCTCGCCGCGCAACGTAAGGTCGCGGCCCACAGACGTCCAGCGTCAGCGCGCCTGTGCCCAACGGACCATCTGACGCAGCGTGCCGTGCAGGGTTTGGACGTCGGCTCGGGTCAGCGGCATCCGGCTCCACATATTGCGCAGGTTGATCTTCATGCTCGCCGCCTTGTGGTCGGGGAAAAAGAAGCCCGCCGCGTCCAGCCGCTCTTCAAAATGGCGCGCGAGGTGTTCGACTTCGTCGCCCGTGGCCCACTCCGTGCCCGCCATCTCTGTTGTGACTGGCGTCACATCCCCAGCGGCACGCATCCACTCATAGCCCACCAAGAGCACGCATTGTGCAAGGTTCAGCGATGGAAACTCCGGATTTACGGGGACCGAGATCAGCGCGTTGGCTTGCGCAATATCCTCGTTTTCAAGGCCTGCGCGTTCAGGACCAAACAGTACGGCCACGTGCTGGTTGTCCGCAATGCGCGCGGCTGCGTCTTGCATCGCCGCTTCAGGGCTTAGCACCGTTTTGGTCAAATCTCGCTGGCGGGCCGTGGTGGCGTAAACGTAGGTACAATCACTTAACGACCCTGCCAGATCGTCGTGCACTGTTGCGCCATCCAGCACCCGGCCCGCGCCGCTGGCCATCGCAACGGCGGCCGGATTGGGCCAGCCATCGCGCGGCGCTACAATGCGCATCCGGTCCACGCCAAAATTCAACATTGCACGGGCGGCAGCCCCGATGTTCTCGCCCATTTGGGGCCGTGTCAGCACAAAAGTCGGTGTCATGCTGCGCACCTACCGCAAGGCATAACGGGCGCGCAATCCCTTCATCTTGCCAAATAAACTTCCGCCGGAGGCATAAAAGTTTCCTTCTGCACATCAATCCGCTAGAGAACGGCCAAAGCAAAAGGACGACCCGAATGAGTGAGCCCGAGCAAGGCCCCGAACAAGAGCGCGAGCAGCCACAGCTATACCTGCTGACCCCACCCATGTTCGATCTGTTGACATTTCCTGACCAGTTGGCGGGCCTGCTTGATGCCCACGACATCGCCTGCATCCGCCTGGCGTTGGCCACCCATGACGAAGACCGTATTGCCCGCGCCGCCGATGCCTGCCGTGCTGTGGCCCATGCGCGCGACGTGGCAATCGTTGTCACCGATCACGCCGGCCTGGCCGAACGGCTGGGCCTTGACGGGGTTCATCTGTCGAGCGCAAAGCAGTCTGTGCGCGACGCGCGCAAGGCGCTGGGGCCCGACGCGATTGTCGGTAGCTATTGCGGTGCTTCCCGCCATGATGGGCTGACCGCGGGAGAGGCAGGCGCAGACTATGTGGCCTTTGGGCCTATCACGCCTTTTGGCGATGTCGCAGCGGCAGAGGATGACCTGTTTCAATGGTGGTCGGACGTGGTCGAAGTCCCTGTTGTGGCCGAGGGCGGATTGAGCCCGGACAGCGTTGCACGCCTTGCCCCGATGACCGATTTCTTTGCTATTGGCGAAGAAATCTGGAGCGCCGACGATCCGGCCACCGCCCTCGGAACACTGACCGCGCCGCTGACGTAACGTGGGGGTGTCACCGCACCCAACATCTCACAAAAGCGTACGCTCGATCACCCAGTAGATCGCAATGCCTGCGATGATCAGAGAGCCAGTCATTGACCAGGCGCGGAACATCACCGGGTATTCGGTCACCAGTTCCTCTACGCCCGTAAGGCGCGCCGCCACCGCCGCTCGGCACCCAAGGAACAGCGCCGTCGCCGCCATCGCAATCACCGCCAGCTGGCCGAGTTCAACGCCGACATTGAACCCAAGCAGTGCCGGAACGAACTGCGCTTCGGGTAGGCCAAACTCGCCCAGCACCGACGCAAACCCAAGCCCGTGCAGCAGGCCAAACCCGAACACGACGGCCGGTCGCCACGGAGTAAGCCCTCGCGAAAAAATGTTTTCAACAGCGACATAGACGATGGACGCCGCAATGAGCGGCTCAACAATACTGCCCGGCACACTGATATGACCCAGCGCCCCAAGCGCGAGTGTGACCGTATGCGCCAGTGTAAACGCGGACACCTGCCACAGCAGAGGACCGAGCTGTGTCGAAAGGAAAAACAGGCCCAACACAAAGAGGATGTGATCCAGACCCTTCGGCAGGATGTGATCAAATCCGACGGGGATATAGGCTGCAAAGACTTGCCATCCGGTCGTCTCCGTCCCTCCGGCCAGTGAAATCGGCCCGGATGTGCTGCCGCCGCCAACAAGGCCGGTATAGGGTGCATCGACACCCTGCTGCCGCACGACCAGATCGCCTGCTCCTGCTGGCCAAAGAACTTCGATGTCAGGCGCGCCCTCAGGGAGTGTCGCTGTGATGATCAGATCCGAGATGCGCGGCAATTCGCTGTCCGCCAGGACCGGCACCGTCACCTTATCAAGGGCCAACGCCAACGGCGTACCGGCGGCAGTCAACAGCGGAGTTGTATTCCAAGTCTCAATCAGATCTGTCGCACGTGACGCAACTTCCACATTAGAAAGCGCGCGCAACACATCGTAGTCACTCGCATTTTCGGCTGCGTCTGTGTCATCAACCTCATCCAGATTGATGCCAGAAAGCTGCGCCTCGATGTTGATGCGCATTTCAATCAACACTGCCCCATCCGTCACTGTCAGATCGGCAATTGTCGGTACCACCTCATGCGCGTTCGCCATACTGATCCATAGCACTGCCCAAAGGCTTGACATCACAGCCCACAGCCGCAGCTTGCTGGCAATAATCAACAAGGGTGTCGTCATGAAATCATCCCGATTTTTTCTGATCATGTGGTGCGCGATTTTCGCGGGCAGCGCAACCGCACATGAGTTCTGGATCGACGCGGAGGCATATCACGTCGCCCCCGGAGAGCAGATCGTCGCCAACCTCAAGAACGGGCAGGTTTTCGAGGGCACCTCACTGTCCTATTTGCCGCGCAATTTTTCGCGCTTTGACGTGATTCAGGGCTCTACCGGCAGGCAGGTGCAAGGGCGTATGGGCGATCGCCCCGCATTTGATCAGGCCGCACCGGGCGAAGGTCTGGTCACAATCGTGCACGAAACCACGCCATCCTTCGTGAACTACAAAGAGTGGGACAAGTTTCAAAAGTTCGCCGATCACAAGGGTTTTCCAGATATGGCGGCGCGCCACGCCGCAAATGGGTTTCCACCAGCTCCATTCAAAGAACGCTACACCCGACATGCCAAGGCACTGATCGGTGTTGGCAATGGCGAGGGTGCCGACCAGCCGCTTGGTCTGAAAACGGAGTTTGTGGCACTGACCAACCCTTATGCGCCCGAGTTTGACGGTCAGATGCGGGTGCAGGTCCTTTACCTTGATGCGCCACGCGCAGATGCGCAGGTCGAAGTGTTTGATCGCGCGCCCTCGGGTGAAGTGCAGGTCAGCCTCTATCGCACGGATCAAAGCGGTCGCGCGACGATCCCTGTACAACCCGGTCACGACTACCTTTTTGATGCGGTGGTGCTGGAACCTATTCTTGATGACGATGCAGCCGTTTGGGACACGTTTTGGGCTGCTCTTACCTTTGGCGTACCCGCACGTTGATTTGGTGCAGTTCGCCTTGCCTCTAACAGTCTGCAACGGCACAAGGGGCGCATGAGCAAAGCCGCTGACATTCTCTGTATCGGATCGGTCCTGTGGGACATGCTCGCGCGCGCCCCCATTGCCATGCGCCTAGGGTCTGATTCTCCGGGTCGGATCGAACGCATTCCCGGTGGCGTTGCCTTGAACATCGCCATGACACTGGCGCGCGGCGGCCTGACACCTGCCCTCCTTTCCGCCGTCGGGCGCGATGAGGCAGGTGATGAACTGATGGCCGCGTGCGAGGCACGGGGCTTGATCACCGATCTTGTCTATCGATCCGAAGACCTGCCCACCGATCAATACATGGCCATCGAAGCCGCCAACGGCCTGATCGCCGCCATCGCCGACGCCCATTCTCTTGAAAGCGCCGGTGACAAAATACTGAGCCCGCTCATCGATGGCAGGTTGGCGACACAGGATGCGCCGTACATGGGGCTTGTTGCGTTGGACGGAAACCTGACCCTGGATTTGCTGACAGAGATCGCCACGAGCCCCGTGCTTGTCGGTGCAGACCTGCGCGTCGCGCCCGCCTCCCCCGGCAAGGCCGAGCGGCTTGCGCCGTTTTTGACCAATGCGCGCGGCACGCTTTACGTCAATCTCGAAGAGGCCGGGATTTTGTGCCAGAGCGAATTCAACACCTCATACGAGGCCGCGGAGGCGATGCTGGAGGCAGGCGCGCAACGCGTGCTGGTCACACATGGCGGTGATGCGGCGACTGAGGGCACCAAGAACGGCTTAATCAGCCAAAAACCACCCCAAGTGGCTGTCACCCGCGTCACCGGTGCGGGTGATACGTTCATGGCGGCCCATATCGCCGCCGAAGGTCGCGGCGCACCACGCGAGGCGGCGCTGATGCAGGCGCTTGAAGCCGCATCCACCTACGCTTCTGGAAACACTCCGATATGATCGAACTGTCCCTCGCCCCCCGCGTCGTTGCAGCCCAAGCGTCAGGCACACCGCTTGTTGCGCTGGAAAGCACAATAATCACCCACGGCATGCCTTACCCGCAAAACCTTGAGGTCGCGCGTCAGGTCGAGGCAGACGTGCGCGCACAAGGTGCAGAACCCGCGACAATGGCCGTCGTCGATGGGGCTTTGCACGTGGGCTTGACCGACACGCAATTGGAAACGCTGGCGCAGGCCCGCAATGTTGCCAAGCTGTCGCGTGCTGACATGGCTGCCTGCATTGCCACGGGCGGCACAGGCGCAACCACCGTGGCCGCCACGATGATTGCCGCACGACTGGCGGGAATCGAAGTCTTTGCCACTGGCGGCATTGGAGGCGTCCACAAGGGCGCTGAAGCTACGTTCGACATCTCAGCAGATTTGCTGGAACTCGCCCAAACCCCCGTGACCGTGGTCGCCGCCGGGGCCAAGGCAATCCTGGATATCCCCAAAACTTTGGAAGTGCTGGAAACCCAGGGCGTTCCGGTGATCGCCTATGCACAAGACGATATGCCCGCGTTCTGGTCGCGCAGCGCCGGCATAAAAGCGCCCTTGCGCATGGACAGCGCCAGCGCAATCGCAGACGCGCACCGCGTGCGGCGCGCCATGGACATTCCGGGCGGACAGCTCGTGGTGAACCCCATTCCGCATGAGTCCGAGATTGATCGCGCCACTCTTGCCCCGATTATCGCGCAAGCCACAGCAGACGCCGAGGCGCACGCGATCACGGGCAAAGCCGTCACCCCCTATCTGTTACAACGCATTTTCGAACTTACAGAGGGGCGATCCCTGACGGCCAATATCGCACTGGTCCGCAACAACGCGCGGCTTGGCGCTGAAATTGCCACGCATTTGAGCATCCAAAGCCGTAATGCCTGATCCACAGGCACAAAGCCGCGCCGCAGCCATTGTAGTGCCCCCTGCCTTCCCCTACGTATCCCACGAACCAGTCGCGGGACGCATATGAATACCCCTTTCGATCCAGAAAAACCCCGCCGTCCCGGCCTGTTGTCCAGATTGCGGGCCTCTTTTCTGACGGGATTGGTGGTGATTGCACCTGTCGGCCTCACGATCTGGCTGATCTGGACGGTGATCGGTTGGATCGCCGGCTTTGTCTGGCCGCTGGTGCCAAATGTCTGGCAGCCGGATTCGATCGTGAACTACTGGCTCGGCAACCCGCGCATGATCAACCAGGACGGTGTGATCATCCCCAATCCAGACTGGATCGGCGTCAACGTGCGTGGCGTCGGGGTCATTGTCTTTCTGTTGTTCACCATTTTCGTGGGCTGGATTGCCAAAGGGTATATCGGCCGGTCCCTGATCCGCTGGGCCGAAAGCATTGTCGAACGCACACCCGTCGTGCGCTCGATCTATTCAGGCATAAAGCAAATCTCGGAGACAGTGTTTGCGCAGTCCGAGAGGTCATTCGAAAAGGCGTGTCTGATCGAATACCCGCGCAAAGGCATCTGGGCGATCGGCTTTATCTCGACAACGGCCAAGGGCGAAGTCAGCCAGCGGGCAGGCGATTCCGGCGATTTGCGGAGCATCTTCGTGCCGACGACGCCCAACCCGACATCCGGATTTTTGTTGTTCTTTCCGGCCAAAGACGTGATCGAACTGGACATGACGGTCGAGGATGCGGCCAAGCTGGTGATCTCGGCGGGCCTTGTTTACCCCAACGGCAAAGACGCGAAGGATGCTATCGAAGGGCAGAATAAAGCGTGATGCGTCGGGCCGTCCGGCCTTTAAATAAGCACAACGATAAGACCTTAAAATCTTTCCAAAGCCTTCCTTGCTTTCCTGTTAACTAAGTTTGCCATCTATGGCGCCATGCCTCTTCCCTGACAGACACTCTCCAATCTATCTCGCCGCACGATTCCCCAGTCTGTTGGTAAACCCGCGGGCAAGTTTCGGCCCCTCTGGGAAAAGGTGAGTCTCAAATCAGGCTTCAGAGAGGTTCATGTGTCTTGGCCTTACATCGAAAGGCATGCCTTACACGGCCGTTCAATGAGATCCTCGCATCGGGCCTGAGCTTTCTTGACACCGATTGACGCTGCTTCGCGCCAGCGCACCGCCGCAAGCGCCAAAAAAAAACGCCAGCACGAAGCTGGCGTTAAGTTATTGAGGCAGGTTTCATACAGGCAAGAAACCTATCGAGCAGTGACTTGGTTATAAGCAATTGCGCTCAAAGAGTCCAAGCTAAAAGTTTGATAATGCGTAAAGGTCCCAGCGGCGCTATTGTTAACAAAACAAGGGCGATTGAGGATTGTTGACGATATGGAGCGGGATTATTTCCAATTTGAGCGGGTGCGTTTGATCGCGTTCAGCGCGATTCTGTTAACCTTTGTGTCAGGTGCGATACAGACACAAGCAGAGCCAAGCCATGGCATAGCTATGTATGGAGCACCTGCTCTACCACCGGATTTTGTGTCCCTTCCGCACGCGAATCCCGATGCCCCCAAAGGCGGCGCGATCACGCTGGCCAACACTGGCAGCTTTGATTCGCTCAATCCCTACATCCAGAAAGGCAATGTGCCCTGGCAGTTGCGCTTTTTGACCCACGAATCCCTTATGGGGCGCAATCGGAACGAACCGTTTGCGCTATATGGCCTCCTCGCCGAATCGATTGAGGTGCCCGATGACCGGTCTTGGGTGGAATTCACCTTGCGCCCCGAAGCCCGGTTTTCTGACGGCAGCCCGGTCACGGTCGAAGACGTCATCTGGTCTTACGAGACACTGGGCACCGAAGGTCACGGGCGCTATCGCAGCCTGTGGACCCAGATCGAAACCCTGGAACAGGTCGGCCCGGCAACAATCCGCTTTACCTTCAACACCGAAAACCGCGAACTGGCCTTGCTGGCCGGGATGCGTCCGATTCTGCAAAAGGCCCAGTGGGAAGGCAAATCATTTGCGGACGCCGCCCTTGGCGATATCCCCATCGGCAGCGGGCCTTACGTGATCAGTGACTATGAGGCGGCGCGCAATGTCGTGCTGACACGCAACCCCGACTATTGGGGGGCCGATCTGAACTTTATGCGCGGCACTTTCAACTTTGACGCAATCACCATCGACTTTTACGGCGACGGCGACGTGGTGTTCGAGGCGTTCAAGGCTGGCGATGTATCCGCCATGCGCGAGTTCAACGCGGATGCGTGGGCCAACCAATACAGCTTTCCCCGGGTCGAAGCGGGCGCCGTGGTCAAATCGGAAATCAAGCATCAGAAGCCCTCGGGGATCACGGGCTTTGTCATGAACACCCGGCGCGCGCCCTTTGACGACTGGCGGGTGCGCGAGGCGCTGATCACGGCCTTCAACTTTGAATACATCAACGACACCCTGACCGGCGGTGCACAGCCGCGGATCACCTCCTACTTCTCCAACTCGCCACTTGCGATGGAACCGGGACCGGCCAAGGGCGATGTCGCTGCTTTGCTCGCGCCGTTCAACGGCAAGCTGCTGCCCGGTGTGATGGAGGGGTACGCCCTGCCCGAGAGCGACGGCACGTTGCGCAACCGTGCGGGCCTGCGCCGCGCGCTTGGCCTGATGGAAGAGGCCGGGTGGACCACCCAGGACGGCAAGTTGCGCAATGCGGATGGTCAACCCATGGCCTTTACCATTCTGCTGGATCAGCAACGCAGTGAAGACCGCGCGATTGCTGACCTTTACACACAAGCGCTTGCGCAGATGGGGATCGATGTCACAACCGAACTGGTCGACGGAGCGCAGTTCACTGCGCGCACCACAACCTACGACTTCGACATGACCTACCACCGCCGTGCCATGTCACTCAGCCCCGGAAACGAACAGTTTTTCTATTGGGGATCTGAGGCCGCGGATCAGGAAGGCTCGCGCAACCTGATGGGGGCCAAGGACCCCGCGATTGACGCCATGATCACTGCCATGCTGACAGCCCGCAGCGCCGAAGAAAGCGTGGCAGCCACCCGCGCCCTTGACCGTCTGCTGATCGCGGGCCGCTATGTCGTGCCGTTCTGGCAGTTCACGACCGGTCGGATCGCGCATGTGAAAGAGATGAAGCACCCGGAGGTCATCCCGATCTATGGCGATGGACCGGACTGGATGCCGCAATTCTGGTGGTACGAAGAGTAATTCCATGCGCCAGAAACTGATTGCCGAAGGGGTCGGCACGGCCATGCTGCTGATCAGCGTGATCGGTTCGGGCATCATGGGCGCGGCTCTGTCTGATGGGAATGACGCGATTGCGCTGCTGGCCAATGCAATCGCGACGGGGTGCATGCTTTATGTCATCATCACCGTTCTGGGACCTATTTCGGGTGCGCATTTCAATCCTGCCGTCACGCTGGCCTTTTACCTGCGCGGTGATATCACTGCCAAACTGGCGATGGGTTATGCTGTCGCCCAAGTGGTTGGGGGCATCATCGGCGTTTGGGCCACCCATGCGATGTTTGATCTGCCGATTCTGCAAACCTCTGAGACGCTGCATCGCAGCGGAATTGCCCAGTGGTGGAGTGAAATACTGGCCACTTTGGGCCTGCTCTTCGTCATTTTCGGTGGCCTCAAATCACGCCCCGAAGCCGTGCCAACGCTCGTTGCGCTCTACATTACCGGGGCCTACTGGTTTACGGCCTCGACCAGCTTTGCAAACCCTGCCGTAACAATTGCACGCGGATTTTCTGACACGTTTGCAGGTATTTACCCCAGGCACATCCCTGCTTTTGTTATCGTCCAGCTGATTGCGGCCATCTTCGCGCATAAGTTGTTTACAGCGTTTTTCGGTCGATAACGCTTGATCGAGAGCACATTTACAATAGAACTTAGCGTGGGGTGGATGTCTGACGTGCGTAAAGACCTGCTACGTCGTTTTCATGGCTTTGACAGAGCCAGACCAAGACCTGACGGGGGTACGCATGAACTGGAATGACCTGACCCAAAACTGGGCTGCGAGCTATCGCGCGTTGTGCACTGAGTTTCCAAATCTCGAACCAAGCGCGATGCCGTTTTTGAAAGCGGATCAAGACCGTTTCGAAAGTTATCTTGCGGCAACGCATGATATGTCCCTCAAAGAGGCGCAGACTGCGTTTGACGCTTATTTGACACGACAAACGACCAAGGAACGCCACACTGCCTAATTTAGGCCAGCGAGGTCACCCACAAGATCAGAGCGTCGTCATCACTGGTTGAGACGACATTGTGGCCCATCGTGGCATCGTAATAGGCGCTGTCGCCGCGCCGCATTTCCACCGGTTCGTAAAACTCGGTGTAGAGGCGGATGACCCCAGTCAGAACATACAGAAACTCTTCGCCATCATGGCGGACCCAGCCGTCAAACTCGTCCATCGTGCGTGCACGCACACGGGCCCGGTAGGGTAGCATCGTCTTTTTCGTCAGAGCCTCGGCCAGCAGTTCATGTTCGTACGTTACAGTGGCCTGCGCGTTGCCCTCGCCCGAACGCGTCATCACCATACGTCCGTTGATCTGCCCCTTTTCAGGCGGCGTGAACAACTGCGGCACCGAAATCTCGAGGCCAACTGCCAGCTTTTTCAGGGCCTCATAGGTCGGAGACATCTGCCCGTTTTCGATTTTTGACAGCGTAGAGCGCGCCAGACCCGCCTGCCCTGCCGCCTGTTCCAGTGTCCAGTCGCGCGCTTTGCGCAACTCGCGGACGCGCGCACCCAGGTCCAGAGGTTCGGGCATCTCATCGCCCCCGGTGGCACGGGCGATTTCAATCAACGATTTGGGGTCTTTTCCAGTCATGACGCCCTCTATAGGTCGCCGTCGTCATGCTTGCAACGCTGGCCGGCAACCCGTAGCGCTAGTGGGATGCTGAGCGTCACAGATCCCAAACCCTTTCCGCCGTGCCCAAACCCGTTCAACATGGCCGCTTACGTTCTCGGACGCGCCGATGTCATGCCAGACAAGGTCGCCGTGGCGGTGGTGTCTGACACACATGTCGAGCGGATGAGCTATGGCCAACTGGTGTCCGCTGTACGCGGCACGGGCGCTGGTCTTTTGCAGGCCGGGTGCGTACCGGGGGACAAGATCCTGCTGCGGCTGGGCAATACGATCGACTTTCCCATCGCATATCTCGGGGCGCTGGGTGTTGGTCTGGTGCCCATCCCAACGTCCGCCGTTCTCAAGGCGAACGAGGTGGCGGAGATCATTGCACAGATGCAGCCCCGCATCACCCTGCGCGACCCTGAAGTGGCATCGGCCCCGGGCGCACCGGAAATCGGGCTGGCCACGTTGCGCGCCATGCGCACCCTGCCCCCGGCCCCATGGGATCTGGGTGACCCGGAACGGCTTGGGTATGTGGTTTATACCTCTGGCACTGCGGGAATGCCCCGCGCCGTCGGACATGCCCATCGTGCGATCTGGGCCCGGCAGATGATGCATCAGGGATGGTACGGCCTACAGCAAAATGACGTGTTGATGCATGCAGGCGCGTTCAACTGGACCTATACGTTAGGCACAGGCCTGATGGATCCGTGGAGCGTGGGGGCCACCGCGCTGATCCCTGCACCGGGCACGCCGCCGGAGGCGCTTGGCGCGTTTCTGGATTGGCACAGGGGCACCTTGTTTGCGGCGGCACCAGGTGTCTACCGGCAGATGCTGGCGCGCGGCACTCTGCCGCCACTGCCCACCTTGCGCCATGGGCTCAGCGCGGGTGAGAAACTGCCACCCACGACGCAAGAGGCATGGATGCAGGCAACCGGTACGCCAATTTTCGAGGCCTACGGACTGTCAGAGTGTTCGACCTTTATCTCCTCAAGCCCTGATGCACCTTGTGCGCCAGATGCACTGGGACGGCCCCAGCCCGGACGCCACGTGGCAATTGTCGGCGCGCACGGTCCAGTGCCATTGGAAGATGTCGGCGACATCTCTGTTCATCGCAGCGACCCCGGCCTCATGCTGGGCTATGTCAACCACCCCGAAGAAACGCATGCCAGGTTCCAGGGTGAATGGTTTCTCACAGGTGATCTGGGACGCATGAGCGCGGATGGACAGATCCGCTACCTTGGGCGCAATGATGACATGATGAACGCGGGCGGGTATCGCGTGTCCCCCATAGAGGTTGAGGCGGTTGTATCAAAAGCCCAAGGTGTTGCGTCTGTCGGAGTGGCCGAGGTGGAGGTCAAACCGGGCGTGCGTGTGATCGTCGCGTTTTATACAAGCGACACCCCACTGGACGAGGACGCTCTGCACACCTATGTGCAACCGAAACTCGCCCCTTACAAACACCCGCGCGCCTATATCCGGATCGATCAGATGCCGACTGGTGCCAACGGAAAACTCCAACGCCGACGCCTGCCCCTGTTCTGGCCCAAAAACACGAAAGCCCATTAATATGACCGAAGCGACCAACGGCCCCGTAAAACTCGACATCATGTCAGACCCGATCTGCCCATGGTGCTATATCGGCAAGGCCCATCTGGATCGCGCGCTGGCGGCACATCCTGACCACCCCTTTGTGATCGAATGGCACCCCTTTCAGCTGAACCCTGACATGCCGGCAGAAGGTATGGACCGGCGCGCCTATCTTGAGGGCAAGTTCGGTGGCAAAGAAGGCGCAGTGCGGGCCTACGCTCCGGTTGTCGAAAACGCCGCCAAAGCCGGGTTGAAAATCGACTTTGAAGGGATGAAGCGGACCCCCAACACGCTCGATGCGCATCGCCTGATCCACTGGGCCGGGATTGAGGGCAAGCAGACCGCTGCCGTATCCGCCCTGTTCACTGCCTATTTTGTGGACGCCCGCGATATCGGGGATCACGAGGTGCTCGCCGATATCGCCGACAGTATCGAGATGGACGCCGCCGTAGTGACCCGCCTTCTGGCCTCTGATGCAGACCGCGCGGACATTTCGGCACGCGACACCCACAGCCGCAACATGGGCATCAACTCGGTGCCCACCTTCATCGTGGCCGGCAAACATGCCGTGCCCGGCGCGCAACCGCCTGAACTTTGGGCACAAGTTATCGACGAACTCCGCGCCGGAGCAGCTTGATCACAAAAAAACACGCACAAGCTACATTTTCACGCAGTTTTGCAACCTTAGGTCGTTGCGTGTTGTGATCCACTCCGCCAGAGTGACGCGAATTGGCGTCGGAGTTTAAAGAGTGGATGAACCGTGAGTAACCCCAAGGGGCAAAACCTGAGCAAAGCCGAATTCATCGCGCTGATGGCGATGATGTTCGCGACAATCGCGTTTTCCATCGATGCAATGATGCCGGCACTGCCGGCGATCTCTGCGGACATTGCGCCACGTGGCGTGGCACAGGCCGCGCTCGTGATGACCTTCTTTGTTATCGGTATGGGTGCGGGTACGTTCTTTACCGGTCCGCTGTCAGATGCATATGGCCGCAAACCCGTGGTCTATGCCGGGCTAGCGGTCTATGCGCTCGGCGCGGTGCTTAGTTGGATGGCGCCGACACTGGAACTGATGCTGGCGGCCCGCGTGTTGCAGGGTCTGGGTGCTGCCGGCCCGCGTGTGGTGTCTGCTGCCATCATCCGTGATCTTTACTCCGGCCGGGCCATGGCCAGTATCATGTCGCTGACCATGGTCGTGTTTTTGCTGGTCCCGGGCGTGGCGCCCCTGATTGGGGCCATTATTTCAGACGCCTTTGGCTGGCGTGCAATCTTTGCTGCGTTCCTTGTCTTCGGCATCGTGTTGCTCGTGTGGTTCTCACTGCGCATCGGTGAAACCCTTCCGGTTGAAGAGCGCCGCCCGTTGCGCTTGCCTTTGATGCTGGATGCTGTGCGCCAGATGTTTGCCAATCCCACGGTGCGCTTGTCCATTTATGTGCAGACACTGATGCTGATGACCCTGTTTTCTGTGCTGACCATGGTGCAGCCGATCTTTGACGTCACCTTTGATCGCGAAGCCAGCTTTCCGCTTTGGTTCGGCGCGATTGCCATCGCCTCTGGCGTGTCGAGCCTTCTCAATGCCGCCGTGGTGGGTCGGTTTGGCATGCGGCGTCTGGTGACCTGGGCGCTTGGTGTGCAGGTCGTATTTTCAGCAGTGTTCGTGATCTGGATGCTGGCCGATCTGCCTTATCTGTTTCCCGTGTTTGTCTTTTGGTTGTGGGGTGTGATGTTTCAGGGCGGTCTGACGGTCGCCAATCTCAACGCCATCGCCATGGAACCAATGGGCCATATCGCGGGTATGGCGGCGTCGGTGATCGGGGCGGTGTCAACCGTTTTGGGCGCGGGTCTGGCCTCGCCTGTCGGGCTGCTGTTTGATGGCACACCCATGGCTTTGATTGTGACGGTTCTGCTGGCCAGTGTGGGTGGCTCGATCCTGATGCAGTGGATGCGACAGGTTGAGCGGGCCGAAAACCGCGCTCAATGACACCAAAGGCCCGCTGGACATCGTCGTGATGTCCTTGGTCGCTCAAACAGCGCGCCACTGTCCCGGGTGCAGATCGTCCAATGTCCAGCCTCCGATCGCCACCCGGATCAGCCGGAGCGTCGGATAGCCGACATGCGCCGTCATACGCCGCACTTGGCGGTTGCGCCCTTCGCGCAGGGTCAATTCGATCCAGCTATCGGGGACGGATTTACGCACCCGGATCGGCGGGGCTCTTGGCCAGATCTGCGTGGGCGCGTCAATCCGCCGGGCTTTCGCGGGCAGTGTCGATCCATCCTTGAGCGTCACACCCCGCGCCAGCGCTGTGAGTGCATCTGCCGCGATATCGCCTTCAACCTGCGCCCAGTAGACCTTGGGCGCCTTGAACTTTGGATTGGCAATGCGGGCCTGTAGCGCGCCATCGCTGGTCAGAACCATCAGCCCTTCGCTGTCGCGGTCCAGCCGCCCTGCGGGATAGACGTCCGGCAGGTCAATATAGGCCGACAAGGTCGGACGCGCGGAACCTTCGGTGCCCTTATCTGTGAACTGCGACAGCACGCCAAAAGGTTTGTTGAACAGGATTGTGGGCACTATCGCAGCGGTTCCAACCGCGTCACCCCAACAGCCGCAGCGCGCGCAAGCCCCTCGTCCAGCGACATCGGGATGTATTCGCCGCGGCGCCACAACTGTGCCAGATCATCATAGTGGCGCGACAGGAAGTGCCCCGACTGCCCGGTCGAGATCACAAAGACCGAGCTGTTCGGATCAGCAAAGTCATAGACCCCTCGGTACCCGGCCCCGTGCACGTTGTGGAATGGGTTGCGTCCCGTGCCTTGTGTCAGGCCACGTTGCAGTGTGTTGTCCCCGCCCGAGGTTGACTGCCGGATGTTCACGAAGTTGCGCAACACAGGCACATCGCCCAATACCTGATGGTCATGCGTGGCCTGATGTGCATCGCCCCACCGCAGGGATTCCAACTGGCTACCCCATGTCTCGTTAATCCAGACCAGCGCGTCATCAAGCGCAAAGCGCGCCATGTCGGCGCAGGTCTCGATCGGGGCGGACTGGCGCACGTCGCACCAGACCGCGGCTCCGTCAATATCGCGAAACGCGCGTTCGATGAACAAAGGCTCGGGGTGGGTCAGCTCATCGGCCAGCGGCCCCAATTCATCGCGCACCATCCGGTCCTGAAGGGCACGCAGCCAGGCAGCATAGATCAGCGGTTCGGGCCAGTGTTCGTTCATCTCACCGTTCCACTCGGCCAGCAGCACAAGCGCGCGCTGGCGCTGGCGTTCGGGTGTACCGGCGGGCGCCGCCTCTCCGGTGAACCACAATTCGGCCCCCATGAAGGGCAGCAACGTGCGTGCGGTGATTGAAACCGTGTCCAATTGCGCCTCGATAAAGCTGTCGCGCGTATGCACTTCGCGGGCCTGCATCAGGCGGCGCCAGCGTTGCACTCGCTGGGTGTCGCCCCATAGAAAGCTGACATGGTTAGGAAAGGGCCGGTCGATAGTCTTGTTGTTGGTGTTGCCAAGAATGCCGCCGACGGGGGCCACGAAACCCGGATTCGACTGATAGGCCATACGCCCCTGCCACCGGTTTTCGGCCCGCCAGCCGAGGGACGGCATGCGCCCCTGACTCTGATGTGCTGCGTCCCGGCGAGGTATCGCGCCAATGGTCTTCATCGCGATGCTGGACCGATCCACGAGGGTCAGGTTCTGGGCGGGTGCGATGTGGCCTTCGGCGGCGGTGATGGCTTCGGCCACGGTCTGGGCCATCATCAAACGCAACCCCGACTGCACGGAGGTGTCGCTGGGCGACAGCACTGTCCAGCTGAGTGCGGCCACATGTCCTGATGGTGTGACGGTTTCAAGGTTGCGAAAGCTGCCGGGCAGGATCGGGCCATTGTCGCTCCAGCGCAGGGTCAGAGTGACAGGGTCGGCGTCGTTGATCTGCAGGATCGACTCACGCGTTTCGAAATCCTTGAACCCGTCCGGCGTCCGGTACTGCGCGGGATTTTCGGGGTTCAACTCTTCGATCAGCACGTCCTGATCGTCCACGTAGGCCGTGGTCAGCCCCCAGCCCAGATTGTCAGACCGCCCGGTCAGAACCACTGGCATGCCCGGGATCGTGCCACCAATGACGGACCCGCTTTGCAACGACAGACGCGCCAGATACCAGACAGCCGGAGCCGAAAAGCCCAAATGCGGATCATTGGCCAGCAATGTGCCGCCCGAAGCAGACCGTGAAGCAGCGGCCGCCCACGCGTTTGAAGCCCCCGCAAATCCGCGCGGACGGAAGGGAGAGAGTGGATGCGGATCATCCTTGATGGCGGCAAAGGACGGCACGGTCCCTGGCACAAGGCTCGCATATTCCGGCAGGCTCGCCACACCCGGTCCGGGCACATCGGGCAGGATGTCGGCAAGGCGCGCCGGATCATCGAGGGCCAGTGACATACGCGCGCGCAGCACTTCCTCGCTCATGTGGCTCGAGAGTTGCAGGCCCATCAGTTTGGCGACAGCCAGACTGTCTGCAGGGCGCCAAGGGGCAAGTGCCGCGTTGAACAGGAACATCTCCGGTGCACCTCGGCCAAGAGCCTCGGCGTTGATCTGATCGAGACGGGCGTTCACTCCGGCGGCGTAAGCCTCAAGTGCGACAATGGTTTCGGGGTCTTGCGCCTCGACCGACTGCACAGCCAACCGGTAGATATCCAGACGCCGGATAAAGCTGTCCACATCCACAGTGGCCGTGCCGAACAACTCGCTCAGCCGACCCTGCGCCGTGCGACGCAGCATCATCATCTGCCAAAGGCGATCCTGCGCATGGGCAAACCCCAGACCGTGGAACACGTCCGCATCGGTGGCTGCAAAAATGTGGGGGACATTGGCATTGTCGCGCACAATTTCGATCGTGTCGCTGATCCCCGGCACCCGTACCACCGCGTCGTAGTTGGGCAGAGACCGTGAGGCGAGGTAATAGACCAGCGCAATGCCCATTACGCTGAGCACAATCAGAACGGCTGCCAAACGCACAAGCCACTGAAACACCACTGCCATCTCGACCGGTCCCCCTTGCTCTGCGTTGACCCTTGGCTCAGGACTGTTAGGTAGACAGGGACAAAAGCGCAAGCGGGGCTTGGCGCAAAACGTAAGGGAAAAACATGGCAAAACTGGCATTCCTGGGTCTGGGCGTAATGGGCGGACCGATGGCGGGGCATTTGCAAAAGGCAGGGCACGACGTCACCGTCTACAACCGAACAGCGGCCAAGGCCGACGCATGGGTCAAGACCTACGGCGGGGCGATGGCACCGACGCCGCGCGAAGCGGCTGCAGGGGCCGATTTCGTGATGTCCTGCGTGGGCAATGACGACGACCTGCGTTCGGTCACTCTGGGCGAGAACGGAGCGTTTGCAGGCATGGAGACCGGTTCCGTCTTTATCGATCACACGACCGTATCGGCGGCGGTGACGGCCGAGCTTTATGCCGCAGCCGACGCGCTGCAGATCTCTTACGTGGATGCGCCGATTTCGGGCGGTCAGGCGGGGGCCGAGAACGCGGCCTTGTCGATCATGTGCGGCGGGGATGAAGGTGCCTATGCGCGCGCCGAACCGGTCATGAACACCTATGCAAAATTGTGCCGCCGCATCGGGGAAAGCGGCACCGGCCAGACCACGAAGATGTGCAACCAGATCGCCATTGCCGGCCTTGTGCAAGGGCTGTCAGAGGCGCTGCACTTTGCGGAAAAAGCCGGACTCGATGGCCGCGCCGTTGTCGAGGTGATCAGTCAGGGGGCTGCCGGATCATGGCAGATGGCGAACCGCTACGAAACTATGCTGGACGATCACTTTGACCATGGGTTTGCCGTCGACTGGATGCGCAAAGACCTTGGGATTTGCCTTGATACGGCGGATGAAAACGGGGCCAGCCTGCCCGTCACAGCACTGGTCGATCAGTTCTACAAAGACGTCCAGAAACTGGGCGGCGGGCGGTGGGACACCTCAAGCCTGATCAAACGCCTGCGAGCAATGGGTTAGGTGCGCCCGGTGGGCGGCGGGGGCGCGAAAGCGCGCCAACGCCCCCACTGAAACGGAGCATCACGGAATGATGCGCGTGTATTTCGTGCCTTCGAGTGTCGCCCCAATGCGCAAGCCTTCTTGGGCAAAGACCGCCGCCAATACGGGTGAGAGGGTTGTGGTCGTGTCCGCTGCCACGCTTTCACCCTGATCCGAGATCACATATTCGAGGTCCGCGCCAGCCGCCCAACCCGGGGAGCGTCGGAAATCGGTGAGCGCCTCGTTGGTCATGAAGAACAGAACGTGGGCATATTGTTGTGCGCCGAACTGCAAGCCACCTGACCCTTTGATTACCGAATAATAGTCAACCGTCGTGTCGTTGACCAAAAGTGATCCGCGCCCATAGGCGCCGCCAAAACCAAACCCGGCCTCTGTCACCAGTGGCATGACCAGCAGTCCGTCTGCTCTGTCCGCCAGTTGGCGCGTGTTGGGATAACTGCGATACATCTCGTCCAGCGTGGCGCCAACGCGGGCGTCAATGGTCGCGCTTCCTGTGCTGCCAACCCCGTTACCGCATGCTGCAACTGCACCAGTTGATGCCAATGCCCCGAGCGTGAAGACACGCCGCGACATACCTGAATGTGTCATGTTTGAACCGCCTGTATTGCTCAATGTGCTGCGCGGTTTGCCCGCGCTTGGCGTAACCATACGCCTATTGCTGTGTGCTGTCACGCGTTTGCAGGTGTTTGGCGGGTTTTTGCTGTCAGCAACATTGGGGGGTAAGCGCCAGGCGCTGGCGGGCCAACCCCGGGATTGATTTAAAGATATATGGGGTAACTGATATAAAAGAAAACACGGTATAACGGCGCCG
>ERZ1740072.262-NODE-262-length-22516-cov-5.812564_pt1 | contig 22516 bp, 25 predicted proteins | sample MGYA00581733_ERZ1740072 | MGnify/ENA primary metagenome ERZ1740072 (study PRJEB43018, sample SAMN04849741) | marine metagenome | isolation source: floating plastic debris | place: Pacific Ocean | collected 2008-08-30 | study: EMG produced TPA metagenomics assembly...
GCTGCGGGGCACAGCGGGGGGGCGCCACGTGGGGTTTGTTCTTGGCGGTGTGATCATCGTGGCGGGTATGATCACAATCGTGGAACACAAGTTCACGCGCCGTGCGCTGCTGACCGCACTGATTGCTGTATCCTTGTTCATCGCCATTTTCGATATTCCTTTCGAAGACCTCCTTTTGCCACCCAATGGTGATGTGTGATGGGTGTTCTGGATTACATCTGGCTAGGCATTCTGGCCGTGTTTCAAGGGCCTGAGGTCTTTGCGGTACTCGGGGTGCCCGTGTCGATCACTCTGGTGATGGTGCTTGGTGGCTTCCTCATGGGGATCGCCGTTGGTGCGACGCCCGGCCTTGCCGGGCCCTTTGCCATGGCGATTTCCCTGCCAATCCTGATTTCGGTTTTTGGCTACACTCCGGATGCGCTGTTGCCGGTTATGGGGTTCCTGATCGGCATCATGAAGGGCGCGACCATCGGCGGCTCTGTCCCGGCTATCCTGTTCAACACGCCCGGCACGCCGGATGCTTTCATGACCACGCTGGACGGCTATCCGATGGCGATGAAAGGAAAGGCAAAGAAGGCACTGCGCGTCGCTCACCTGTCTTCGGCTTCGGGCGACACGTTTTCGGATCTGGTGCTGTTCGTGTGCGCGCCTTTCCTCGCCATCATGGTCGAGGCTTATCTGGACCTGCCAGAAAAAACGGCGCTGCTGATCCTGTCGCTCAGCTTTATCGCTGCGGTGATTGGCGGGTCGGTGGCTAAGGGGCTGATTTCCATCGGCTTGGGCCTGTTGGTGGTTTATGTCGGCACAGGCGAAGACTTCTACCCGCGTCTGTCCTTTGGCACCCAAGAACTGGCCCGGGGGTTTCCAATCACCACGGCCGTGCTGGGTGTGTTGATCATCGGGGCAGTTTTCAAGGGCCTTGACGAAGCTTGGCGAGATAACAGAACCGGGCGCGCGACCGCATCAGCACCGCCGGATGTGGGGGATCAAAAGCTGACATGGGCTGAGGTGCGCCGCTTGTTCCCGTTTATCGCGCGCTCGGCGGTGATCGGCACCGGAATTGGCGCCTTGCCCGGTATCGGGTCAACGCTGGCCGCGACATTGGGCTATACGACCGGGCGCAATTCCTACAGCAAACGGAAAGCACCCGACGCACCCGAATTTGGCAGCGGTGCAGCCGAAGGTATCGCCGCGACCGAAGCTGCAAACAGTTCGGTGTCCGGCGCCAACTTGATCCCTGTGTTGAGCCTTGGTATCCCGGGCAACGCGGCGGCTGTGTTTTTGATCCTTGCCGCGGAGTCGATTGGTGGGCTGAACCCCGGACCATCGGTGTTTCGGTTCACACAGGACAGCGCCAATCCCGAGCTTGTCATGGTGTTTGGTCTTTTCACCTGCATGGCGATTGCCAACCTTTTCAACTGGACGATTGGGGGCGTGTTCATGCGGTCGATGGGCTTTATGATCCGTATTCCCAAGCAACTTCTGTTGCCTGCCGTTTTGCTGCTGACCTTGACCGCGATCTATGTGCAGGAAACCCGGATTGAGGCCATCTGGTTTGCCCTTGGCTTTGGCGTCTTGGGGTACCTCATGCGGTTGGTCGGCATATCGCCACTGCCTTTTGTGGTGGCTTTCATCCTTGGACGCAGCCTTGAAGACACCGCGCGTCAGGCCTTTGCGGCCACGGGCAACGATCCGTGGTTTCTGTTCAACAACCCGATTGCTTTGGCCTTCATCCTGCTTTCGGTCGCCGTCATCTTCCTTTCGACCCGCAAACCAAGTGGACCCACCCAATGAGCAGACCGAATATCCTGTTGATATCGTCCGACCAGCATCGCGCGGATTGCATGGGCTTTCAGGGCCGCAACATCAAGACGCCGCATCTGGATCAGCTTGCCAGCGAAGGCACCGTGTTTGATGCCTGCATCACGCCCACGGTGGTGTGCCAGCCCGCCCGCGCCTCGATCCTGACCGGGCAGTTGTGTCGCACGCACGGGGTACATGACAACGGGATCGATCTGGACCCTGCGATTGGCGAAAAAGGCTTTGGTGGTGCCATGGCGGCAGCGGGCTATCAGACCAGCTATTTCGGCAAGGCGCATTTTTCGACCTACCATACGTACGAGCCCACGGGCACGCCGGAATGTCTGCGCTCGTCCGCGCAATACGGTGCCGACTGGAACGGCCCGTATATGGGCTTTGAACACGTCGAGCTGATGCTGGTCGGGCATAATTGGTGGGCGCCGGAAAAGCCGCCGGCGGGTCAGCATTACGAACGCTTTTATCACATGGACGGGCGCGGGGATGAGCGCACCAAGCTGATGTGGGAAAATGCGGGCGACACCAAGGGGGCGGCGCAGGTGTGGCATTCCAAGCTGCCGGTGGCCTATCACAACTCTCCCTGGACGGCGGATCGCGCGATTGAGTGGTTGCGCCATGGGCGCAACGCTGAAAAGCCGTTTTGTACGTGGGTCAGCTTTCCTGATCCGCATCACCCCTTTGATTGCCCCGAACCGTGGTCGCGCCTGCACGATCCGGCCGAGGTTGATCTGCCCAAGAACCGCACCCGGAGATACGAGGGGCGCCCGTGGTGGCACAGGGCGGCCATGGAGGGGGAGCCTGCTGACCCGAAATTTGCCGACATCCGCAAAGCTTATTCCCGCATCCCGCCGCAAACGGACGAGCAACTGCGCGAGATCATTGCCAACACCTACGGGCAGATCAGCCTGATCGACCATCAGATCGGGCGCATCATGAATACGCTGATCGAAGAAGGGCTCGATGAGAACACCATCGTTATCTACATCTCGGACCATGGCGATTGGCTGGGGGATCATGGGCTGATTCTGAAAGGGCCTATGCATTTTGAAGGTCTGCTGCGTGTTCCGATGATCGTCCGCGGGCCGGGTGTGCGGGCAGGGGTGCGTGTGGAGCAACCTGTCTCGACCCTCGATCTGGGGCCGACCTTCCTTGATTATGGCGCGGCGACGCCGCTGCAAACGCAGCATGGATCAAGCCTGCGCCCGCTGTTGGAGACTGCCGAGGCCACGCGTGATTTTGCACTGAATGAGTGGGGCTTGCTCCCCGGACGCGTTGGTGTCGCACTGGAGCTGCGCACGGTGCGCACCCGCACGCACAAACTGACGGTTGATCTGAACTCCGGTGCGGGTGAGCTTTATGATCTGGTGGCGGATCCGGACGAGATGACCAACCTGTTTGAGCTGCCCGAGGCGAGGGAGGTCCGCCAGACCCTTGAAGGATACCTTGCCACCCGTCCGAACGATGTGGTCGCGGACAGGGTGCCTGTTGGGACGGCGTGAGATGAACAGTCAGGACACAAGCGGAGCCATGCCATGACCTCGAACCTTCTTGTGATCATGTCGGACGAACATCAGGCCCGCGCCATGGGCTGCGCTGGACATCCCTTTGTGCAGACGCCCCATCTGGATGCACTGGCCGAGCGTGGCGTACGGTTCACAGATGCCTACACCCCGTCGCCCATATGTGTGCCAGCGCGTGCGGCATTTGCTGCCGGTCAGCCGGTGCACAAAACACGGCTGTGGGACAACGCGATGCCGTATACAGGTCAGCCGCGTGGATGGGGACATGCGCTGCAAGACGGCGGGGTGCCGGTCGAGAGCATCGGCAAGCTGCACTACCGCCGTGACGAAGACCTTGCGGGTTTTGACGCTGAACACATCGCCATGCAGGTTGCGGGTGGTGTTGGCATGGTCTGGGGATCAATCCGTAAGGAAGACGAGCGCCTCAATATGCCGTCGCGGATGCTAGGGGACTATATCGGGCCGGGCACTAGCAAATACACGGATTACGATGAGGCGGTCGTGGGCCGCACATCCAAATGGTTTCAGGACCGACAAGCCTCTGGCGATGGGCGCCCGTGGTGCCTTTATGTCGGACTTGTCGCGCCGCATTTCCCGTTCGTCGTGCCTCAAGACTATCTGGATCTTTATCCCGCCGACCAGTTGCCCCCGGTCAAATTGCACCCCGACACCGGGTACCGCCGTCATCCATGGGTCGAAAAGCAGAACGCGGTTGCCAACAGCGAAGGTGCGTTTCGGGACGCAGACGAGCGTGTTATGGCCATGCGGGCTTACTATGGTCTGACAACGTGGACGGATCACAATGTGGGGCGCATTCTCGCGGCACTGAACGACGCAGGGTATGGCGACGAAACGACCGTCATTTACACGTCCGATCACGGCGACAATGTCGGAGCGCGCGGGCTCTGGGGGAAATCGAATCTTTATCAGGAAAGCGTGGCCATCCCGATGATCATGGCCGGCCCGGATGTGGCCCCGGGCATTTGCGAGACGCCTGTGGACTTGCTTGATCTATCGGCCACCATTCCGGCCCAATTTGATCAACCCTTTGCCGGTGCGGGCCGACCGTTGCCCGACATCGCCAAGGCCGCGCCAGACAAGGATCGGGTGATCCTGAGCGAGTATCATGCCGTGGGCGCCGTCTCGGGCGCCTTCATGTTGAGGAAAGGGCGCAGGAAGCAGCCCCAGTACGTTGGCTTTGCTTCCGAACTCTTTGACCTGAAAACCGACCCAGAGGAATTGATGGACCTCGCGCATGACCCGGCCTACAGCGCGCAATTGGCCGAGATGGAAGCGACCCTTGCCGCCGTGCTTGATCCTGTCGCGGTCGATGCGCAGGCCTTTGCTGATCAGGCCGCGATGATCGAAGGCTACGGGGGGCGTGAAAAGGCTGTCAAACTAGGCGCGCCTGCTGCGACGCCACCGCCGGAGTTACCGCAATGAAGTTAACCGTACTTGGATCGGGTTCGCCCGAAGCCTATGCCCGTCGTGCCTCTTCGGGCTATCTGATCGAAATCGATGGCCAGCGCATTCTGTTTGATTGCGGTGGCGGCGTCATGGATCGGCTGTTGCAGGCCGGTTTGCTGCCCTCGGACATTGATATCCTGTTCTTTTCGCATCTGCATTCGGATCACATGATCGACTATGCGCGCCTTGTGCATGCAGCGTGGGATGAGGGGGGCAAGCCGTTGCGGGTCTATGGCCCCAAGCCTATTGCCGATATCACCGAAAAACTCTTTGGCCGCGATGGCGCTTTGGCCCACGATCTAGTGGCGCGGACCGAATTGAAGGGCAGTCAGGAGGTCTGGCTGTCCCGCGGCGGCACATTGCCCCGACCGTGGCCTGCCCCACAGGTGACAGAAGTCGAACCGGGGTTTTCGTTTGATGGCGGGACCTGGACGCTCGACAGCTGCACTGTACCACATGCGCAGCCGCACCTGACCTGCATGGCCTTTGCGCTGCGCGCGCATGGGCGCAAGTTTGTCTATTCCGGTGATGCAGGGATCACGGATGAGTTTGAGGCGTTTCTAAGAGACGCGGATTTCCTTTTGCACTGGTGTTATCGTTTAAGCGATCAGACAGATGTGTCGGACTTCTTCCGCTCGGTCGCGCCGACGCCAATCGAGATTGCACAGATGGCGCAACGTAACGGGGTCGGCCAGCTGCTGTTGACGCATTTCCGCAAACATATGGATGGGGCCAAGGGCCATAAAAGCGCGTTGCAGGAAATGAGTGATGCTTTTTCAGGGCCAAGCAGCATTGCCGAAGATCTGGACACGTTTGTGATCTGAACGCGCTTTGTCTTTCGGATTACGGGCTATTTGTGTCGAGCCAGATTGTGACGGGGCCGTCATTGGTCAGGGACACATCCATGTCCGCCCCGAATTTCCCCGTTTCTGCCGAGATGCCAAGGTCGCGCAGGGCATGCGCGAATTGGAGGTAGAGTGTCTCGGCCTCGTCCGGTTTGGCGGCACCTGAAAAGCCGGGGCGGTTGCCGCGTGAGGTGTCGGCCGCCAGCGTAAACTGACTGACCACCAAGGCGCCGCCGCCTGATTGCAGGATCGACAGGTTCATCTTGCCCGCCTCGTCCTTGAACAGCCGCAGTTTCGAGACTTTGGCGGCGAGTGCGCGAACGGTGTCCAGATCATCGCCGGGCATGGCGCACACGAGTATCAGCAGGCCGGCGCCGCATTGCCCGACCACGTTGCCTGCCACCTCGACCTGCGCATCGCTGACCCGTTGCAGCAGCGCTCTCATGATGAGCGCCAGTCGATGATGTTTTTGACCTCCGCCCGTTCGGTGCGGAAGCTGTTGGCAGGATGGTCGGGGTCTGCATAGCCAAAGGAGATGGCACAAAGGATCATCGCGTCTTCGGGCACATCGAAATACGTACGCACAAACGGCGCCTGTGCGGCGATGGCCGCTTGCGGGATGGTCGCCACGCCAAGCGCTTGGGCCGCAAGGCAAAAGGCGGTGACAAAGCCACCTGTATCCATCGCGCCGTAGGGGCCAAGCGCGCGGGGTGCTGTCACAATGGCCACATGCGGAGCGCCGAAGAGTTTGTAATTCTCCATCATTTGCGCGCCTGACGCAGCCCGGTCGCCTTTTTCGATCCCCACGGCGTCATAGAGCTGGAAACCGCAGGCTCGCCGTCTGTCACCGTAGATGCCGGGGTAGCCTTCGGGCCATGGCAGGTCGGGGGAGGGGGGCGTTTTGCCCGCGGCCTCGAACAACGCGTCCCGGAAGGCGTCTGTTGCCGCCCCTTGCGTGATGATCAATTGCCACGGCTGGGCGTTACACCAGCTGGGCACGTGGCGGGCAGCGGCTACGATTTTGGCAATGTCGTCCTGTGGGACAGGTTCGGGCAGAAAGGCGCGGCAGGAAAATCGCGCTTGCAGCAGGCCTGTGAGCGTGTCGTACCCGCTCATTGCTGCAGCGCCATGGCAAAGCCGACAGCCCCGGCGATCAGCGCTCCTGCTAGGACTGCGAGCAGGATTTTACCTGTAGAGTAGGGCCGTTCGCCCTGTACCCGACCTGTGCGACCGTTCACCACAAATCGGTAGGTTTCGCCGCGGTATTTGTAAGCGGCAAGCCAGACGGGGAGCAGGACGTGTTTGAACGTTACTTCCCCCAGTTTGGTGTCGACCGAATGGATGCGTTGGCGGTCGCCGCCAATGTCAAAGCGGATGTCGCGGGCGATGATGTGATCCATGCGTATTCGTGCCTCGGTAAACCCCTCGTCTAGTTCCACCGCGTAGCCTTCGGCCCGAAATCCTGCGAGAAACTCGGGAGTGTAGGGTTGCAGGGCGCTCAGGTCCCATGGCTCGAGCGCGTCGGTGAAGCGTTTCGGCAGTGAGGTAGAAGCCAGCACCAGAACGTCGTCAAAGAACCGGGCGACCTTGCCCCGCGTGCGCTGCCAACGGACCTTGGCAACCCGCACCTGACTCCGTTTGCCATCGCGCATGACCGTCTGTGTTTCATAGTAGACGGTGCCACGTTCGCCGGTATAGGCGCTGCGCGTGTCCGCATCAAAGGTCCAGTAGGGGACGTAAATGCCCTGCATCGTCCGCCCCTTGCGCGCATAGTCCTGCAGTCCATTTGGTGCAAACCAAAGGCGACCGAGCCAATCGGTCATTGCCTTGCGGGCCTGCACTTCACTCATCGCGAACGGCAGGACGCCGCGCGGTTTGATGTGACGGTGCGCGCCTGTGTCTGTGACGACCGGGGTGGCACAGAACGGGCATTCAGCGGCGTGGATGTTGGCGTCGAATTCGACCTGAGCGGCGCAATTTGGGCACTTTGAGACGCGGGTTTCCTCGATTTCCGTGTCAGGTAGGTTCGCGTTCAGTGCGGCGCGATAGTCTAGTTCATGGATCGCGGTTGGTGCTGCCTCGCGCGTGCCTTCGATGGTGCTTGTGTTGCCGCAGTGATCACAGGTCAGCGTGCCTGCGGAAGGATCAAAGCGAAAATCTGCTCCGCAATTGTCGCAGGGAAAACGGTGATCCGCCGGAGGGGCATCGGTCGAGAGGTCAGGTAGATCGGTCATAACACGCCATGCATCATTGTGGGTGTGATCCGGCGCAGTGCTCCGTCCCCGAGTGCTGTGTGTCGCCACAGATGGAAGATCGCATGGAGTGAAGAGGCCGAGAGCATGTAGAAGTAGAGTTCTGACAGGCTGGGCCCGCCCCAATTCCAACCCAGCATGACCCAGATTGTGATTGCGCTGATGACGCCTGTGCCCAGATACATGGCCCGGCTCAGCCACGGGAAGGCGGTACGCAAAGTGCCAGTCAGCTTGGGGCCGGGGCCGTTCATCAACCCAGCCACCGCTGCAATGGCGCAGATGGCGAGCCCGCTGAGCGCAAAGGCCCAAGCCAGGAACGGGATCGGCCCACCAGCGACCAGCAGGATCACCAGCACAAAGTTCAGCCAGTGGAGCGTGATTGTGGCGCTGCGGCGCATGGGGCTTGCGTCCTTTGCAAAGCGGGTTCGTCGGGGTTGTCGAGTCTCCCCCCTCTCAAGGTTTAGCCTTGTCAGGTTGGTATGGCCATATGGAATGGATGTCGCAGGTCAGAGGCAATTCTGCAGAACTTGGGGCGTTCTGATTCTTGGTGCCACAAGACGCGGGTCAGACCGCGTCCCGAGCGGTTTTGTCCGCCGCTCTTTCAAAGAAAATCGTCACGGCGCGGGGTAAAGCAGTCCACGAGCGTACCGGGTTCCAGACACACACATCCGTGGGTCTGGCCGGAGGGCACGACAAAGCTGTCTCCGGGGCCGACGTCGCGACACTCTTCGCCCAGTGTGAACCGGAAACGTCCGCTTTCCACGTAGGTGGACTGGACATGCGGGTGATCATGCAGCGCGCCCACCGCCCCTTCCGCCGCAAAACGAAAGGCGACAACCATCAGATCGGGATGATCTGAGAGGACCTGCCGGGTCACGTTATCGCCCGTGGAAACGATTGGAAAATCAGGCATGTTGCATCCTTTCGAGTTGGTCAGGAAAACAGCATTCCGCCGTTGATGTCGATATTTGTTCCCGTGATGAAGGCGGAATCTTTGCAGGCCAGAAACAGGATCAGGTTGGCGGTATCATCCGTGCTGCCTTGCCGCTTGAGCGGCGCATTGGCCTCGTATCCGCGACGGCCCGCATCCGGCGTGTGCACGTTGTGAAAGTCGGTATCAATCATGCCTGGGCAGAGGGCGTTGACTCGGATGTCGGGGCCGACTTCCTTGGCAAGCGCGCGAGTCATGGTCATCACCGCACCCTTGGACGTGGCATAGGCCACAGCGCCGGGCCCGCCGCCATCGCGGCCCGCCTGGCGTGCCAGATTGACAATGACACCGGTTTTCATGTGCGCTAGGCACGCTTTAATCATCAGAAACGTACTGGTCAGGTTCAAGTCCATCACCGCGTTCCAGTGATCGATTGGCATGTCCGCAATCGTCTTGCGCGCGATCAGGCCGCCCGCGTTGTTGACCAGCACGTCGATGCTGCCGAATTCGGCCATGGTTTTGGAGACGAGGGCGTGGACATCTTCGGTCTTGGTCAAATCTCCCTTGAGGGCAAAGGCCTGCCCGCCAGCGGATGTGATGTGCTCAACCGCGCTGTCGGCACCTTCGCTGCTCGAGTAGTAATTGATCGCCACCCGCGCGCCCTCGGCCGCCAGTTTCAATGCCGCGGCTTGTCCAATGTCGCGCCCGCCACCCGTGATGATCGCCGTTTGCCCTGCCAGTTTCATGTGTTGTTCCTTTCCTTGCGTGTTGCCACTGGTATACTAGTCATTTAACTGGTATACCAGTGGCAACTGCTTCTTTTAATCCTGAGACAGAGCAGACGATCCGCGTCAGGTTTGTGCAAAGGGGCCGCGGTTGTTTTGTTTGCCTGACTTTCTCTAAAAGGCGAAAGAACGACTAACAGGGGAGACGGCGCAATGGCGCAAGCGACACATTTCAGCGAACGGCGTACAAGCGTTGATGACATCTTCGACTATCTTAATGATGAGATACTGTCGCTGCGTTTGCGCCCCGGCGACAAGATTTCCGAGGCTGATATCGCTGCGCAGTTCGGGGTGTCACGCCAACCTGTGCGCGATGCGTTTAGCCGTCTTGCCACCCGCAATCTGCTGCTGATCCGCCCACAGCGCGCGACGGAGGTGAAACGGTTTTCATCACGCGAGATCGTAAAGTCCCGCTTTGTGCGCGCTTGTGTCGAACGGGAGGTCCTGCGGCTTGCCGCCGAACTCTGCGACGCGCAAGGGGCTGCCGAACTCGACGCTGCCTTGGCCAGACAGGACCGGATTATTGCGGATGGTGACGATGATGAGTTCGGTAAGCTGGATTATGAATTCCACGAAACCCTGTGCCGGATCGCGAAAGCGGAATTCGCATTTGACGTGATCATGGCAGAAAAATCCAAGGTCGACCGGTTGTGCACGCTGAGCCTTGCCAAGGTCGACCGGTTACCGGAACTGGTTGAGGATCATCGCAAAATGGCTGACGCGGTCAAACGCCACGACAGCGCGCAGGCGGTGGATTATGGCATGCGCCATCTGTCCCGGCTGGACAAAACCATCGAACATATATCAGCCACCAACGCCAATTATTTCGAACCCGAAACGCCCCCGACCCGCTAGGGCAATACAAATAAAGGAATTGAGATGACGCATTCCAGACCTCAGGTTGGTGCCCCAATTGGTGAGATGTCATGGCCCACTACGTCCGGAGGCAATGTTGCGGTTGGTCAGGTAAAAGACCGCTGGACCATGCTTTTTGTCTATCGCGGCAAACACTGTCCCCGCTGCAAACGTTTCCTGAACAAGTTGAATACAGCGCTGCCCTCGTGGCACGCGGTGATGGATGTCGTTGTCGTTTCTGCTGATACCGAAGAAAAGGCCGTCGCAGACAAAGCGGAATTCGGTTGGGATTTTGATCTATGCTATGGGTTGAGCGAGGCCGAGATGCGGGCATTGGGCCTTTATGTATCTGATCCTTTGTCAGAAGCGGAAACAACTACACGCTTTGCTGAACCGGGTGCCTTTGGAATCCGGCCTGACGGGGCTCTGATGCTGGTCGACATTTCAAACGGCCCCGCCGCGCGTCCGGATCTCGACGAGCTACTGGATGGCATGATCTTTAACATCAAGAATGACCGTCCCGTGCGCGGCACCGCATAGACGGACGAAAGCAGTTTTTTACGCTCATTTTTACACAGTGAGATTCTCAGTTGACAAATCTAGTATACTAGTCTTCTTTTGGGCGTGAGGAAGAAAACCGAGGTCCAGTCAGGGCATCGCAGGCCGGAGGACCTGCTTGCGTTTTCACGGATGGAACGAGGTCAAAACAGAGTTCAAAACTCAAACCGGGAGGACACTATGTTCAACACTTTTACCAAATCACTGATCGGTGCTGTCGCCGTCAGCGTGCTTAGCACAGCCGCTTTCGCCGAAAACTGGCGCGGCTGGAACATCCACGTCGACGGATATCCAAACACCGTTGCCATGGACAAATTCGCCGAGCTTGTAGCCGAAAAAACAGGTGGCGAAATCACGCTGCAGATGTTCCACGGTGGCACGCTGGGCAGCCAGCCTGACGCGGTCGAACAAGTCCGTTTGGGCGGTCTGGAAATCGGCAACTTTTACCTTGGCCCCATTGGCCCCATCGTGCCTGCGGCCAACGTTGTGTCCCTGCCGTTCATCTTCAAGGACGTGCCTCACATGTTCCGCGTTCTGGACAGTGAAGGTGGCGCAGCCATCGCCGCTGGCATGGCCGAAAAAGGGTTGCTGCCACTGGCGTGGTACGATGCTGGCGCACGGTCCTTTTACAATGGTGAAAAGGCGATCAACACGCCAGACGACGTTGTCGGTATGAAAGTGCGGGTCATGAACAACGACCTGTTCACAGGCATGATCAACGAAATGGGTGGCAACGCGTCCCCGATGGCATTTGCCGAAGTCTATCAGGCTCTGAAAACAGGTGTCGTGGACGGGGCCGAAAACAACTGGCCATCCTACGAGTCCACTGGCCACTTTGAGGTTGCTGGCTTCTATTCGCTGTCCCAGCACCTGATCATCCCTGAGTGTATCTGCATCAACGCCGACACGTTCGCCGGTCTGTCCGCTGACATGCAGGCTGCTGTGACCGAAGCTGCACAGGAATCCGCGCTGTTGCAGCGTGACCTGTGGGCTGCACGCGAAGCAGCAAGCCGCGAAGCGGTCGAAGCTGCAGGTGTTGTGGTCAACGAAGTGGCAGACAAGGCACCATTCCAGGCTGCGATGGGCCCTGTTTATGAGGCCGCCTTTGAATCCAACCCGGATTTGCGCCCTCTGGTCGAGCTGATCCAGGCCACCGACTAAGCCCGGATTTGGCCAAAGAGCAAGGCGTCCGGCCCCGCATCTTTTGGGGCCGGGCGCTTTTTTTGACCGGAGAACATCCATGCAAGACGCAAGTGATCTGCCCCCCGCCATCCGTGGCCTGACCGTGACCCTCGACCGGATCGCATGGGTGTGCCGCATTCTGACCGGGATCGCACTTGTGGTGCTGACCGTCATTTTTGGCTGGCTGGTTTTCGGGCGCTACGTTCTGAACGCCACACCCACATGGGTCGAGCAGGTGGCACTCCTCTTGGTCATGTTTATCGCATTCATAGGTGCAGCTGTTGGCGTACATGAACATACGCACCTGTCTGTTTCCATTCTGCGCAATGCAGTGCACACGCGTGTGCGTACCTTCTTTGTCGTACTCACTGACCTGATCATGGCGGGATTTGGGGCGCTGATGCTGTGGTATGGCGCGCAACTTACTATTTTCAAATGGGGATCACTGATCCCGCTGATCCAACTGCCAGAGGGCCTGCGCTCACTTCCTCTTACCATCAGCGGCGGGTTGATCCTGTTGTTTTCCGTCAGCCACCTCATTCGCCTCTACCTTGGTGTAGATCAGCGCCGCGACAGCATAGAGTAGGGGGCTCTCATGGGACTTTTGGTACTTCTTGGGGTCTTTGCCGTTTGTGTCGTGATCGGCACGCCGGTGGCCTTTGCGCTTGGGATTTCGGCCATCGCCGCCTTCTGGTTTGAAGGCTTGCCGCTGATGATCGGATTCCAGCGGATCGTGTCGGGCATTAACGTCTTCGCCCTGATGGCGATCCCGTTTTTCATTTTCGCTGGCGAGTTGATGTTTCACGGCGGCATCGCGATGCGCCTTGTGCGCTTTGCTCAAGCGGCCGTGGGCGCGGTGCGCGGCGGGCTTGGCATCGTCAACGTGTTCTCCTCTATGCTGTTTGGCGGCATTTCGGGGTCGGCCATTGCTGACATTTCGGCCCTTGGCTCGATCCTCGTGCCCGTCATGAAGGAGAAGGGGTATGATGCGGATTATGCGGTGAACGTCACTGTCACGTCGTCTATCGCAGGCATCATCATTCCGCCCAGCCACAACATGATCATCTTTGCCATCGCGGCAGGGGGCGGTATTTCGATCTCGAAACTGTTTTTGGCCGGCGTGGTCCCCGGCATTCTGATGTGCCTGTGTCTGGCGTTGGCGGCCTACCTGGTCGCTGTGAAGCGGGGCTACAAAGCTGAAAAGTTTCCCGGCTGGACGGCCCTTACTATGGCGTTCTTTGGCGCGATTCCCGGCCTTTTGACGGCTGTGATCATTGTTGGCGGCGTATTGTCGGGGGTCTTTACGGTCACCGAGTCTGGTGCCTTTGGCGCGATCTACGCCTTTATCGTCACCCTTGTCGTCTACCGTTCTATCACCGTGGACAAATTCCGCCTTGCGGTCACCCAAGCGGTGCGCACCACGGCGATGGTGATGATCCTGATCGCCTGTGCCGGGGCCTTTGCCTACATGCTGACCTTTTACCGGGTGCCCAACCTGACGGTCGATTTCCTTACGGGGCTCACGGACAATCCTATCCTGATCCTGCTGATGATTAACCTCGCGCTGTTGGTGTTGGGGATGATCATGGACATGGCGGCCCTGATCCTGATCTGCACGCCGATCTTTCTGCCCGTGGCCAATGCCCTTGGGGTGGACCCCTATCAGTTCGGGATGATCCTGCTGGTCAATCTGGGTCTGGGCCTGTGCACGCCGCCCGTCGGGTCCTGCCTGTTTGTGGGCTGTGCCGTGGGCAAGCTGCCCATGGAAAAGGCCGTGCGCACGATCTGGCCGTTCTACATCGCCATCTTTGCCGCGCTGATGTTGATCACCTTCGTTCCGGCGATTTCACTGACGCTGCCTGCAATGATCGGCGGCTAGCGCCGCGTCCCATCACGCCCCCGGAGGAGGGGGCGGCAGGATGGTGAAGAGTTGCGCAAGTTCGGTCACATCCTCGGCCTTGAGCCAGCCGTCTTGACCGGCCGTCCAGACATAAGTGTCCCGCGTCAGATCGCCTTCGGCCGCCATGCGTGCCATGCGCGCCTTGGAAAACGGGCCTTTGGTCTCGCCCCCCTCGGCGGTATGCCAGACATGCTCGACAGGTGGAGGGGGCGGAGTAGGTGTCGCGTTGCCACCGCCCGCTAGTGTGCGGGCGCCCCATGGTCCCTGATTTGCAGCCATGTTGCCCATTTGCAGACCCATCGCGGCCCCAAGGCCTGCCTGCATTGCGTCCCCGGCACCGCCACCTTCGCGCCCCAGCGCCTCGGCAGCCTGAAACTGCATGTATTCGTTGAGGTTTCCGATCACACCCATAGAGGACCGCTTGTCCATCACTGCCTCCACCGCAGGCGGCAGCGAGATGTTTTCGATGTAAAGCTCTGGGATCACCAGCCCGTATTCTGCGATCTGGGCGCTGATTTCCTTGGCCACGATCTGCCCCAACTCGCGTGTGTTGGCGGCCATGTCGAGGACAGGGATGCCGGATTTGGCCAGCGAACGTGACATTTCCTGCACGATGATATTGCGGATCTGATAACTGATCTCGTCCATGGTGAATTCGCCGTCTGTGCCGACGATTTCAACGAGGAACTTGGCAGGGTCCGCGACCTTGACTGAGTAGGTCCCAAACGCACGCAGGCGCACGGGCCCAAATTCAGGATCGCGGCAGATGATCGGATTCTTGGTGCCCCATTTGAGGTCATTAAAGCGCGTGGTGTTGACGTAGTAGATTTCCGACTTGAACGGGCTTTTGAAGCCATGGTCCCAATGCTGCAACGTCGTCATGATCGGCATATTGTTGGTTTCAAGCATGTAGAGACCGGGGGTAAAAACATCCGCCAACTGCCCTTCATGCACAAACACTGCGGCTTGCCCTTCGCGCACGGTCAGCTTGGCCCCGTACTTGATCTCGTGCCCTTCGCGTTCGAAGCGCCAGACCATGGTGTCGCGGGTGTCGTCCACCCAGTGGATGACGTCGATGAATTCACCGGAGAGGAAGTCGAAAATACCCATGTGGGGTCTCCTTTGGTCGGGATCAGAGCGGGCCTTCCAGGGCCTCGCGGGCAAGAATGCGCACGATCGGGCGTGCGGTGTCCAGTGCCATGCCGGGGGCAAGGCGGGCGTCATAAAGCATGCCCAAAAGGGCGTCGTCGTGGTTGGTCAACAGTGCAAACTCATCGTCATCGTTGAAGATCGAGGGGCGCGCGTTCGGGCTGTCATTGGCAAGACCCAGTCCTTGGGCCAGTTCCTCGTGAATGCAGGACAGGCGCAAAAGGTCGGGGTTTTCGGCCCGTATGACGGCGACGGCGGCGGTGTAGGTCGTGCGGTCGGCACCGCTGGCATAGGCTGCCACCGCGCAATAGGCATCATCGGGCAGGTCGCGCAGCGCGCCGAGGTTGGATTGGGTCACGCCCGGCAGGCGAGGCGCAATTCTGTCCAGCGTTTCGGCGCGATCATCTTCGCTGGCGAAGACCACAAAGAAATTGGGTGTGCCGGCGGTTGAAACCGGGTGTCCGGTGCTGCGCGCCAAGCGGGCTGCAAACGCGCGTACATCCGAGCGGTCGCGCACCCGCTGGCTGGGCGGGACGGACGCGCCAAAAGCAATCCCGATGCGCACAGGCCCTGACCAGCGGCGCAAATCGCTTGGCCCGCCGCGGGGGGCGCCGTTGCGCGCATATTCGTTGAAAAACACGATCTGTTCAAAATTGCGGGCCAGCATGTCCGCTGTGAATGGCGTGTCAGGTCCGCCCCCATCCTGACGCAGCAAGCCAGAGGTCAGCTGGCTGGACTGCACTTGGGTCAAATATTGGCGCAAAGCTGCGCTCCGCTCGGATGTGGCGCGGGGCGGGGTGGGGTCTGGCAGGGCAACGGCCGGACTTGCCTGTGGGTTCAGCGACGTGTCTGTGGGTGGCATATCGCAGGCCGCAAGAAGAGTGAGCGCAGCAAGGCCGCGCCACACTCCCCCTTTGATCCCGGCCCAAGCCATCCGCCTTGATCAGCTTGGTACGGCTGTGGACGCCGTATCGCCGACCCCGTCCTTGCGCGCCTTGGCTGAGGCAAGCGTGTCGCGCAGATCGGCTTCCATCTTCTTGAGGTCTTCTTCGGCCGCAGCGCGCTTGGCTTTGCCCTCGTCAGCAATCTTGAGGCTGTCTTCAATCGTGCCGATCAGGTCCGCATTGGCCTTTTTCACCGCTTCGATATCGATCACGCCGCGCTCCATTTCGGTGCGGATCGCCTTGTTGCTTTCGCGCAGGGTGGCCGCATTCGAGTTCAGAAGCTCGTTGGTCAGATCATTGGCGTCGCGCACAGCGGCGGCGGCTTCGGCACTGCGCTGGATGGTAACGGCCTGTGCCAGCTGGGTTTCCCACAGGGGCACTGTGTTGACGAGGGTCGAGTTGATCTTGGTGACCAGCGACTTGTCATTCTCCTGAACCAGACGGATGGAGGGTAGCGATTGCATTGTCACCTGACGCGTCAGTTTGAGGTCATGCACGCGCCGTTCCAGATCGTCGCGGGCGGCACGCAGCTCGCGCAGTTCCTGAGCGACCATGACTTTGTCGTCTTCAGCGGCGGCTTCGACATCCTTTTCCTTTGCGGGAATGGTGGTCTCGTCCAGTTCCTTGATCTTCTCTTCGCCCGCCGCGATGTAAAGCGCGAGTTCATCGTAGAACTGCAGCGTCTTTTCATAAAGCATATCCAAAGACTTGATGTCTTTCAGCAGAGTATGCTCGTGCTCAAGCAGGTTGTCGGTGATCTTGTCGATCTGAGCCTGCACTGTTTCGAATTTGGCCGTGAACTTGGCAAAGGGGGCTGCGCGCCCGATCAGCTTTTCCCACCAAGAGCGATCCCGACGCACATCCAGTTCTGAAATCGAAAAGCCCCGGATGGTGGTGACGATCCCACGCAAGCTGTCACCGGCTGGTCCCACATCCTTGTTGCGTACATCTGTCAGCATGGCCTGCGAGATTTCCTGCAACTCGGCCTGTGCGGCAGAGCCGAAGGACACGATGGAGTTGGTATCGCCCATGTCGATTTCGTCCATCCGGGCGCGGATTTCGCTGCCCACGGGCGCGTCAGCCTCCGCCAGCGGGACAATGGCCCCTGCGTCTTTGGGTTCGGGCAGAACAACGGCGGTCACCTCTTCGACTGCTGCAAGGGTGGCTTCGGCCTTTTGGCGGACGGTGTCAGACATGTTGGGATACCTTGTTTCTAGATTACTGGTCGTTTGTAGGGGTGCGCACCCCTTCGCGCTGCAAACGATCGCGCAGCACGTCGATTTCGATGTTCAGATCACTGCGGTCATCGACCAGCAGCTTGCGGGTGCGCGCGGCAAAGTTGTCGCTCAGATCGTCGAGCAGATCACTGTAATCGGCGCGGGCTTGCGTATCGCGGCTGCGTGAATAGATGTCGGCAAACTTGATCGTCGCGTCGCGCGCGCCCATCAGGTAGACGCCCAGATACTTGCGCGCCGCTGTCAGGTCGCGCGGGTCTTCCTCGACCGTGCGGATCAGATCGCGCGCAGTGGCCTGAAATTTCTCGAGCTTGAGAGACATCTGGCGATCTTCGGCGCGCTTCATGGCGTCGGTCATGGCGGCCAGATGGGTTTCGGCCTCGTCCACGACGCGGGCCACGCGATCCTGCTGGAAGGTGTCGACGCCCTCCATCCCTTTGTCGCGCAGCGGGTCGATCCCGAAGGCGGCAAGATGGAGGCCGCAAGCGGCTGCGCCAAACAGCAGCGGCGCCACCAGTCCGGGTTCAACCCGATAGGCCGCGATGGCAATGCCGATGCCTGTCAGAGCAGACGAGAACAGCTTGCGAGGAATAGCCGGGCGGCGCGCCACTTTGCGCGCGGCATACGCGGCCTCTGCCACCAGGCCGCCGCGCAAAAGCCATGCCGCGAGCGTCAGAATTCCCGCAGACACAAGCGCCAGTGTCAAGTTGACCGCACCGTCATTCAGCGCAAGGAACACCATAGGGATCGCCGGGATGAACAAGAGGTTGGCACGCGCGCCGACCGGATTGACTTGCGCGCCCTGATAAGCGCCCCGCTCGGCCGATACCGCGTCACCTTTGCCATCAGGGCTGTATTTGCCGCCAAAACGCTGAGCCATGCGTCAAAGCCCCCCGATCAGGCCGGTGGTCACGCCAAACATCAGCGCAATCAGCACCGCATATGCGATTTTTTGAAACGCGGTTGGTTGCATCAAAGTCCCCCGACCCAATGGTTGTCCTGACTATATGTGTTTTGCACTTGCAGCACTAGGGCCGTGCAGCCCCGTACGCAGTGCTCTGCCACCTTTGTCCCAAACAAGTATGACCAGGCGATGGGGACGCAAGGGGGAATTCTGCACGTGTTTTGGCAGATTTAGCGCGGTTTGCGCTTACGCACTGGTCGTTTGCCGCTGGGTTTGGCCGCGCCGGTCGTCTCGGCGGTTTCGATTCCCAGCTGGTCGCGCACGATCTTGCGACGTATCTCTTCCACTTCGCCCGTCTTCAACTCGCCCAACTGGAACGGTCCATAGCTGATGCGGATCAGCCGGTTGACGGTCAGGCCGATGCTGTCCATCGCGCGCCGGATTTCGCGGTTCTTGCCTTCGCGCAGGCCCACGGTCAGCCACGCATTGGCGCCTTGCTGGCGATCCAGGCTGACCTGCATCGGCTGAAACCGCTCGCCTTCGACCGTGATGCCTTTGCGCAGCGGCTCAAGCTGGGGATCTGTGGGCCGTCCGTTGATCCGCACGCGGTAACGGCGCATCCAACCGGTCGATGGCAGTTCCAGCTTGCGTTTGATCCCGCCGTCGTTGGTGAGTAACAACAACCCTTCGGAGTTGATGTCGAGCCGCCCGATGGACATCACGCGCGGCATGTCATCGGGCAGGGCGTCATAGATCGTACGCCGCCCCTTTTCATCGGCATCCGACGTCACGAGACCAACGGGCTTGTGATACAGCCACATGCGCTCAGGCTCAGCCTCTTGCAGGGCTTTGCCGTCCACCGTGATGCGGTCCCCCGCAGTGACGTTCAGCGCGGGGCTGTCGATCTGCTTGCCGTTTACGGAAACGCGGCCTGCGGTGATGATAGCTTCGGCGCCCCGGCGCGACGCGACGCCTGCGCGGGCCAGAACTTTGGCGATACGGTCGCCTTTTGGAGGGGTGTCAGTCATGGACAGGCCATAGCGGTGGCTTGCGCTGCTCGCAAGGGACGTGGCAACTGGGGACATGGAGTTTCGGTCTTTCATGGACGTGGCGCTGGAAGAGGCGCGCAGCGCGGGTGCGCGTGACGAGGTGCCCGTGGGCGCGGTGATCGTGTCGCCTGCGGGTGAGGTTGTGGCCCGTGCCGGAAACCGGACGCGTGAACTCAGCGATCCAACCGCCCATGCCGAGATGCTGGCAATACGGGCCGCCTGTGCCGCTGCGGGGTCAGAGCGTCTGGGCGGTCATTCCCTTTATGTCACGCTGGAGCCGTGCGCGATGTGCGCCGCCGCCATCGCCGCAGCGCGGATCGAGCGGCTCTATTACGCAGCTTCTGACCCGAAATCGGGTGGTGTGGCGCAGGGCGCGCGGGTGTTTGCGCATCCCCAAAGCCACCATGCGCCCCAGATTTACGACGGGATCGCGGCGTCTGAGGCCGAGGCCCTTCTGCGCGATTTCTTCGCTGCCAAACGCTAGACAGCGTGCATGTCTTCGCGGCAGGGTAGAGATGCATTTCATACCAACCCAGAGGCCCCACATGTCCCATAACATTGAACAAATTGCCGCCGATTACACCGCGGCATGGAATTCCAAGTCTCCCGACGCGGTCGCGTCGTTCTATGCCAAGGACGGAGTCATCGTGATCAACCGGGGCGAGCCGTGGGCAGGACGCGACCGTGTCGCGGAAATGGCGGCGGGGTTTTATGCTGACGTGCCAGACCTGAACCTGACCTGTGACGAAGTGCGCCCGGCGGGCAGCCACGTGATATTCGTCTGGACCTTCACGGGGCACGACGCAGGCACAGGCAATCCGCTGGAAGTCAAAGGCTGGGAAGAGTGGGACATGGACGCCGATGGCAAGGTCAAATCCTCGCGCGGGTGGTTTGATGCCGATGACTACGCCCGGCAAGTGGCCGGCGGCTAGGTCAACACATAGACCGATTGCGTGCCGCTGATGCCCTTGAGGTCGACCTCGATCGGGTCTGAATAGGCAAACGCGTCACCCACAATCAGCTGCGTGGCGTCTGAAACGCGGACTTCGCCGGGCAGGGCGGTATCTGCGATCCGAGCGGCCTTGTTCACCACTGTGCCGAAAAAGTCGTCCATCGCGCGGATCACTTCGCCAGTATGAATGCCAATGCGGATGTCTATCGGGGGTTCCGCGCGTGCTGCGCTGACCTGCGCCTGAATGGCTTGTGCGGCTGACAGGGCCGCGCGGGCCGATGAAAAGGCAGACATCGTGCCATCCCCCAGTGACTTGACCAACTCGCCCCCATGGCCGTCGATCTCTGCGCTCACCAGTTTCATGTGGGCGGATAGCGCCGTCATCCACACGCGATCTCCTGCGGCTTGGGCCAAAGCGGTGGAATTGGCGATGTCGGTGAACATGATCGAGGCGAGGCCTTCGGTGCCAAAGTCATGCGCGCTCGCCTGAGCAGCGTCGATCAGAGCGGAAAACGCGCTGTGCTCGACCCCCATCTTTTCCATGTTGCTGTCGGGCTGGCTGATGTGGTGCTGGACCATTTTCCAGCTGCCCCGTTCCAGCACAAAGACGAAAGTGGCGCGGTGGACTCCGCTGGTCCCTGTGCCGGGAAAGGTGAAGGTGCTCTTGTAGTTTGCCCAGCCGGTGTCGCCGTTTTCCCATGCGTTGATTTCGACGTCTTCCTCTATGAAATCAGGAACTTCGGCCATGTGATCACTGATCCCGTCACGCACCAGTTGCCCACGCCAGCTTTCGCCGTCTGCCGTACCGATATAGATCAGCGCCTCGGATTGGGACAGAAAGTGGGGCAGGTCCGCCACCTTGTGGGTGCGGATCAACGTCGTCCAGCGTTCGACAATGCTGGCGATTTCGGGCGAGGGAGTGATTACATCTGCCATGTCAGACAGTGTACCATGTGGCTGCCCTCGAAGCCTTTCAATTGCACCTCTGTACTGTCACCAAAGATGAAGTCCTGAGCGCCGCCAATCATGACGCGGGTGGCGTCGGATACCAGGATTTCGTCCGGTGCGGCGGCGGTCGCCACGCGCGCGGCTTTGTTGACAACGGTGCCAAAGAAATCATCGCCCGCCTCGATCACATCCCCTGTGTGCAGTCCGATGCGAATGCGAAGACGCGGTTCTTCTGTTTGGACGGCAAGGGTGCGTTGAATCCTCTGGGCGGCGCGCATGGCACTTCCTGCGCTTGCAAACGTCGACATGGTGCCATCGCCCAGCGATTTGATCAAACGACCCTCGGCGGCACTGATTGCTCCGCTCAATTCATCGACATGTGCATTGACCAATCGCGTCCAGCGCGCATCGCCAATCGCCTCGGCCAGCGTCGAACTGCCCACGATATCCGTGAACATCACTGTTGCACTTCCACTGCGTCCGACATTCAGGTCAATATTGCGCGCGGAATGGACGAGATCGTTGAAAGCGTTGTGGTCGACGCTCATGACCTTGTGGTCGTCATTGGAAAACGAACTGTGCACGTGATGTGCCTTCCAAATCCCCTCTTCGAGCCGAAAGACGATGGAGACCCGCCAGTGTGTCGTGTTCCCCGTTTCGCGGTGGCGCAAGGTGCATTGAAACACGGCCCAACCAGAGTCTCCAAAATCGTGGGCAATCAGCTCGGGGTCGTCCACCGCAAGATTTCGAATTTCACCGATATGGGCCTCGATGGTGTCCTGAAGGTCGCGCCCCGAGATGAATTCGTTGCGCGAACTGCCGACATATGTGGCGCTGAGATCGCGGCTGAGCAGATTGCGCACTGTGCGCGCGTCTCCTGAAACCGTCGCGTTCACCCAACGCTTGAGGATCGCAACAAGTTCAGGACTTGCTGTCGTCATGATTTCCACCCCAGCCTGTAAATGAGGTGCTTGCCCTCAAGCCCTTTGAGGGTCACGGTTGTCGCGTCACCAAAGGCAAAGTCAGCCTGCCCGCCGATCATCGCGCGGGTTGCATCCGAGACGCGGATTTCGTCCGGTTGGGCCGCAGCGGCCACCCGTGCGGCCTTGTTCACGACGCTGCCGAGGAAGTCGCCCTTGGCCTCGACCACATCGCCGGTATGGATGCCGATGCGCAGGCGCAGGTGCGGTTCGGACTGGCCCTCAGCGGTGCTTTGCATGAT
>ERZ1740072.263-NODE-263-length-22513-cov-7.000846_pt1 | contig 22513 bp, 25 predicted proteins | sample MGYA00581733_ERZ1740072 | MGnify/ENA primary metagenome ERZ1740072 (study PRJEB43018, sample SAMN04849741) | marine metagenome | isolation source: floating plastic debris | place: Pacific Ocean | collected 2008-08-30 | study: EMG produced TPA metagenomics assembly...
CATGTTGGGGAATTTTCAAATACCCGTTTTGGGGAGTTTAAGGCTGCCACTCATAATCGTGGCGAAGAACAACAGTCGGTCCATGACATTACTTCGAGCGATCACCATACGGTCGCTAGTGTTCTCGATGATCTTCATGGCTGGCACGAGCTCTCTTCCGGACAGACTACGACAGGATGCTTCTGCGCATATGCTATGACTGCAATTAGACACTGGTGTGACGGAAACCTACATTTGCACCATATGGTTGGTGATCCTCGGCGTCTCAAGGCACGCGACGAGGCATTAGGCAGTTTGATCCCGAGCTTCCGCTTCGTCCCGCGACACGCTTGAACAAATTGGTCGCAGCGAAGGTGCAATCTCAGTTCAGGCGAAGTTCCTACCTACGCACGACTGGATTGACGACGCGTGCTGCGCCGCAGCAGTGGATGTGCCGTATGTGCGTATGGATGCTGCGTCAGCACTAGCCGCACCTGCACACGTCCGGTTTGTCCCGCGTTATTCCAGTTTATGTGCTGTGCAGCGAACGGCGCTCGCTCTCGGACCAGCCGTTCGTTGATCATGTGGCGAAGGTGCCAGGAGAGCTCACTTTGACAGATTCTGCATTATGCACGAGTGACTGCTATCGACGGCCTACGAAGAAGGAGAAATCGTAGCTATCTGACCCAGTTATGCACCATGTGTACCCTGGCCTGCCCATTCAATTCAGCAAGCTGGATACTTATTGCCTCACCGGTTTCGACTGATTGCAATCCAGACCTGTTAAGCGCGTCCCGCCCAATAAAGATATCATCCGATTGGCCAAATTCGTTAGCGAAGCCGTACCCTTTTTGGCTGTCAAACCACTTCACACGTGCTGGCACGGCCTCCGAATGGATCACCGCACCGTCGTCGATCTCTGAAGACAAGGCGCGAGGAGGTGGGGTAACGTTGCTGACGTCTGTCGCGCGAAGACGGCCATCAACATGCAAACACCGCAGAGTAGCAGAAGAGCCCTCAGCTATACTTCCCAAACCCGCAGCTTCGAGAACATTCCTATGGATTAGTATATCCATGTCGAGCCGAGGAGCTGTGGCAAACCCAAAACCCTTAGAGCTATCAAACCACTTCACTGTGCCGTTGACGGTGATCGTGCCTTCGTCTTCAAACGTCTGTGACATATTCATGCAAACGCCTCTCCTTAGTCAGCGGGTGCCAACACCAGCTACGGTCAGGCAAATTCCCACGGTTTCAAAAGCACAACCGGTTCCGGCTGTACTATGACCTCAGAAGCAATCCGATCAATTCGGCACTTTCATGCGGTGACCACCAACACCGCAAAGAGTACCTGCGGCCACAACCATGGACTGAATGGAAATCAGTGTGTCGGTCACAGCCGCAGGTTGTTACCCCGAGGAGCGAAAGACGGTAGTTTGCCGCATTAGTCCGTCAAGACGCCAAGATAGCAAAATGATGAATTTTTGTGCGACATACACTTTTCACGCCTAAAAATCATACTTTTACCATCTTTCGGTGTACACTGGAATACAGGGAACCTGCATGTGAATAGCCATCACAACTACGGCAGCGAGTTGGTTTTCTGGTCGTTTCCTAGTTGTTTAGTGTTACTCGCTGCAATCCCTAGCTCTTCGGTGGTCGTTCTCCGTCTACTAGATCTGCTAGCGGAAGTTGCAGCGTATCGATGAGTTTGTTGCGAGTTGCCGAAGCAACACTTCACCAAGCTTTGTGTGTTGCCTCGAAAGCGCCGATAACACGGCTTCTAGGAACAATTTCCGTTGTGGGTTTGCCATGCGGATGGTGGCAACAGCATACACAACGCTTCTCTCTTCTTTTGACGGTCATTCTGGGTACAACGCGCTCAGACACACGGCAGGTATCCACCAAAGAGCTTCAATTCCCCGCCCAAACAGCGATCGTAGGACAGGTTGCCCCGGCTGCATTGCAAAGCAATGTGATCAATATACGTCAGCCAACGGAATATTACAGTAAAGCCGTTGGGCTTCTTTTGCCCACCAAGAATAAGACTTACGCATTGAATTCAATTGGTTCCACTGGGGCGATCGAGAGGAAAACTAGGATGCCGATCATCGATTATCTCATGGCTATCGCAATGGCGTTGGTTGGGCTTATTGTCAGCTCCGCTGTTGTTGGAATTGCACAGTTTCTTGGTTTCTCTGGCTGGATTGCAGGCCCTATTTTGTGCGTGCTGGTTTTTGCATTCATTTACCTGAACGATCGTCTCATGGGATTTGGCATGCGACATGTAGTTAGCTTCTTAGCCAAGATTGAAGACACCGAGCTTTCCGAGATCGACAAGAAACAAGTCGAGGGCAATTTCAGTAGAAGGCTGGACTACTATGGGTTTCTTGTCGGTGCTGTGCTCGGGATGCTAATCAGTCTTTCGCTTGCGCCGTCGATTATTTTTGACCTTCTGCCTTTCTAATTGAAGCCGGTGCCTTTGCGGGTCATCGAGTGAAAGACAGCTAAGTCCCGCGTCTTACCAGTTGGCGCACGGTGCGGCGAAAGCGTCAGGAGAACCCAATTTGATCGATGCTGCGGTGGCACTAAAAGGCAGCCGACGGGACGAGCGAGAAGGATTTCTCATCCACGCTCGACCAGCATTCAATTGCAGATCATCATGGTCAGACCGCTCCAAAGTAGCAGATGCTGCCAATGTCTTACCCTGTAAGCGCCACCGCCATTACGCATAGACCTCCAAGACCTGCGATCCAGGCAAGCGTGCGCAGGAACGGAACACCCACGAGATAGAGCGGGACATAAATGATCCGTGCGCAGACGAAGATCGTTGCCCCCAACACTGCACCAGCTGCCTCATGTGCAAGTAACGCGAGGGGAAAGAACAGGATCATTGCTTCTGTCACGTTGACCAACGCACGGTCGGCACGGCCAGACATCACGGTCGGATCTGGCATGACATCTCGTGATTTCATTGCCTCAGGACTCCCTCCGTACCGAAAGGCGACAGGCAAGAGCGTTTGCGCGAAGTAGAGGACGACGGCGGTCAGTATCCAGAAAGTCATTGTGGTGCTCCATACTAAGATATTCTCAACTAGATGGCCGCCCGTACGCATATCAATTCCCTGGCAGGGAATGGCGAGCGTCGAGAATTGCTGATACGCAGAGGCATGCAGACGAGCACTTCCGCAAACCATTTTGGTGATCTCTTGCGTTCCTGGCGCAGCGAGCGTCAGTTGTCGCAAGCAGAGCTGGCTCTCACTGTTGAGACGCCGTCGCGGCATATCAGCTTCCTCGAGACGGGCAGGTCGAGACCATCGCGCGACATGGTCTTTCGACTGTCGGCTGCGCTGCAAGTGCCATTGCGGGATCGAAACCTATTGCTGCGCGGGGCCGGCCTGGCGGACGCCTACGCCGTGCATGACATCACCAGCGATGAAATGTCGACGATCCATGGAGCTGTCATCCGGCTGATGACCGCACATGACCCTTATCCGTCTTTTGCGATTGATCGATCGTGGAATGTTGTAGACATGAACGCGTCGGCGCAGTTTTTGGTGGACTACCTTGTCGGCGGTAATGCATCAATTGCCACCGCAAACCTGAATATTCTTGATCTCGCTTTTGATCCCCAGGGATTGCGGCCTCACATTGAGAACTGGGAGGATTTCGCGCGCCAGACAGTACAGCGCCTGCACCGCGAGGCCCTTGGCCCGACAGATTTGAGGAATGCGTTGGACAGGATCAAAAAACACCCTGATCTACCCGACCGATGGTGGCATTTTGACGTAAGGTACACGCCGAACCCCGTCTTTCCCATTTGCCTTAACATCGCTGACGCCCAACTGAAGTTATTCTCTGTCATCGCCTCGATCGCGATGCCGACAAATGCGTTGGCGCAGGAATTGCGCGTGGAAACGTTCTTCCCTGTTGACGAAGAAGCCGAAGCAGTCTTGTTGGGTCTACAAAGCAATGCTCACCAGTACAGACCCGACTTTTGACAAGAGCCACCGCGAATGAATGATCTGGGTCAAGCACTTCTTCAACCAGCGGGAGACAAGCTAACAGCACAAAAGAAAATGCTTGTTTCGGTGAGATGATCTTCAAGGCATGCCTTCATGAGGTCAGTGTCGCAATACTTGGGTCTTGGCAGAAGGTTCGCAGTCTTAGAAAAATGTGCCGCTTAAACCGAATGTCGCCTCGATCGCCCCGATGAAGAAACCTGCTGGCAGACTAAAAAGCAAAAAGAGCGGTTTGGATTTTTTCGTTTCTTTTGAGGATGCGACGTTCATCTCATTCAGCGAGCCAGAACCTGCGACCTCGAACAAAAAGAACGTGAAAACATGCACGAACCCAATCGGGATAAAATAGAAGATAATCGTCTGCAAAAAGGCAGGTTCTTCGAGGCCGACCCACGCAACAACAGCAAGCCCGAGCAACGCTCCCACGACCACTAATGCAAACCAGATAAGCCAGTCACTCAGCTGCATCCTGCGTCGGTCGCTCATATGTTTATGCCTCGCAAATGTAGGTTCCAGCATTACAAAATACCTGTGGCGCAGGCTTGGCAAGTCTTTCGTCCAGCATTGATTATACAGCATGACCAAAGGTCGAAAATCCGATGTAGGTTATGTCCCCGCCTTGCCAGTTCATGTGCGGGGCGGCGAATGTCAGCGAACCCAGAATGCGCCCAACTTGTTCTTCAAAAGGCCCAAATATGTACGTTCGATCCAGTTAGGCCCGAAGGGTAAGGCGACACTCCCATCAGGCGAAGCCAAATACCCGAGCAAACGCAGTCACAATTTGCCAAAGAATTTCGAGTCTGCTGTCGCTGGTGGGCGAATAGTCTTGAAAGTGAAGACCGACCACCAACAGGCACAATGCCATGGCATTTACTCCCACCGCCGTCAGCATGTTATCAATGAACACAGGCTCGTTTTTGCCCCAAATGGGGTCTGTTGTTGTCCCCAGGACAAACAAGAAAATCGATACAACGATTGCTATGTCCGCTAAAATCAACAAGAAATACCCCTGCTCTTGATGGCGATCTCGTCGTCCCGAAACATGTCCGTTTCATGATGTACTCTAGTGCTGCGGAAGTCCCTGCGAACTTGCAGCGATCTAGCCCTCATATCAGAGCTCCCGAAAGCTGTCTAGGATGGGCGCAAAAGCACTTGGATGGATATCGACATCCTCCCAACTCACATAGATCACGATCATGTCGTTCCCCACGATATGCACCCGGTACAGCCCAACCACATGACCGTTGGGAAACTGCTGGTATAGTGTCGTTTCGGCGACCGATAAGCTTGGGTGTTCGACGCGCGTTGGCTCTGTCAGAAAGACATTCTTGAAGCCCATGAAGAAGCCAAGCACATTGCCAATGCCTAAGATATTCTGAAATTCGGTTACCGGTGTCATCGCATCCGTTTCCTGGATTTTACCAGCAAAGATGTCGAACCGAACCTTGGTGAGCTCGCCAACCGGGGCGTTTGTGAAGTCTGCAATGTCGGAGCCGTCGATGATCTCGGCAAGTGATCCACCTGCCGCTTCGATCTCGTCGGTGGTCATCTGGCGCCAGTCAGAGGGAATGTCGATTTGAAAACTGTGATCCGGGTAGCTGACGGTCGTCAATTCGCCCTCGAATACGGACTTGCTGGTGCCTGTGAAAGTGTTGCCGAGAGTTGGCGTCGGTTTGCTGGTTCCTACAAAGAGGAATGCAGCGACGAGCGCCACGCCAATCAATCCGGCCCAAAGCGGCCAGCGTCGTTTTCGTGGTCGCGCCCGTGGAATTCGTTCTTGCTCTTGCGGCGCCTTGGCTTCGAGCCGCGATAGGCGCTCCGCGAAGTCTTTTTGCGACATGTTCGTCCCCCTCATCAATCAGATGACATGTCTTCAATTCCCTTTGGGGGCCGCACGACAAGCGCTTATTATCGCCCACACCAACTTGGTGCGCGACATAGGAAACAAAAAAGGCCAAAGTGTGGTTGGCTTCGATATTGTGGCTGGCAATTCGCGCTCGTTGGACGTTTTCAAACGTCCGAAAACAGACGTTTGGATTCAAGATGGGTAGGGCAGCAATGGTCGTGTCTTTTGTTTCCAAACATCTGCAGATGCATGTGTTTTTCGACCTACCAGGATCTTCGCGTTTCATTTGTACTTTGACACCGGCCTTTGCAGCGAGAGGCAGGGAATTCTGCCTCTTGGCCTTGATTTACTCAATCGCGGCAGCGCTGCGACGGTCTGCTTCTATTCACCTTAGCTACTAATTACCGCATCCGCTTCAAACTCGACCAGCCACTCTGGGTTCACGAAACGGTCTATTGCCATGATCGTGTCCACTGGTCGGACATCGCGAAAATACTCCTTCCGCACATCTATCGCGACCTTCCAATTGTCGATGTCGGTCAGGATGACACGGGTTCGGACAACGTGATGAAGGCCAGAGCCCGCTTGTCCCAATGCCGACTTGATAACTTCGATGCACTGCCGGGCCTGCGCGGCCACATCACCCACCCCTACAGTCTGCCCATCGGAATCAACCGGTGCTGTGCCACCCACGGAAATGAAGGGCCCGACGCGGACTGCGCGCGAGAAACCGACAATGCCCTCCATCGGGTTACCGTTTGAAATCAGTTCTCGATCGAAATCCATGCTATGCTCCTTCTTGGGTTAGCGCAGCTTAACATGAACTGTGCCCCAATGGCCGGGGGGCGAAACAATGACACAATCGGAATTCGATGCGTGGAGCGCGGGACAGAGCTATGAGCACTACATGGGTCGTTGGAGCCGCAAGATCGCAGCAGAGTTCGTCGACTGGGTTGATGCTCCAGACAACGCCGATTGGCTAGAGATCGGATGTGGAACCGGGGCCCTGACCGAAGCGGTACTGTCCGCAGCAGCCCCTCGATCCATCCTTTCAACCGATCAATCGGCCGATTTCGTTGCCCATGCCGAGGCGCAGATCAAGGATGACAGGGCGACGTTAAAAGTCGCCGATGTAGCAGCGTTGCCGTCCGCCGATGCATCCATGGATATCGTAACCTCGGCGCTTGTTCTGAACTTCATTCCTGACAAGCAGGCGGCACTTGCTGAGATGCGCCGTGTCTTGCGGCCCGGTGGCGTTCTACGTCTGGGACTATCCCCGCAGGGGCATGGGTTTCATTAACGCATTCTGGAAAGCGGCTGCGGAAATTGATCCAGACGCCTTAGAGTTGGACGAAAGCGCACGGTTTCCGTTCTGTGACAAGGAAGGTCTCGCCAAGTTGTGCCGCGACGCAGGGACGTCTGATCCAGAGATCGCGGCAATTGAAGTGGATACCCGGTTTCCTGATTTCGAAGCCTTCTGGCATCCATTCACCTTGGGCGGGGGGCCAGCGCCGGGCTATGTCACCGGCCTGCCCGATGCGCAGCAGCAGAAGTTGAGGGATCATCTGGCCAATAAGTTTGGAGCGAGTAGGCCAGTTATTCTTCCCGCAAGAGCATGGGCGGTGAGAGCGCGTTGGCCTGCAGAATAAAGCTGGTAGCGCAGCGCCCCAAGCTGACTGCCGCAGGTCGTCTGTGACCTTGCCCAAGCAGACATTTAGCCCCGAATGTGGTACCCTGCGCGAAGGGGGAGTTGCACGATGTTCGACATTGATACGTTTATCGCCGATTGCCGCGAAGCCGTCGACAAAGACCCGACACACAAATCAGCCGCAGAAATTGTTCGGCGCGCCCTGTCTGATCCATCTGAGGTGATGACGGCTTTCGGTGAACCGACGGAGCCCGGGATTACGCCGCTCTACCAATCGTCTGATCTGACAATAATAAATCTGGCCTGGAAGCCGTCGACGACCATCCCGCCACATAATCACGAAATGTGGGCGGTGATTGGAATTTACGGAGGTCGAGAGGACAATATCTTCTGGCGAAGGGTGAAAGATCATCCAGACGGCTTGATCGAGGCTGCCGGGGCGAAAGCGCTGTCAACCGGTGACGTCTGCCCCATGGGGCCGGACATCATCCATTCTGTCACCAATCCTATACCGCGATTGACGGCGGCCTTGCATGTCTACGGAGGTGACTTTTTCGAAGCGGAAAGAAGCGAATGGGAACCTGAGGATTTGCATGAGCACCAACTCGACATCGACGCGGTGCGGGCGCGGTTTTCGAAGTAGATCATCTGAAGGTGGCGTCTCCATTGTCGCTGTTGTGGATTCCGCATCTGCAACAAGGCAAGTTGAACTGACCAAGCGGACGTTCAAAACGACAACCCAACGGAAGAGAAATCCGCGCCTCGATACCTCTGACCCTGCGCAGCGAAAGTACAATTTGGATTTGGCATCATGTAGCCAGATGGAATGGCCGCATTGGCGACCTGACCTGCAATGCGGCGACAGACATACCCCATGCGCGAAGCAATGCTGCGTCAGCGAAGTGCAAAAAACTAATGACTGCAAAGTCCTGCATCTGCCCCACTTGATCATAGCGCGGCGAACGGTCAGGTCATCCCAGATCAGCCATTTGTGGAACTTGCGGCGAAAACTTCTGGAGAGCCCACTTCGACCGATGCTGCGCTACACCCAAATGGCCGCTTCTAGCTCACAGGTCATGGCAGTGCTTTGACGAATGTCCCTAGCGCAGTGCCGATGTTCTCCAGCGTGTAGCTGCGGTCTTTGTCCAAAACGAAAGGGAGATGCCGTGTGGCAAGTTGGAACGGGTCGCCGCGTGTATATTGGTCTTCGAGGATAATATGGAGGCCTCCGTTGACGCAATTCCATGACCCGCCAGACCGATTTGTGGCGGGGTTAAAGGTATTGGCACCATATCGAAAGCAGATGCTGCCGAATGTTTCGCCGCGATCTTGGCCGTGGGTCCGCCATTGCCCGACAACAATGCGCCGGTTACCCGGATACCACAGATAGGCTGTGCCATCGGAGGCCAGATATTCAACTTGGCTGCCGTGCTGGACGCTGTCATCAAGAATTGTCGCGTCTGCGTAGCGTGTTTGCAGGCCGTCTTGTGTGAAAGTGCTGGCAGGATAGCTGGCAATCTCTGCCCGCCACTCCGCTCGTGACAAGGCGACATCACTTTGAGAACGGGATTGCGAGGTACATCCCGATAACGCGAGGGTGACCGCCAAAGCAGCTAGCAATGCACGAGCACCGGCTTTCGCAGTGATGCTTAGTGGCACCATAACGACACGCGCCAACTATTATTAAGTTGCCGAACGGCCTCAATAGGTCCTGCCCCAGATGGTAACTGACTGCCCAGTACGCGTCCGCCATTTGCGGCGAGCAGATCTGAGATAGCGGCTGGGTTGCTTAGGCTGCGTCCGTAGGTGTTGGCAGTTATGCGTTGGCTTGGGCAAACCGACTGCGCGGCTAATTGGCGTCCAAATGAGAAGATGAGGCTTTCATCCAGAAGGCCTGCATGATTATCATCTGCGATGCGTTGCGCCGTCTGTGGATCCGCTGCGCCAATTCTCAAATCACCGCGGTCGATTTTGCCGGAATTTCTTACAGTTATTGTCACGCTGGCAGGTTTGCCCGCATGTGGGCCGTTGTTGAAGCTCGTGCTCGCGTTAACCGACAGGTAGCGGTCGCGGTTTGATGTGCTGGGCACTGATATGAAGAAGAATGTACTACTTCCGGCAGACGGTGCAGTCGAAGGTCGTCTTATATTGTCCTGTGGCACTTGTGTCAGCAGCGCTTCATTCTCTGCGTTTACCGTATCCAGGCAGGCACTGACCGCTGCGATGCTCAGCAAGAGCATGCTGAATGTGGCAAGTTTTCTGAAAGTCATAATTATCCTGATGCGCGTGGCTTTAAGTGAAAAACAATTTTGACGGTATTTATCGCGTTACGCCGGGTTGGTTGCAACTATTTTGCACCAATAGTTTTCCAACCCATGAAAATGATAGTCGTCGCCGCAACACCTACTTAAAAGACCGTTTGCTGAACGTCCGCCAAAGCGGACCTTGACGTACTTGCAGCCAACGTCGGTTTCGTCCGCATCTCGCCAGTTCGTGCACGACGCAGCGAACGGCGACTAAACCTCATGTTCCGCTATTGTTCTTCAAGACGCCCAAATATGCATGTTCGGTCCAGTTGGGCCATGTCAGCATGCAGATAGATATCAGTCGTACCACCCCGCTCTTTGAGCCATTGGTTTAACAAAGACACCATTTGCGCGGCGATCGGTGTGATCCGCATCTTGCGGCCTTTCCCAACGCAACTGATGTGCGTGCCGGAGCCAAGATGAAGGTCACCAATATCGAGGTTGATGATCTCGGACACGCGCATCCCGCATTCAGCGGCGAGCGTAAAGAACACCTTATCACGTCTGCCGGTCCAACTGTGGCGGTCCGGAGCAGCCAGCAGCACCATCAGTTCCTGTTCATCAAGGAACGTATTGCCGAAAAAATGCACAAATATCCTGAATTACCACTTTACTTATGTTTGGTCGGTCACACAACAGATCGTGTTTCGCATCATTAACGATGGTGAATGCACCATCTCGCCAGCTAGACATCCGATCTTCTATTGATCTTCGGCCAACGGTTGCATCATCTTTGCCGACAAAAGCCGAGCAGGGAACTTCAGGGGACCGGAGACTAGATAGTCTATCACACTCAGTTAACCCTTCATAAAGCCACCTCATGCTCGGTGCCCCTATATGAGCCTCGGGGAACAGGGTCGCCTGCCTGATAAAATACTCGTACATAGGTCGATCATTCGTGATTGAGTTGCTCTCAAATGATCTATAGAGAGCGTAACTGTTTCCTTTTTGAGATTTAGTATACATCTCACCTAGGCCGGCCATGACTGCAAGACGTGACAACGGCTTAGCTAAGGACTCCAGAAAAGAAGGAACCGCAATACTCCACATTGGGGCGGTGAACGCACTTGCAACGACTGGAATACCATCAATCAATGATCGCAAACCGATGTTGCCGCCCATCGAATGTCCAAATAAAAACCACGGTTTGGGGAGATTCAGTGATCTCGCCGCTTCTATCATTGCGACAACATCTTTCTGATAGTCCGAAAAGTGAAGAACATGGCCGAGATGAGCGTCCGAAGCCACTCTGTCAGACAGTCCCTGACCTCGCCAATCTATTGAAAATATGGCAAATCCTTGTTCCAGAAAACTAGGAAGGGTTCTTCCGTATTTCTCGATAAACTCAGCGCGTCCAGTAAAAAACAGAATCGTTCCGTTAACCGCTCGTTCGTCACACCACATACCGACCCGAAGGCGAACCTTGTCTTCAGTATTGATCCAATAGGCAGCCCCAACGTCGTCGGACTCAGCCACTTCATTGTTTAGCGGGGCTATTTCCATGATGTGTCTCATCCAAGACGAAGTTTCTACCGCGATGGGTCAACACGCAATAAGCCGTCACGACTATCGAAAGCAACAGCAATAGTGAAAAACCCCTCACTTGGCCAACGCTCAAAAAGTTAACTAGTAAGAGAACCACAACAGTCAGCCACTTGCCCCATGGGGCATATTTCTCGGCGTAACGTTCAGAAAAGTCGCCTCCATCATCCAGAAGTGCTTTGGCGCTAAAATAGATATACAAAAAAACACCGGCGATTACCGAGGTGAATATGATGGTTGAAAACTGACTCAATGAATAACCCACAATGATATTTTCCTGCTGTTCAGAATTCTCAAATACCTGAATAAAGTCAGTGTAAAGCCACGTTAGGATATCCTTGCTGCTAACAGAAAGGTACATCGCATAGAGTTTTATGCTTGTGCTAATCCACAGGGCAAGAATCGTTCCTAAGAATATGTTTTCGACCAGCCTGAAGCCAACAAATCGCAATTTTGCAGCGTCATCTGCACTGATCATGTTGCTGTTCCGTCTGCAAAGGTCAGAAAAATCCGACCAAACGGCGTACAGAAACACAAAACCGGCATTTAGAAAGAAGAACACGAGCGCGGCAAAGAAAATGTAAATTCCTGATAAGGACAATGCGGCTCCCACAGACATAATATCCGGCCGCGCTAAAATGATTATGGGCCAGCTTACCGCTATATTCCCTAGTTCATTGCGCAAAATTGGTATCAGGTAGCCACCCACCCATTGTAGAAGGAAAACAAAGAATACGCTGATAGCTATGGCGAGCCAAAGAAGTATCGACAGCGAACTAACCTTCTCTAACCAGCCCTCATGAGGCCTTCGTCGCCCGCCGTTCAAAAATAACGTGCGGGCATCAGTCTTCCAAAAGTTAATTGTTCGTGACACTGTCATTAAGAAAAAGGGTAGCAGGACTAGATCATGGATAATCCAGCTTGGACTCCAAATGTATCCGACCTGCTTATTTGTCCCATCCGGGGTCGTGTAAGTTACACTTAGAACACCTAATACAGCTGCAAGAAACAGGATACCCGTCAGCCAAAACCAAACCACCACCGATGGAGTCACTGGGTCAGCGAAAAGTACCTCTAGCTGTGCTGATATTTGGCGTTTTCGAACTACCTTGGGTGGCTGGATGCTGGTATCGCGCACTTCGTCACGTTCATTGTGAGCATGAGTGGATTGATAGCCGTCAACTCCGTCGCTGCCCGAGTGCTGAACATCGGATTTTTCTGAGAAACCCCGTTTCGTGATTTCTGTACTAGACCCAATATCTCTGGTTACGTCTGCTGTTTCGACGCGCCGGCTTTCCTTTCCCTCAAAGGATGTGCTCCCATCTTCACGGTTACGGCCCTCGATGAAGACCCTACGAGCGGATAGAAGAGCTGTTTGCCAATCGGAAATCTCATCGGGGCTACCGCACCCAAATACTTGCGCCAACCAACGGCAGTTCGTTGTGCTAACATTTCGCTTGTTCTTGCTATCAAACCAATACTGTACGGTACGAAGATCTACTGATGCGTCGGGGTGATCGATCTCCGATATCGCATTTGCTAATGTGTTGGGTGTCCATTTGTTCTTAGGAATACCCTTTGAATCGACGATTTGACCGATACCTCTTTCGACGGCATACAGAAACAGGTCTTTGATGTCGCGCCCGTCTGACGGCGGCACCTCATAAAGTTTTCCACGCTTAATCAACATTCACAACCCTGCGCATTGTTGCGTCCTCGATTCAACGGTTGCTCTTCAGAACTCAGGATATAGCCTTTCCAAGCTTTATCCTAGGAATTTAGTTGAAGTAAATCAATAAGATAAATGTCGTTTGTTCGTTCTTGTTCAGTTCCGTTCACTTCTGTTCGTTATTTGTCTGGAGTACTTCCCTTACAATCAACAATAGGTTGCATCAATTTTAGTAGCAAAACCGTTTCAAGTTTTCGGTGCAGTAGCCAACATCGAGAGGAAGATGAAATGAATTTCGAGAAGATAATACCAAACGCCTCAATGCGTCTGGCCGGGGCCGCGTTCATATCGTCAAGCAATCGCCGGATAACATCGAAAATCGGAGCCGTGATGGAGACGGATCAGTCTGAACTAATACTCTGGCTGCATGCGTACCCATTGATGGGACACAACGTCCAGCTGTCGTTCATTCGTGAACAAGGCAAAGGAACATCGGATGTGTCCGTTATCATCGACCACAACACACTGAAGTCCGAGTTTTCTATTGGCGAAGCTGAGTTCAGTGGGAAGAATGCTACGGTTCGCTTGTTCAGTGTACCGGTCTTTCAGGCGACTTTGAAGCTGGCATCACCAACAACTCCAGTTCCACGCATCGATGCCGGGTCACTGACCCTCCAAAATGAGGGTCATCACGCCCTAGGCTCCGCACAGTAAACCGCCCGAAGCCCAGAACTCGGCTGTCACTATTTCGTGGAGTCAATACGGGCCCTGAGGTCTCTACGAGCCCTCGACGCCCATTTGTCTCATACGAAAAGAAACAGCTCCGATCTGCCCATACGGCATCCATCGCCATCTGACTAAGCTGGGTTTTGACTGTGCCGTTGCCTCGCCCTCAATGATCCCACGTAAATCGGGCGACCGGATCAAGACAGACCGGCGCGATGGTGAGCCATGTGGTCGCCATCGGTTCGAGATCCATGGCGAACGATGCTGGCCCGGCTGTGGCGCGCTGGAGAGCTTACACCGATGTGGACAGCCGATGCGGGGTAACGCTCGATGTGACGCGATCCTAAAAACAGCTAATACGTCGATCCAGAACGCCGCCCTCCGGGCGGCTTAGCTTGATTTCCGTCTGTCGGGTGGCCGGTGATTTCCCTTAGCAGATTCATTCTGGCTCCCAACCGCGCAAAGCGCGGTCCTCCTCTGCGTTCCGGCCCTGCGGGTGTTCACCAGCCTGAATCAGCACGGGTCATCTTTCACCGCCCCCCCTCTGCGCCGAGAAAACGCGGGAAGGGGGATTGGGGGCTAACGACACCGACGACCCCCCTGCCCTGCCCCACCGGCAAGTGCGATACAGCCGCTCCTGTCTGAAGACTGCGCCCAAATTCAAACAAAAAGAGAAAAGGCGGCTTCGCCGTTCATCGATCCCAGTTGGGATCGGAAAGAGAGCCTTTGCCCGATGGTCGAGGTCCAGATTCACCAAAAGAAGGAACGACAAATGACTAAGCAATCCAAAATTACTGCAGAAACCGCCGTCACAAACAAGACCCAGCTGATCGCGCTGTCCGACACATATGTGTCGGAACACAATCCGCGGTTCAATGAAGAAATCGATGAAGATTCAATCAAGGATCTCGCTGAAACAATCGTAGCCCGTGGCCTTATGCAGAACGTTTGCGGTCTTATTGATGACAAAGGGAAGGTTGGAATTGTTGCCGGGCGCCGTCGTTGGCACGCGCTGCAACTGGCTGTGAAAGAACGCCCGGATCTGGAAACGATCGAGGTACGCGTGACTGACGACCTCGAAACTGCTCTTGCATGGGCATTGCTTGAAAACACAGCACGCGAAGAAATGGATGTTGTCGACGAGATAAGACACTACGGCAGTTCACTTCAAACCGGCCTATCGATTTCCCAAGTCGCGAAAGCGTACTGCGTGACCGAAGCGCATGTGCGCCGCCGCGCCGCCCTGGCAAAATTGCCGGGGCTCGTACTTGATGCAGTCAAGGCAGGTGACCTCAGCCTCAGCGATGCCCAGGCTTTCACGGTCAGTGATGACGAGGCAAAGCAGTTGGAAGTTTTGGAAGCGATCTCGGAGGGGGGCTATTGGCATGCACACCACATCAAACAAGCGCTTACTGAAGAAAAGCCAAGCACCACATGCCGGATGGCGCAGTACGTGGGATTGAACGCATACAAAAAAGCTGGCGGCACAATAGACACGAACTTGTTTGATGATGAGGCCGTCATCAACGACGCGTCGAAACTCGACGAGTTGTTCAGTGCGAAACTGATGAAAGCTGCAAAAGCGTTTCAGAAAAAGGAAAAGTGGGCGTGGGTCGATATCAGCGATGCGTCTCACATCATGCCCTATCAGCTGACCGACGACGGTGAGTTGGCACTGATACGACCAATACCTGGTGAGCTGACTGACGACCAGCAGGCACGATACGTTGAGCTCGATGAAGAACCATACTGGAACATGGAGAGCGAGAAGCGTAAAGAAAAGCAGGCGTTGGATGATATTTTGGTCGGCGAATACTCAGACGAACAACACGCGATGGCAGGAGCGGTCCTATATGTCGCCAACAACGGCACAGTGCGTGAAATCGTCGGCCTGGTGAAGGCAGAAGATCGCAACAAAGCGGTTGAAGCTGGTTTTCTAAAGTCAGACGAAGCCAAAGCAGCAGATGAAGCTGCAGACGCAGCCGAGAAAAAAGCAAACAAGCCCGCCTTCGCTGCAGCCTTTATCGAAGACATGACCGCAATCCGTTTGGCCGCGTTCCAGACGGCGCTGCTGCGGAAACCGGAACTGGTCTTGGACCTTTTAGCTTTTGGGCTGTCGCGTGGTTCGCATTGGGGCAACGAGACTATGGCAGTGCGTTTCGACATGGAGCGTAACATGCCTAAAAACGATGATGACGCATTCAGACTTTGCCCTGATCTTGGAGGAGATATGCCCGATGGTGAAGATGATGAGGACGATTGGGATGCCGAAGAGGCACCAATTGTCGAGGCGTTTGAGGCGTTCCTCGCTCAAGGAAAGAAGGCCCGCAATGTAGAAATCACGGAGTCGTTTGCTCGCGCGTTCAAAACGCAAGAAGCCGATATGATGACCCTCATCGCCGAGAAGGCTGGTGTCAGCATCCGTGAAATCTGGGCGCCAACAGCCGCAAATTGCTTCAAGCGCATGAAGGCGGCGCAGCTAGATACCCTGTTCTTGCAATTGCTTGAACGCGAGGCAGACAGCGCAGAGTTCCGAACTTTCAAGAAACTGAAAAAGGGCGAGAAGGATCAGAAGATGCACGCGCTGTTTCATGATGCAGACGTGCAGGCGATCTACAAGGTCACATCGACCCAGAAGGCGCGCATCAATGAATGGACCCCAGCTTGCTTCTAGCATTCGGGCGGGGGCGCAGCTGCGCCCCCTGCCCTATGCGAGGCGTTCGCCACATACCAAATACTAGGAGCGCCGAACGCTTAAACATCACCTTATCGAACTTCCTACGACGAGTGTTGAGGACGGTTTTGCACGCGTGCAAAAAGTTAACCTCGGGCGTGCTTGGCAGTTCGAACTGGCTAGTTTTTTGGCTGGTATGGCCCTAAATGTGCGCTGAAAACTGGTAGGCGTACAATATATGTACAAAATTCCCAAAACCGTGCTATTAACTCTTGGAATCGATTCCGCCAGAGAATCGAGTGAGAGCGGTGATATGAGCGGTAGCATAGAACAATTCCTTCAAGAGCTCGAGCGAGGCCTTGGTCGGACAATGGTCTCGGTCAATAAGGAGCTGACGTTGCGAGACAGGATCAAGCGGTCTTGGTCCATGCGCCAATGCGCTCGATTCCTAGACATCAGTCATCAGCACCTGACCAAGTTTGCCAAGGATAATGACGATTTTCCTGCAGGCAAACATGTTGGTCGTGAGCGCGTATTCACGCTGTCAGAGTTGATGCACATCCGCGCGCTCATGGCCGCATCCGCGAAGCGCCCTGATCACTTCCTTGCATGGCGCAAGCCTGGGGATACTCTGCCTGTCATTTCTTTTGCGAGCCAAAAAGGTGGTACAGCCAAGTCGTTGAGTGCAGCACACTTCGCACAGTATCTCAGCTTGCATTACGGCATGCGCGTGGGTGTCATGGATGCGGATCCCCAGAGCACAATCACACTCTACTTCGTAGGTGGTGACGAAATGCCGACTCTACCCAATGACGAAACCCCGACGATGGTAGATTTTGCGGGTTTGTTCCAAACCGACGAAGAATCGCCCTACACCGACTATGATGCATCAACCCTCGATAGCTTCTTTAAGAAGACATCTTGGCCGGGCGTGCGCCTCGTTCCAGCACATGGGGAGACATCGGAAGGAGAGATCCAGATCGCACGGCTGTTGCGTGCCGGTACGCCCGAGAAACGATTCTATCGTTTCTTGCGCGACTCCATAGAGCGTTGGAAGGAAGGCCATCAGCCTCAAACCCGCCCGGACGAACTGGTGCACGATGGTCGGGTCGACAGGTCCAAGCTTGATGCGGCGCTCAATGAGACACTCGATTGCATCATTATTGATTATCAGCCTGCGCTCACGCTCTTCCAGCTCAATAATGTAATGGCATCGACGTCGCTTATCATCCCGCAAACTATGAAGGGTTTTGACATTGCAACTCTTTCGACCTTCGTCACAGGGTTGCTCACAATGTTACGCCACATCTTTGCGACCGACCGGATCGATATGGGTGGGGCTGCTCATATGTTGCTGCCGACCATCGTTCAACGAACTAACGAACAGGACCTGGCGCAAGTTGGGAACCTTCTCGAGAATTGTCCTGACGAAGTGCTGCCGGTATTCTACCTGAGATCTGACTCTATCTCGAACGCGTCCGATGTGTATCAGTCAGTCTACGAGTATGACCCTGATACTCCCGGTAAGCGGAAGGGCATCAATCGCTTCATCGAAAACGCAGACGCCGTTAATGATGCCATTGTCGCACGCCTCTGGCCAGGCTTGGAGCGCGGTTATGCGGATGAGTGGATGAAGAGTTTCTATGACTTTGAGGAGGAAGCTTGATGAAGAGAACTTTGAGCAGCTCCGTTCTCAAGAAAAAGGCTGTGGCAGCAGAAGATGACGCTGCGAATGGCACCGCTGAAGATCTTGTGGAACACGAGCAAGAGGCTCTCTCTGATACACCTAGCGGCTTGAAGCCGCGACTAGGTGGCTCGGGCAGCGCATGGAAAGCTGGTGCGCTTTCGGATGCGGGGCAAGTTCTACAAGCCGAACGTGCTCAGGTCGTTGACCGGATACTATCAGGGAGGCACGAACTTCGAATTGATCCGGCACAGATTGTCGATGTAGTGGGTACTGATCGGCGTGACGATTGGCGTGATCAGGAGGCCTTTGAGAAGTTAAAAGACAGCATAGCGAGGAATGGCCAGGATACGCCAATACATGTCTGGCCAGCTGACCCGAACTGGCGTCCTGATGAGCGTCAGCCTGAAAACGTCGAGGGCGTATCCTTTCAATTGATTGTTGGACGGCGTCGTCATGCCATACTTGAGGCACTTGGCCAGCCGGTCCGAGCGTTGCTCGTACCTCAATCGCAGCGCGGTTCTGATGAAGAGCAGTTCGAGATGCTCTTCATGCGCTTTCGGGAGAACGAAGAGCGTGAAAACCTCAGCGCCTTCGAGCGGCTAGTCTCTATCGGCGAAATGTTTGAACGGCTCCAAGAAGCAAAGATGGACGGAAAGCTGTCCGCCACAGAGTTCGCGAAACGCGTGGGAGTTCACAATAGTGCTGTTTCCAGAGGGCGTGCAGTTTTCGCGGCCAAAGATGAGATTTTGCACGCGTGCAAAAATGTTTATGAACTCAGTCACCGCGACCTCGAGCAGGTCCTAATGGACCTGTCTGGCAAGGCTTCTAAGCTAGCAAAGAAGAAGCCGAAGACGACCAAGAAGCTCACTGTTCGACGCAAGATCGGTGCAAAAAGTCTGAGCCTAGTGGGGCAGGGGGGTCGTCTTTCTGTGGCCGCGACAGGGCTTACACTGACTGAAGATGTCCTCAACGGATTGGGTGATGTCATCGCTGAGTATTTAGAGAAACACGGATCGAAGTAAGAGGCAGGAGCCGCGGAGACGGCGTTCTTCGATCTCAACAGAGGCAAGAAACAGGATCACACATGCAATGATTTAACGGCAAAAGAAAAGCCCTCCACCTTGCGGTTAGAGAGCCAATCTATCTGTGTTGCAGCTTTTAGATAGCACTCCTCGCAAATCGTTGTCAACGAAACACCGGTTTGGTGAACGGATTTCTTTTGTCTTCTTTTGAGCAGAGGAGGCGAGAAACATCTCATGAAACATACAGGTTGGCGCAAGCCAACACCGGGCCTTGTGGTTGCTGAACAGCACGCACGAGCCGGTGAACGGCTTTTTGTACCCAAATCCCAGGCGATTGTTGCCACCAAGAAGGTGGCGGCCGCGATCGGGCTTAAATCGCAGGATCTCCTGCTTTTGGACACTTTTGGGGCTGTGACACAGCCGCAGGATTGGGAGCAGGGCAGGCGGCCCATTGTCTGGGCCTCCAACAACTTTCTTATGGAGCAAACAGGGTTCTCCCTGGCAACGCTCAGGCGGCACGTCAGGCGTCTCTGTGAAGCCGGTCTGATCTGGATGAAGGACAGCCCCAACGGCAAGCGCTATGGCATCCGAGACGACGATGGCTACATCCTAGACGCTTATGGCTTCGATCTCGCGCCTCTGGCGGCCCGCGCGGCAGAGTTTGAAGCCCTGCATGCGCAGATCAAGGAGGAGCGCCAGTACTGCAAGGCCCTCCGCAATACGATCACCGTAACGCGCAGGACAATTCGCGCGAAGATCGAAAAAGCCGTGGAGAGCCGTTTGCGGGGCCCTTGGCGCGATCTGCAGGATGAGTTCGCCATGTTGCTTGAGCGGCTTCCCAAGCGCTCTACGGGGCCGGAGACGCTCCGTGATGTGGTTGCATGGTTTAAAGCCCTGCAACAGCGCGTGGAACAGGCCTTCGAGGCGGCTTTTGACTGGCCAGAGCAACCGGACGCAGATTCAGCAACTCAGGACCTTCAAACGGAAGCTGATGTTGTTTCTCTTCATCAAAATATGACACCCACGGGTGTCTCTGATGAGACCCACATACTAACTACAAATGAACCTTATCCTGTAAATAGTAACCGCTTTGAAACAAAGCGCGCGGCAGGCGCTGTGCCAGAACAGCCACCGGCAGAGCGGGTTGAGAGGCCTGATGATGTGGACCTTGAGGGTGAGTGGAGCACACATACCAACAAAGCACGATCAGATATCGATATACCCATGCTGATGCTGACCTGTCCGCAGTTCGGGGAGATGGCGCGCGACCTGGAAGGCTATATCCGCGATTGGAACGGTGTGCATCGGGCCGCCACCAAGATCAGGCCCATGGTGGGTATCTCGGAACATGCCTGGAACGTGGCGCAACGGGCGCTCGGGCCGGAGGTTGCCACTGCGGCACTGGCTCTGATCTACGACAAGCACGCGACCGGGGAGGTGTCTTCGCCAGGTGGCTATCTGCGCGGCATGGTTCAGAAGGCCCAAGCTGGTGAACTGCATCTAGAGCGCAGCTTCTATGGCCGATTGAGCGGGGTAAGGGCGTGACATGTGTCGCGTGACACTTGACACAGTGTCACGTCCAATGTAGGAGCTTGCGATGAAGATCGAGAGCATCGGCCATAAGGGCCTCCGGCGCTTCTTTGAAACCGGAAACCCAAAAGGTCTGGTGGGTGACACGGGCAGGCTACGAAAGATGCTGGCCTTCATCGATGCCGCTGCAGATCTCGGAGAGCTGGGCACACCGCCGAATTACGGCCTGCACCAGTTGACCGGGGATCGAAAGGGGACCTGGTCGATGACCGTGACGAAAAACTGGCGGCTGACGTTCCGCATGAACGAAGATGGTGCGCTTATCGATATGGAATTGGAGGATTATCATGGCTCTTGAAATGCATCCATCGCTAACGGTCCATGTGGGTGATTGGCTCAAAACAGAGATTGTCGAACCGGCCTCCATCAGCGTGAAGGACCTTGCTGATCACTTTGGGGTGTCCCGGCAGGCTGTCAGCACCTTGCTCAACGGCAATGCCGGACTGTCGGCTGATATGGCGATCCGCTTCGAGAAGGCTTTTGGGGTCAAGGCGGATACGCTTTTGCGCATGCAAACCAGTTACGAACTGGCGCAGGCCCGGCAACATGAAGACGATATCAAGGTCCAAAAGCTGCGGGACGTGGCCTGATGACAGATTTTGGCGAAGATTGAGTGTTGTTGCGGTATTTCGGCTTTAGCTTGGGGCAGGGCCTATAGCCCCGCCGCCTTAGTCAGGTTCACCCGGAACCGATCTCGCCTGCGTTGATATCGCCTCGTCATCTCGGCTGATGCATGTCCGAGTTGTTTTTGCACATGACGTTCTTCGACATCCGCATAGGAGGCCAGACCAGAGCGCAGCGAATGGCCTGAGAAGAGCTTGAGCCGTTCTGCTTCTTTGAGCTCCGATCGAATGCCTGCATCCAGCATCGTCTTCTTGATCAGGCGGGCGACGTGTTTGTCTGAGAGACGTGCATCCTGAACCTTGGAATTGTCCCGCAGGACCCGTCGAAAAATTGGACCATGATCGATCTTTGCATAGTGCAGCCACTGCTCCAGCGCGTGGACAGGGCAGGATTGATCTGATGACCCGCGTCCGATCGCGGCCTCTTTCCATCCTGTTTTAGTAAGCTGACTGACGATCGCGCCTTCCTTTTCTATCTCTACCCAGCCTTTGCCGCCCAAGGTGTCGTCGCGGTTCACATCGAGGGCGACGATCTCAGACCGCCGGAACCCGCCCGCATAACCGAGAAGCAGGATAGCGCGGTCTCGCAGATCGCGCAGGCTGTAAGTGAGCGTGCCGACCATCTCTAGGAGTTCATGCGGCGCGATGGGTTCCTTCTGCACAGGTGGTCGCGCCATGGATCGCTTGATGCCTGCGAGCACCGTTGCAATGTGGCGGTCCTTGCGATCAAGGGTCTGCCCGCGTTGCTGATAGTTCCAGGCGAGGCCAGACAGCCGGCGGTCAATGGTGGCGTAGGAGAGGGCAGGGGAGCTGTCTTGCGGGGCGGTGCAGTCGGTGATGTAGAGGCCAATCAGCTGGGGGTCGGGGGTCAGTTGGTCGGCGCCACGCCGCCTGCACCAGCTGGCGAAATGCGCCCAGTCTGCCTTGTAGGCCTTGTTGGTGTTCTCGGCCGTAGCTTGTTCGGCAAAGCCGCGTGCGGTTTCCACGAGTTGCTCAAGGGAACCCGAAGCTGCGACCGCATCGGGAATAGCAATGGCGCGATCTCTCTCGTCCAGCGCGTCATCGTTGGGCGGGGCAGGGGGCGCTGAGGGCGATTTCTGGGCCATTTTTGTACCCCTATTCATGAGAATGCTGGCTTTCTGACATCCTAGATTTGCACGTCCGATAATGCAAACTTATTGG
>ERZ1740072.264-NODE-264-length-22394-cov-6.636868_pt1 | contig 22394 bp, 28 predicted proteins | sample MGYA00581733_ERZ1740072 | MGnify/ENA primary metagenome ERZ1740072 (study PRJEB43018, sample SAMN04849741) | marine metagenome | isolation source: floating plastic debris | place: Pacific Ocean | collected 2008-08-30 | study: EMG produced TPA metagenomics assembly...
GGGCGCGGTCATGGATAGGTCGGTGATCGGCCGAGCAGCTCGTCCAGTAGCCGCTCGATCCAGCCATGCGGGAGGATGTGACCGCCGGGGGGTGTGTCGAGCGCGACCTGCGTGCCGCCTGCACAATCAGACCATGTGGTGCGGGTGAGGGTAAGAAACTCGACGGCGGACCGCTCCTGGGGCGTGCTGGCAACCTCAGAACATCCCATCGCGTCCCGCCACAGCTTGACCGGGTAGGTCGTGTCGCCATCCGGTCCATAGGGAAAGTCGAGGACGTTGTCTTTCAATCCGTGCACATGCCGCGCCTCTTTGGGAGCTTCAGCGCAGTCTTCGTCCAGCCGCAACGTTCCGGAAATGCCCAGCAACGCGCGGATGTTCATCGCCTCGCCTCGGTCACAGGCCACACGCCACGCCATGATGGAGCCATAGGAATAGCCCGAAACGAGAATGTTGTCTGGGTCGACCGGGTAGCGTTTGATGACATCCTCAAGAACGTCGGCGGCAAACTGCACGTCCTCGGTTTCCGGCGACCACATGTTCCATGTCTTACGCAACCCGTTGGGCGCGATCAGCAACACACCACGAAGACGGGTCGCGCCCGAAATGCGCTGATGCTGCACAGGCAGCGCCCCGGTACGTTGCCAGCCATGAAAGTGGATGAGAACGGGCAAAGGGCTGGTCCTGTCCCAGCCATCCGGCTCTTTGACGTGATAGGACCGGTCGCCAACCGCGCACGGGACGTCCAATTGGCACCGCGAAGACTCCGCATGACCAAAGGACGGCAGCATAACCCACGGCATCAAAAGACAGAATGCATATCTCATGAGGCGCACGCTACTCCTGAGCGCGGGCATGTCACGTCACATCTTTGTGCATGATGTCCTATGTGCCGCCCTCGCGCTTTGCCAGCGTATCGACATCGCCATGCGCGGCCAGTTGCAATTCTCGGATCAGGCGCACTGTGGGCTTGCACGCAAAGAGGATAGAACCCACCAGAAACAGCCATGTGCCTGGTGTCAGCCACTCTTCGGAAAAGAACATGATCGAACCGATGATAAAGCAAAGTGCAGCGCCAAAGTCGATCAGAGTATGTACGATCTCAAAGGCGGCATAGCGACGTTTCCACGCTTCGCTTCGATTGGAATGGGGCGGTTCAAAGATCATCATGTTTGTCCACGTTGCGAGATTTTATTGCATCAAGCCAGCGATCGATCAGCAAAATCGGAGCCAGCACGATCGTCCAACCGATAGCGTTCAAAATCGTGAACGTCAGCTTTAAATGACCCGCCATGTCGGAGCGCCACAGGAAAACGTGGGCAATGACGATAAGGAGGACCAAGGCGAGGACAAGATATATACGCATCGGTGAGAGAGTAGCGCCCTTGGCCTCTCATGCAATCACACCTCGATGTTGAACATCGGGGGAATGGCGGCAAAGCTTCAGCGAGTTCCGGAATGAACCTTGCGGTCGCACCCCAATTGGAGCGTGCACCACTGCCTTTAGTGATCTGAGGAGACCTTCAGCAGAACAGGAATTACGAATCCGCCTGCTTCGCTCTAGCGGCTCAACCCGCCATGCAGTGTTGGCACGTCCAGCGCTGCAAACCCGTAATGGCGCAGCCAGCGCAGGTCACTGTCAAAGAACGCGCGTAGGTCAGGTATGCCGTATTTCAGCATCGCAATCCGGTCGATCCCCATACCAAAGGCAAATCCTTGCCATTCTTCGGGATCGATGCCACCGGCCTGCAAAACCTTTGGGTGCACCATCCCTGAACCCAGAATTTCGAGCCAATCGTCGCCTTCGCCGACCTTCAGCGTCCCCCCTTCCCATGAACACCGAATATCGACTTCGGCCGATGGTTCGGTGAACGGGAAGTGCGACGCGCGGAACCGCAAATCGACACCGTCCACTTCAAAATAAGACTTCACGAACTCTTCAAGGACCCATTTCAGGTTCGCCATCGAGATGTCGCGGTCGATTGCCAGACCTTCGACCTGATGGAACATCGGCGTGTGCGTCTGGTCGTAATCAGCACGGTAAACGCCACCCGGGCAGATGATGCGCGTGGGCGCACCGGATTTCTCCATCGACCGGATCTGCACCGGCGAGGTGTGGGTGCGCAACACATGCGGTGGGCGATTATCGCCCTCTGCACGGTGCATGTAGAACGTGTCCATCTCGGCCCGTGCCGGGTGATGACCCGGAATGTTGAGGGCGTCAAAGTTGTACCAGTCGGTGTCGATACGCGGCCCTTCGGCAACAGAGAAGCCCATTTCAGCAAAGATCGCGGTAACCTCTTCGCTCACCTGACTGATCGGGTGAACGGTGCCAACGGCGCGGTGGCGCGTGGGCAACGTGACGTCTAGCCATTCACTGCGCAAGCGTTCATCCAGTGCTGCATCGGCCAACGCCGCCTTCTTTGCCGCGAGCGCGCTGTTGATCTCATCCTTGAGCGCGTTGAGAGCGGGCCCCGCGACTTGGCGTTCCTCGGGCGTCATGCGACCCAGTTCGCGCATCTTCAGCGCCACTTCGCCCTTCTTGCCGACCGCGGCAAGGCGGATCGCTTCCAAGGCGGCTTCATCGCCAGCTTGTGCAATCTCTGAAAGGTACTTTGCTTTAAGATCGTCCATGATGTCAGCTCCGGTCCCGCTTGCGAGGCGGAGTAGTCTTTCGGCCCCCGCAGTGCAAGCCATGTCCGAAAATCCCCTGCTCAACACGCTCCACGGGAATTGCACAACATATATGCAAAAAAAGCGGAATACTGCATATTGGCACTATTGAGAAACAATTGACGATATGTTTGAGTTTGCCACAATAGATAGATGATCGCGTCGGCGAGACTGCCACATGTACGGCAGACTAAGGGCTAAGCCTGTTGTCGCGATCCTGATTGTACAAGCATTGATCTGGCTTTGGGGGACAGCGCAATGGCGAAATTAACGATGAATACACCGGGCCGTCGCACGCCCAAAGAAGCGGTTTTCGCACCGCAAAAGAAACAAGAGATTTCGAAATGGATACTGGCCGGGGGTGCTGCAGTCTTCCTTGCCATGTTCACCGGGCTGGTCGTTACCACCACGTTATTGCTGTCGCAGCAGACGCGAACCGAAGTTGCAGCTGTCGAAACCGCCAGAGCGCTCGAAGAACCGTCGCTGCCTGAATTGACAGACGCCGTCACCCGTCAGGAAATGAGCCTGCTGCAATCCGAAACGGCAGAGGTGATACCAGCAATTGCCGTGCCAGCAGAGGCCCCTGCGCCTGAAGTTGTGCCAGAAACACCTGCGCCCACCGCAATTGAGGTCGCCGCAGCCACGCGAACGCCTCTGCGATTGGGGGCGGCCCACCGCTACCGAGTGCCCAGTTGTGTCGATTACCTTGATACCCTCGTTAAGATCACCACGGTCAATTTCCCGCTGGGCAGCGATATCCCGGTCGCCGCAGACATGATCCGCGCACGTAACATCGCGACCGCCGTCAAGACCTGTGACGAGGTCAAGGTGATCGTCGAAGGGCATTCGGACCGTCGCGGTAATGCGCAACTGAACATGGACCTCAGCTGGTTCCGTGCACAGTCCGTGATCGATCAATTGCAGCGTGAGGGCTATGATATCTCGGCCTTGCAACCGCGCGGATTTGGCGCAACGCGGCCCGTCAATCTTGCGGGCACGATCTCGGGCGAGGCGGAAAACCGTCGTGTTCAGTTCACCCTTGCCCCGCGCAGCGCACCCGCAGCGGTCAGGCTGAACGGCAACTGAAAATTTGAAAGGGTTAGGGCGACCAGCACCGGCGATCTGTGTGCAGGCCCGAACCTCACAACCTAAGGACGGCCGCTTCTCGAACGGTTTGTGTCTGCCGTACTGTCAGGCCAACTCCGGTCATATCCAAATCCGGAAACAAGTCCAGCAGCTCGGCTTGAGTACGCGTCGCCCAAACGTCCGCATAAATGCTGGCAGGATCGAAACTCTCGCTCAGCAGTCCGTGACTGCGCACAATCTGATGATCGTCAAACAGCATATGTACGTAAGTTATGCTTGGGCACTCGATCTGGCGGACAGATTGCCCATCAACCAAAGCCTTGGCGGGCACCAGCACCTCGTCCGCACCAAAGTAAAGCTGCGCTTGCCAACCTTGCACCAAGATACGGTGTTGTGGGGACACCCAGACAGGATCGGTGACAGGCAGCAGTCCCGGCGTAATCCGGATCGGCGCAAATGCACCTAGTCCGGCAACAGTGGTCTGACCGACCCACCGCAGTGGCAAAGCTGCGTGATCATGGGTCCAGACCTTGTCACCGGCGCGCAAAGTCTCAATCGGGCGCGGCCCCAAGGGCGTGTCAATGCGGGTTCCCGCAGCAAAGCACGCTATGCCGCTGTCCCCAGGGCCCACTGTCGCGTTGACCTGCGTATCCGGGTCGGGTTGGTTGAATTGAATTGTCGTGGTCGTAGAATTTGGGCCAGTGACGACAGACAGGTTTTCGGACACAGCCCCCGCTGCCGCCCCACTGAGGGCCGTAATGTTCTGCGTCCCGCCGCCAATATCATAAAAATCAATGACCTCACCCGTCGCCGTATTGGACAGCGCGTAAGCCTCGTAGTTGTTTGAACCGCCCCCATCCGGATCAGTCAAAAGGATGGGCAGGTTATCGGCGGACAGGACAAAGATCACTTCGCCGTTGTCGGGGTCAACCGAGGTGATGACGCGCGGATCATCAAGGCGCACTTCGATGCCGAGGCTGCCATTGGCTTGATAGAACCCGACAACGAAGTCTGCCGGATCATCAGTGGACTTAAGGGCGACCTCAAGGAACTCACTTACGCCGGAATTCCGGGCGTAAGCATTCGAATAATGCAGTTCACTGATGCGCGCCATGGGGTCAAAGTCCCGTTACATACCACCGCGCACCTACAGGAATTACTGTGATAAAGCAAAATACTGCGGCGTTTTTGGGCCTAAGCGGGGCCAACTGTTGCAACAGGTGCGACCATTCAGCCACTCACATGCAGAAAAGCCGCCCCGCTGCCGGGACGGCTTCAATCTGTTTGCCTGAAAACAGGGCTTAGGCCAGTTGCGCCTTGGCCTGGTCCACAATCGCAGCAAACGCGTCAGGCTCATTCACGGCCAGATCGGCCAGAACCTTACGGTCCACTTCGATACCAGCGAGCGACAGGCCGTTGATGAAACGGCTGTATGTCAGGGCTTCGTCATGGGCGCGGACGGCGGCGTTGATCCGCTGGATCCACAGTGCGCGGAAGTTGCGCTTGCGGTTATGACGGTCACGGGTAGCGTACTGGTTCGCCTTGTCGACGGCCTGACGCGCGACCTTGAAGGTGCTCTTGCGGCGGCCATAGTAACCTTTGGCGGCCTTGATGACCTTCTTGTGACGGGCGTGGGCGACGGTTCCACCTTTGGTACGGGACATGTGCGTATCCTCCTATCAGCGGTCGTAGGGCATGAAGCCCTTGACGATTTTGGCGTCGGGGGCCGACAGGGTCGTGGTGCCACGGGCGTCACGGATGAATTTGCGGGTGCGTTTGATCATGCCGTGGCGTTTGCCGGCCTGACCTGCCATGACCTTACCGGTCGCGGTCACTTTAAAGCGCTTTTTCGCGCTCGACTTGGTCTTCATCTTGGGCATTTCCGTCTCCATAGTTCGAGTTCGGTAATCGTGCGACTCGGCATGCCACTTGGGCCGGACGCACGGGGAACGAAGCCGCCAGATAAGACGGCGGTGCTACAAGTGCAAGCCATTTTTGATGTCGCGACATAAGAGACCACCGGACGAGGCCGCAAAGGCAGGACAGCGTCAGGAAATGAAGGGCGCGATCACACGTACAAACACATCTGGAATCTCTTGCAAGGTATAACCACCCGGCTGTGTCTGGATCGCCAATAGAATCAAACCGCCCGCGATGAGGATTGTGATGGCAGAGGCACGTGGCGCGCGCCCGTCTGACACCGCCGACAGAACCGACGGGACTGAGAATGCGGCAACCAGAATGCCGAGCACCAAATACATATCCGGCGTCACGAATTCACCTCAACCTTACCTTCGGTAAGATTTACTCTGGATCAGTTGCGAAAATCAAACGTTCATCGCATGGGGCGACCCGCAGAATATTGGTTGTGCCAGTAACATTGAACGGCACACCGGCGGTGACAACAATCTGATCCTCAACCGTCCCAAATCCACCATCAAGCGCCGCCTTGGCCGCACTGACAACGGCACCCTTAAAGCGGTCCATGACAGGTGTTATCACGCAGTTACACCCCCAGCTCAGGGCAAGGCGCCGCGCAGTTCCATTCAACGGTGTCAGCGCAATAATCGGCACGCGCGGGCGTTCCCGCGAGACCAGCAAAGCGGTTGTCCCGCTTTGGGTAAAACAGCAGATCGCCTTGATGTTGGTGGTTTCCGCAATCTCGCGGGCTGCGGCGACGATGCCGTCAGCAACCGATCCGCGATTGGCCTGACGACTGGCCTCGATGATCTGGGTGTAGGTCGGGTCAAGTTCGACTTCGGCCGCGACCCGGTCCATGGTCGTAACCGCCTCAATAGGATAGCTGCCGGCGGCGCTTTCTGCGCTGAGCATCACCGCATCAGCGCCCTCGTAGATTGCTGTCGCCACGTCCGAAACTTCGGCGCGCGTGGGCATGGGACTTTCAATCATGCTTTCCAGCATCTGCGTCGCCACGATAACGGGCTTGGCCGCATTGCGGCACTTGCGCACCAGACGCTTCTGGATCGGGGGCACGTTCTGCACAGGCAATTCAACGCCCAGATCACCACGGGCCACCATGATGCCGTCGCTGGCGGCCAAAATAGAATCAAAACGCTCAACGGCGTTGGGCTTTTCAATCTTGGACAGGATCGCAGCGCGCCCCATGACCAATTGGCGCGCCTCTTCCACGTCCGCCGCACGCTGCACAAAACTGAGCGCCATCCAGTCCACACCCAGCTTGGCTGTGAATTCCAGATCGGCGCGATCCTTTTCGGACAAAGCGGCAAGAGGCAGTTCAACATCCGGCACGTTGACACCCTTGCGGTTGGAGATCACGCCGCCTGCGATCACCACACAATCAGCAAAGTCAGGGCCGCAGTCTTCCACCTTCAGCCGGATCTTGCCGTCATTCACCAACAGCGACTTGCCGGGCTCAAGGGCTGCAAAAATTTCGGGATGGGGGAGGCAAACACGGGCGCTGTCCCCGTCGGCCGTATCCAGATCAAGGCGGAACTTGGCGCCCTCTTCCAGCATCTCGCCGTCTTCGTTGGCAAATACGCCGACGCGCAGCTTAGGTCCCTGTAAATCAGCCAAAATAGCAATGGACGATCCCGTATCTTTCTCCACCTGTCGGATGATCGCGTGTTTCTTTGCGATCTCCTCGTGACTGCCATGGGACATGTTCAGGCGAAAGACATCCGCACCCGCCTCATGCAGTGCCCGGATCATCTCGTAGTCGTCCGACGCGGGACCGAGAGTGGCCACGATTTTTACGTTGCGCATGCGTTTCATGATCCAAAGCCTTTTTGTGGTACCGCTAACGGAGGCGGTTATTGCTCAATTCACATTTCGAAGCAACTGGCCTACACGTGCCCCCAATATGGTGACACCCCTATGACATACTCCCCGTTTTCTATCCATGGTCCAGACAGACCGGGCCCGTGGGTAATCACATGCGATCATGCAACGAACATAGTGCCTGATTTTGTTGCAGGTGGGTCTCTGGGCCTGCCCGAGACCGACATGGGGCGGCACATCGCCTTTGACATCGGGGCGATGGGGACAGCTCTGGCTTTGGGCGAAGTCCTGAATGCACCCGTTATCTGTTCTAACTACTCGCGGCTCGTGATTGACCCAAACCGAGGAGCGGACGATCCGACTTTGATCCCGCAGCTATATGACGGGACAATCATTGACGGAAACCGCCGCATAAACGCGCAGGACCGCGCGCACCGGATCGAAACACTCTATCAACCCTATCACGACGCCATCGCAGAACTTGCCCATGGGCGCGACATCGCCTTCCTGTCCATCCATAGTTTCACACCACAACTTGTCGGGAGAGCGCCAAGACCCTGGGAAATTGGTGTGCTCTCAGCCGAGGACCGGCGGATTGCCGATCCATTGATCGGTAGCCTCAGCAATCATCTGACAAGCCCGGTCGGAGACAATGCACCCTACGCAGGCTTCTTTCCAGGTGACGCGCTCAGCCAGCATGCACATGGACCGGGTCGACCCAATGTTATCCTTGAAATTAGGCAAGACCTCATCGGACATGTAAGCGGACAAAACGATTGGGCACAGCTTTTGGCACCACACCTTGAAGCGGCCCACAAACACGCCAATCTTTGATCCAGCTTCATCTTGCGAAGAAAACTTTCGGGGGCCGGTCCCCGGTTCAACCGTCATTAAAAAGGACCACACACATGGACGCACAAACCCAACTCGAACTCGAAGCCGCCGCTTTTCGTCGCCTGCGCCAGCATCTGATGCAAGACCGAACAGACGTACAAAACATCGACATGATGAATCTGACTGGGTTTTGCCGGAACTGCCTTAGCCGCTGGTATCAGGAAGCAGCAGCAGAAAAAGGCATTGAGATGAGCAAGGACGAAGGGCGTGAGGCGTTTTACGGCATGACCATGGACGAATGGAAAGCCAACTACCAAACGGATGCGTCTGACGCGAAAAAGGCGGCCTTCGAGACCGCCTTCGAACAAAATGTCGGGAAAGAAGGTTAAGTCAGGGGCGAGATCATTCGTTAATGTCGCGATCCCACGTCTTGACCTGCCCGCGGCGCACGCCGATCACCGATCTCAGAACCAGCGCGGCGATCAAAGACGCTGACGCAAAGATCAGGAACAGGACAGGCGGCGTTGCGATCCAACCCAGCAGACCAAAGGCCAGCCCAACGCCGACCACTACGGCGCCCACAGCCATACCAAGGAAGACAAAGGCTGGCACGAACACCTCAATGATGCTCAGCACCAGGGCGGCGACGATCCAGACCCACCAAAGGCTCCAAAGTTCGCTCATTTGCGCACCTTACCGGTCAACATACCAAACGCTTCACCAAAGGCATCCATCGCACTAGAGGGCAGAATGACAGTCTGCTGGCCGTCTCCCCGCGCGATTTCGGTAACGGCTTCGACCTGTTGCAGCGCCACTTGAAATTGAGCGGATGCGATGCCGTGGGTGTTGATGGCTTCGGCCACCACCTGTGTTGCATAGGCCTCAGCATCAGCCGTCACGCGGCGGGCTTTTGCCGCCTGCTCGGCAGCATATAGTTCGGCATCCGCGTTCAACTCGGTGGCCCTTTTGTGGCCTTCTGCTTCGGTGACCGATGCACGACGCGCACGTTCTGCGTTCAACTGCTGCAACATGGCCTCGCGCGTCGCCGCGTCCAGGTTCACGTCCAGAATCTCGGCGCGCGTCACCTCAATGCCCCAGTCATCCACTGCCTCTTCGACGAGTATCTTGATCTGGCTGATCAGTTGCGTGCGGTTGGACTGCACTTCATCCAATTCCATCTTACCGATCTCGGAACGTACGATCCCCGCAATCGTTGTCTGAACCGCGCCATCCACATCGCGGATGCGGTACACGGTCCGTTCGGGTTCAGTCACCCGATAGAACACACTGGTTTCAACCTGCACGAGGGCGTTGTCGGACGTAATTGCGTCCTGACTCTCGTTCGGCAACTGGCGTTCCAACACCGAAACCTTGTGGCGGACGACATCCATGAACGGGACGATGAAGTTGATGCCCGGCCCAAGCACTGCTCGAAGACGACCAAAACGCTCCACAACATACTTTTCGCTTTGCGGGACAATCCGCACACCCAAAAACAGGCACAACAGCAAAAACAGCGCGCCCAGGATCAGGATCAGATTTTCGTTCAACAGGCTTAGGACCAGTTCTTCGTTCATATGTCTACCTCACAAAGTTAATCACATTTACATAACGTATTTGGGTACGATGTGATTGATTTTCAAGGTAACCCGAATGTGAACTGACGCCCGCCGCCTTGTTTGGCGCGGGCGCCAAGGGCCTGATCACACGGCCGCCTTTCGGCTTTCATCCAGATAAATCTCGCGCAGGCGCGGGGCAACACGCCCGGGCGTTCCATCACCCAAAGCAGTTCCATCAATCTCCACCACAGGCATCACAAACGTGGAGGCCGAGGTGATAAATGCTTCGTCCGCTTCCCGCGCTTCCTCGATCGTAAAGTTGCGTTCCTCCACTTCCATCTGCGCCTCTTGGGCAAAGCGGAGAACGGCCGCCCGGGTAATCCCGTGAAGGATGTCGTTCGACTTCTCTCGCGTGATGATCTTGTTGCCCTTAACGATGTAAGCGTTATTGGATGTCCCTTCGGTGACGAAACCATCTTGAATCATCCAGGCATCATCTGCACCGGCCTTCTTGGCCATCATCTTGCCCATCGAAGGATAAAGCAGCTGCACAGTCTTGATGTCGCGACGGCCCCAGCGGATGTCTTCGATACTGATGACCTTCATACCGGTCTTGGCCACAGGGTTGTTTGCAAGGCCCGGCTTGTTCTGAGTGAACAGAACAACCGTGCATGGCGTCTTTTCGGGGTCAGGAAAGGCAAAATCACGATCTGAAGGCGCGCCGCGCGTGATCTGCAGATAGATCATACCCTCTTCGACCTCGTTGAGACGCACCAGTTCGCGGTGCACTTCCAGCAAGTCTTCTTTCGAAATCGGGTTGGCCATGTCCAGCTCATCAAGTGAGCGCTGCAGGCGCACCGCATGTCCATCAAAGTCGATTAGCTTACCATCCAAAACGGACGTCACCTCATACACTCCGTCCGCCATCAGGAATCCACGGTCAAAGATCGATACCTTCGCCTCATTCTCTGGCAGGTAATCTCCGTTTACGTAAACAGTGCGCATCTTTATCCCCATAGCTTTGCGCAGGGCGGATGCACCCCGGCGTCATCAAAAATCAACGGTGTGTCCCGGTCTTCGGCCAACAAGAGCGGCCCGTCAAGGTCAACCACCGCCGCACCCTGTGCCACAAGAGTCGCCGGCGCCATGGCAAGGGACGTGCCAACCATGCAGCCGACCATCACACCGTACCCTTCGGCCAACGCGGCATCGCGCAGGGCCAGCGCCTCGGTCAAACCACCCGCCTTGTCCATCTTGATGTTCACCACGTCGTACTTTCCCTTCAAACCGGGCAGGCTGTTGCGGTCATGGCAGGATTCATCCGCGCAGACTGGCACCGGTCGGTCCATCCCAATCAGCGCCTCGTCTTCCCCGGCGGGCAAAGGTTGCTCCACCAGTTCAACGCCCAATCGAACCAAATGCGGGGCCAGATCGGCATAGACTTCGGCTGACCACCCCTCGTTGGCGTCCACAATGATGCGGGCCTTGGGCGCGCCGGCGCGCACCGCTTCGAGGCGGGGCATATCGTCCGGCGTACCCAGCTTGATCTTGAGCAATGGGCGATGCGCGTTCTGCGCGGCCTGCGCCTGCATCGCATCAGGCGTATCAAGCGACAGCGTATAGGCGGTTATCTCAGGTCCGGGGACGGCCAGCCCTGCCAGTTCCCACACTCGCTTGCCCGCACGTTTTGCTTCCAGATCCCACAACGCACAATCCACTGCATTGCGCGCCGCACCTGCGGGCAACAGATCATAGAGCGCCTGGCGTGTCAGAACATCAGGCAACCCCTCAATTTCGGATGTCACGGATTCAAGCGTCTCATCATAACGCGCATAGGGAACGCATTCGCCCCAGCCACGCGCTTCGCCATCGATGATCACCGCGCTCAGCACCTTTGCCTCGGTGCGTGACCCGCGCGAGATCGTAAAGACCTGCGCCAACTGAAACATATCTTGGCTAACTTCAATGCGCATGGGTCACCTTCATCTCGCAGGACAGAACCTTCCCTAAACGCCCGTCAGAATACCGGCATTCAAAGATCGACAAGCGCATCAACCAACTTTCCTGCCCCAAACCGATATGGGTCGGTTGCCGGCAGGTTCAGCCGGTCTTCGATCTCCTGCAAACAGGTCTTGGCCGCCGCCTCATCCAGCGCCTTGGTGTTCACAGACACGCCAGTCACCTGACAGGCCGGGTTGGCCAGCCGGGCCAAAGGCAAGGCCGTGTCTCGCAGGCTTTCAAGCGTCGGCAAACCAAAGTGCGGCAGGCCGCGCATATGAGTGCGGGTTGGCTCATGGCACAGAACCAGCGCATCCGGCTGTCCGCCATGGATCAGGGCCATCGTGACGCCGGAATAGGACACGTGAAACAGGCTGCCTTGCCCTTCTATGTGATCCCAGTGATCCGCATCATTGGCTGGGCTCAGATATTCTACAGCACCAGCCATGAAATCGGCGATGACCGCGTCCAGTGGCACGCCCTTGCCTGTGATCAGAATTCCGGTCTGACCAGTGGCACGAAAATCAGACTTCATCCCGCGCTTCTGCATTTCGGCGTCCATCGACATGGCGGTGTACATCTTGCCACAGGAACAATCGGTGCCGATGGCAAGCACCCGCTTGCCGGTTCGCCTGACCCCGTTTGCAATTGGATAGGCGACGGTAGGCACACGCACATCATGCAATGTGCCACCATTCACTTTGGCCGCCGACTGCAGCTCATTCTCATCGCGCAGAAGGTTGTGCAGACCCGCAGCAAGGTCATAGCCCATTTGCAAGGCCTGCACCAAAACCACCTTCCACGCATCGGAAATAGTGCCGCCCCGATTGGCCACACCAATAACGAGGGTTTTGGCACCCGCAGCCAAACCCTCTTCCAGAGTCATGTCTGTCAAACCCATGTCAGCTCCACATCCCGGCAAACGGAATTGGCCAACGGCATTTTCCGGGCGCCAGTCGGTGATGCCCTGCGCCACTTTGGCGGCAAGCTGATCCGGGGCGTCGCCCAGAAACAAAAGGTACGGTGTCTGAATCATCTCAAGGTCTTTCTGTGCAGAGGTCTTGGCGCAAAATGGCGTATTTGCGCGCGGCGTACATCGCAAAATCGTCACTCCAGAGGCGAAACGGGACCTAATGGCGTGCCGATCCGCTCTAAAACGCGCCTTCTGCGTCATTTCGCAGCGCAACGGCACATATGCTGCACCTGCACAATGCGACTTGTGAACCATCGCGTAATTTAATAACTGAGCGGTTAAACACAACGCAAGATTCTTACCAAAAGGGCACGCCATGTCATTCCGCCTTCAACCTACACCGCCTGCCCGCCCCAATCGCTGCCAGCTGTTCGGCCCGGGTTCGCGCCCAGCAATCTTTGAAAAGATGGCCGCGTCAGCGGCCGACGTTATCAACCTCGACCTTGAGGATTCGGTCGCCCCCACGGACAAGGACAGCGCCCGCGCCAATATCATTCAAGCCACGCATGACATCGACTGGGGGGCAAAAACCCTGTCCGTGCGCATCAACGGTCTCGATACGCCCTATTGGTACCGCGACGTTGTCGATCTGCTGGAACAGGCAAGCGACCGGCTCGACCAGATCATGATTCCGAAGGTCGGCAACGCCGCCGACATCTACGCAGTGGATGCGCTGGTCACATCGATCGAGGCCGCCAAGGGGCGCACAAAGCCGATCCAGTTCGAAGTGATCATCGAATCCGCCGCCGGCATTGCTCATGTCGAAGAGATTGCAGCCGCTTCCCCCCGTATGGCCGCCATGTCGCTGGGGGCCGCGGACTTTGCCGCTTCTATGGGCATGCAGACCACGGGCATCGGGGGCACACAGGCAAACTACTACATGCTGCATGAGGGCCAGAAACACTGGTCTGATCCCTGGCACTGGGCCCAAGCTGCCATCGTGGCCGCCTGTCGCACACATGGCGTTCTGCCCGTTGACGGCCCGTTCGGTGACTTTTCGGATGATGACGGCTTTCGTGCTCAGGCACGCCGATCAGCGACCCTTGGCATGGTCGGCAAATGGGCGATCCACCCCAAACAGGTGGCCATCGCAAACGAAGTCTTCACCCCCTCCGAAGACGCCGTCTCTGAGGCGCGTGAAATCCTTGCCGCCATGGAAGAAGCAAAGGCCAAGGGCGAAGGCGCCACCGTCTACAAGGGGCGCTTGGTCGACATCGCCTCGATCAAACAAGCCGAGGTTATCGTGCGGCAATCCGAAATGATCGCTGGCATCTGAGACCGGAAAGGGATGGTGGGTGGGGTGTCTTTGGCAACAGCCAAAGCACGTCACGCGCCATCTCAGTCCGGCCAGACCTTGCGCCCGTCCACGCCGGTTTCCGCGATCAAGCCACGGCGCTTGGCCTCAAAGTAGTACCCCCGCGCATACCACATGACGGCCGTATCCATATCGCCATCCGACACCATCCAAGCGCCGCGCAAATATCGGGTCGCATAGCGCAGGTTGGTTTCGGCATCCAAAAGGTCACGCGGCTGTCCGCGAAACCCCATGCTGCGTGCGGTGGCGGGCAGGATTTGCATCAATCCATAGTAAGGCCCGTTGCGCGCGCTGGGACGGTGCGTGCTTTCGCGAATTACAACCTTCTGAACCAAAGCGACCGGAATCTCGTTCTCGGCGGCTGCCGCCTCGATCAGCGCCCGCAGTTCAGGTGTTTCATTGGGATAAAGCGGAACCGCCTCGATCAAATCCGGCTTGGACGAAGAACACGCTGTGAGCACAACAGCCAGAACAAGGATGAGAAATCGCATGAGGCAAACGCCTTTGAATGAGGGTCGACTGAAAATCATCTACAACGGACATACACAGGCGACCAGTCACAGATGTGTTGGCTGGCACGTCCCGGCAATTCTGTGCGCACAGGGAAGTGATTGGGCAAGGCCCCATTGGCTGTGCATTGCTGGTAAAAATTGTCGGAGCCATCCCATGCGCCACCTCTTCGCCGCGATCCTGTTGATCCTGACGTGCACAACCGCCCACGCCGAAATGACCGAACGCGACGGCTGGTCCGTCACGCGCACGGCCAAGCCATTCACCCGATTGGTCGGTGACGTCAAATCCGCGGCCAAAGCCAACAAGATGGGCGTGGTGACCCAAGCCGGACCAACGGGTGCGGCCAAAAAGCGGGGGATCACCATCCCCGGCAACCGCGTGATCGGGTTGTTTAACAACGTCTATGCGGTCAGTATTCTGAACCTTTCGACGGCGGCCATGATCGAAGCGCCTATACGGATGTACGTCACCGAAAACGAGGACGGCACAGCCACGCTTAGCTACAAACTGCCCTCCACCGTCTTTGCGCCCTACACCGACGAGGCAGGGCCGGAACTGATAAAGCTGGCCGACGAACTCGACTCGATCTTTGCCGCCATCAGCTCAGACGCGGCGAACTGAACCCGCGTCTCTTGTCCAAAATATTTCGGGAAACGCGAGGGGCTGGCCCCTCGCTATCTCATCTCAGGCGCGCTCGTCCTTGGGCGACCCCATCACCACATAGGACGTGATGGAATTCACATGCGGCAAAGCGCCCAGCATGTCGGTATGAAACAGCTTGTAACTGGCAATATTCGCGCATTCGACGCGCAGCAGGTATTCAATGGTGCCGGTGATGTTGTGGCACTCCTGCACTTCGGGTGCACGAGATATCGCACGCTCAAACGCCTCTTGAGCCGCCTTGGAATGGGCGCTGAGGCCAACACCGATATAGGCGACAAATCCGCCACCCAGTTTGGAGCGATCCAGCACGGCCCGATACCCGGTGATAATCCCGCGCCGTTCAAGCTCCTGTACACGGCGCAAACAGGCAGATGGCGACAAACCCACCCGATCTGCAAGCGCTGTATTGCTAAGCCGCCCATCGCGGCTTAGTTCTTGCACAATTCGTTCGGCGATCGGATCTAAAGCGGTCATAACTTGCAAACTTTACGCATTTATCCGCATTTTTGCAATTTCATGCCACAGATTTGCCTCCATTTATTGCACATGACCTTTGAACTTATCCCAGCTCTTGCCGCCTTTGCCTTTGTCAGTTCGATCACACCGGGTCCGAACAACCTGATGCTCATGGCGTCAGGCGCCAATTTTGGCTTTCGCAGAACCGTGCCTCACATGCTGGGCATCGGTATCGGATTTTCGTTGATGGTGCTTCTTGTTGGCACCGGACTGGTGCAAGTCTTCGATGCTTACCCGATCAGCCACCAGATTCTGAAGGTCGGCTCGGTCCTCTATCTGCTCTATCTCGCGTGGAAAATCGCCAACGCAGCACCCGTACGCCAAGGCAAGGACACAGGCACCCCAATGACGTTCTTGCAGGCGGCAGCCTTCCAATGGGTCAACCCCAAAGCGTGGAGCATGGCGTTGACGGCCGTGACCGTTTACACGCCCGACACCACCATCGCGGCCATTGCGCTTGTGGCGCTGGTGTTCGGTGCAATCAATCTGCCCTCCGTCAGCACATGGACGATTGTAGGCCAGCAGATGGCGCGGTTTCTGACCAACACGGCCCGTTTGCGCAGTTTCAACTGGACCATGGCGGCCCTTCTGGTGGCGTCGCTCTATCCGGTGCTGTTCCCCTGAACATTGCAAATGACGCAGCGCCCGGCCATATAGCCCCAAAGACCGCAGCAGGAGCGTGCGCACGTGACGCAATATCTGGAATTCGAAAAGCCGCTGGCAGAGATCGAAGGCAAGGCCGAAGAACTGCGGGCCTTGGGTCGGCAAAACGAGGACATGGATGTCGCCGACGAGGCGGCCGCACTGGATGGCAAAGCCGCCGCCATGCTCGAGGACCTGTATAAAAACCTCACGCCCTGGCGCAAATGTCAGGTGGCACGCCATCCCGATCGCCCACACTGTGTCGATTACATCAACGCGCTGTTCACCGAATACACGCCGCTGGCCGGGGATCGCAACTTTGCTGATGACCACGCGGTCATGGGGGGACTTGCCCGGTTCGAAGACCGGCCCGTTGTTGTTCTGGGCCATGAAAAGGGCAATGACACGAAATCCCGGATCGCTCGCAATTTCGGCATGGCCCGCCCCGAAGGATACCGAAAAGCCATTCGGCTGATGGACATCGCTGACCGCTTTGGCCTGCCGCTGATCACGCTGGTGGACACGCCCGGCGCCTATCCGGGCAAAGGAGCCGAAGAGCGCGGCCAATCCGAAGCCATCGCACGCTCAACCGAAAAGTGCCTGCAAATCGGAGTGCCCATCGCCTCCGTGATTATTGGCGAAGGTGGTTCAGGCGGCGCTGTTGCCTTTGCGACAGCCAACAAGATCGCGATGCTCGAACACTCCGTCTATTCGGTGATCAGCCCCGAAGGCTGCGCATCGATCCTGTGGAAAGACTCCGAAAAGATGCGCGAAGCCGCAGAAGCACTGCGATTGACAGCCCAAGACCTCAAGCAGCTGGGGGTCATCGACCGGATCATTCCGGAATCTCTGGGCGGTGCGCATCGCTTTGCAAATGAGACCATGGCCGCAGTGGGCAAGACACTGGGCGCAATGCTGTCCGAAATGGACAAGATGGACCCCAAAGCGTTGATCGCGCAGCGGCGTGAAAAGTTCATGAATCTGGGTCAGACCGGCCTCGCAGCCTAAGCGCCAACCGGTGCAAAGATACGATTGACGCGCAGACAGAATTCGCGTCGATCAGGTTGCCAGCATGCGCAAACCCTGAGTGACATCCGAACGCACCGCAATGCGCAAGCTGGGTTCGTCACCTGCACGCAGGGCCGCAATGATATGACGGTGATATTGTGGCGGTTCGGTGCGCCGCAGTCGTCCGTATAGGGCGCGCATGGTGGGCCCCATCTGCAACCATACGGTTTCAGCCATGGCCAACATCGCCGGGGCCTGCGCGCGCAGGTAAAGTGTCCGGTGGAATTCAAGGTTTGTGCGGATGTAGCTGACGGCATCGCGGTGCGCGACGGCCTCTGCCACCGCGCCGTTGATCGTCTGTAACCGCTCGATTAGTGCAAGGTGCGCGCGTGGCAGCGCGCGCGTTGCGAGTTCCACCTCAATCAGAGCACGCAGAGCGGCCAGCTCCTCTATCCGTTCGTTCGACAGCTCTGGGGTAGAGACCCGCCCCGACTGGGACAGGGTCAACGCCCCTTCTGCCACCAGACGCCGCACCGCCTCGCGGGCCGGGGTCATCGACACGTCGTACTGCTTGCCGATTCCACGCAAGGTCAGCGCCGTACCGGGCAGAATGTCGCCATGCATGATGCGCGTGCGCAATCGGCGATACACCTGATCATGGGCGGCGCTGGATGCTTCTTTTGCGGATGTAACAGACTGCATGCAGATTTGTGATCACAAAGAACCAATCCGGTCAATCACCAAAACGGAAGCGGTGCAGATCATTACCTTCCCTGCGCAGCCAAGCACGCGGCTCGGCGTAGGGTCCGTAAATGCGCTCCACCTCGGCCCAGAACGCGGGTGAATGGTTCATCTGCGCCAAGTGCGCGACCTCATGCGCGGCGACGTACTCCAGCACTGCTGGCGGCGCCATGATCAGCCGCCATGAATACATCAACCTGCCGGCACTGGAACAAGATCCCCAGCGGGACCGCGTATCGCGCATGGAAATTCCGGAATAGGATCGGCCCAGCAGGGCAGCATAGTGATCACTCGCGCCGGCCAGTCGGTCTCGTGCACGGGTTTTGAGATATCCAAGCACACGCGCCGGGGCACGGTCCTCTGCGCCCGGCACGTACAACGCTCCGTCTTCAAAAGACACGCGTCGCCCGGTGCCCGGCATAACGTCGCACAGCATACCCTCAACCGGAATGCGCGCCCCCAGACCAACCGATACGTGGCCGACAGACGCGTCCAGATGCTTGCGAATCCAGGCCTGCTTTTCTTCGACAAAGGCTACCGCCTCGCGTTCGCTGGCACGTGTGGGCAGGGTCAGGGTGACGCGTCCGTCAATCTGGTTGATGCGCAGGGTCATGCGGCGCGCACGGGCCGAACGGCGCAAGGTAACGGCGATATCTGGATCCCCTTGCAGGACACGCGTTGACATCCCATTTCCCCTATCTGGCCATAAGGCTTTGACTCCGTGCTGGCCTTATGGCACTTGCCCAGAATCGCTTCAATAAGAGATGGCTTGAACGCAAACGCGCGGCACGCCGTCAGACACACAAGGATACCCGATGCCAAAGGAAGAATGGGGCACCAAACGCCTCTGCCCAACCACGGGCAAACGGTTTTACGACATGAACCGTTCGCCTATCGTCAGCCCTTACACTGGTGATGTGGTGGAGCTGGACAGCTCCAAAACCCGCATGATCGCGGCAGACGCCGAAGACGCCGTCACAGCCAAGGCCAAAGCGGCCACAGCCGTGGATGATGACGATCAGGTCGTAGATGACGATGACGTCGATGTGGATCTGGATGACGATCTGCTGGATGATGATGATGACGACGAGGATAACGTTCCCCTCGAAGAAATCGCAGACGTCGCAGCACCCGACGACGATAGCTGAAGAGACAGATTAGACGGGGTCGATTTAGACTTGATCCCGTCTCTCAAAGCGCCTAATCAGCAGCGCACGGCTGGAGACAGCCACACCGGAATGGGGCATTAGCTCAGCTGGGAGAGCGCCTGCATGGCATGCAGGAGGTCAGCGGTTCGATCCCGCTATGCTCCACCATTCCCTTGCTATGAGTGTCCACATAGTTTGACTCCTATGACCAGCACTTTGACCCATAGGACTACATAGATTGTCTTTTTCGGGCAGCACTGATGATCCTTCTGTGAAACGCGGACCTTCATGCGCTGTGCGGCGAAAGAGGAATAAGAACCCAAAGGGACCAATGCTGCGCATTGCGCAAATGGCCGCTGTACGATTTAAACGGGGAGGTCTCACCAACTTACACCAGAAGGATTTCCCGTGAAAATCGTCAGAGCTTTAGCAAGCACATTGGTTTTAGCTGCCTCGGATGCCTCAGCACAGGATGTTCAGTGGAATTTGGTTGATACTGGTGTCTTGAACCACTCGTCTCATGGCAAGGGCATTGAGATGCGCATACAACCTGATCCAGTCCCAAAAGGTTTGTTTGGCGGTGACAAGTTGGATGATCTTTTGCTGGCGCTTTGCAATCACTATGCGCCGTCCGTCATTCCATTTGTGCAGCAGCAGACAGATATCGAACAACCGGACTTCATCGCAGTACGCATAGTCTCAGGAGGAGAGGTTGGCCGATATGTTGTGGAAGCTTACGCGATTGCAGATGGGCGTTGTGGCGCTGCCCTCTAAGCCAAGTTTCTTTTAACGTGACCCTTCAATGTGGGTAGTGCGTATCGGTTTTCAGTGGAATCCAAAAGCTGCCATTGGCGCAGCCGCAGCGAATTGGCGCTTTTGTCCCGCGAGTGAAACATTGAAACACCAGCTCTGAACGGCTGGTTTCGGTGATTTTGGCACGATCCCAGGCAAACTATCTGTCACTTCACACCTGCCAATCCACGCAAAACCGTTGGTGCCGACGACCTCTGTCGGCGCTGACTTACGGGCAGCGGCTCCCCGCAGTGGCGACAGGCGCACTGTGTCTATGCCAAACAAACAGCGCAGCCCGAATGCGGCTCTACGCCCAAAATGTCTGCAAGGACGTTTTTCAGCGCATTCAGTGCCATCAACGGGGTTAGAATCGGAACCCGGGGTGGGCTGAGCGACGCCGCTTGATTAAATGTCTGTACATTCAGGCTGGCCACTCGTGCGCCGGCCTCAACGGCTGGAAGTGGCGGCAACATGTCCAGCTTGGGCTGCAAAGCCAGCGCCATAGGTGGCACCGGCGGCAGGGGCAGCTTGCTCATGTAGTTCAGCATCGCCTGCACCCGTGCCACACCGGTGGGTGTCATCGCGTTTTCGCCAAATGCCTGCTGGATCGCGGCGAGGTCGGTCAGCTGGGACAATTCGGACAACAGCTTGCTCGCATCAATCGGCAAAGGCGGAATTCTGGCAAGCTGCGCCAAAAGCGCCATCGCCGCCCCGCTAAACTGTGATGAACTGATCGGCGGTAACGCCAGCGAGGTTGGGATACTCTCCAACGGACCAAGGCTGGCCAGGGTCATCGCCATGGTTTGCATCGGAATGGGCAGCGCAAACCGCGGCATGCGGCCCATGCCTCGCGCAGCACTCATGGTCGCACTCATCTTGCCCGGATGCGGCTGTAGCCCATTGGTTTGGGCAAAGGTGCTATCAAGACCGGACATGTCCATCGGGCACAGACCCTGAGCACGCATCGACAAGGTCATCCGAGCCGCCAGAACCATGTTCATCATGGGCTTCTTGGGCAAATGGGCCGCCTGACTGAGGACGGGTTGCACGTTCTCTGCAAGTGCCGCGATCATCTCCCGCAACTCTTCCATCAGGGCGCCAATATCTTCCAACGGCAACAAGTGCGCTAGGGCGGCCAGATTTGCCATCTTGCCCATCATCGCCGGAGGCTTGGGTGGCACCCAGGATTGCCCAACCATCGGAGTGAGCAGGGCCGCCATCTTCATGTCGACACGCGGGGCAGGTGCAGAATCCGGCATCGGCAAGCCAAGCATTGCAACCAGTTTTGGCATCTGTATCGGCACAGGACCCACGGAAAGGTTGGCCTTGGGCGCGGTCAGCGCCCCCAAAGGCGCAACGCGGGGAGGACAAAAACAGGTCATGAGGGCTCCGTGAATGCGGAAATTGGATCTCTCTTCAATACCGTCGGCACCACTGCTGGCGCCGCGTCACGGTACACTAGCAGATAACGTGGCATGCGGGAATTTTATTCATTTTACAGCACGACTGTGCAAGGGGCATCGGCGCTAACCCTCTGTTTGCACCCGAAACACCTCGACCGGCGCATGGATGCCTTTCAGGGTCAATTCCCCCACAGGTTCAGCTTCAAAATCTTCCTCCACGGCGGTGTAGGCCCGCGGGCTTAACAAAATCTCACCGTCCTTGGCCTGATCGCACAAGCGCGCGGCAAGGTTCACGGCCGTCCCACTGGCGGTGTAATCAAAACGACCGGCCGAACCGACCATACCCACCGTGGCATAGCCAAGCGAAATCCCCACACCAAACCCCAGACGGTGCCCATGACGGCGCCACTTTTTGGACAGGTCGTTCATCCGCTCGCGCATCGCAAGACCTAGGCGCAAGGCGTCCCCGGCCGGATCGTCACAGGGCAGCGGGTCGTTGAACAGCACCATGATCCCGTCACCGGCACGCGTGTCCACGCCCGCTCCATGCTCGGCAATCAGCGCACCCATCTCTTCGTGATAGGATTGGAGCACCTCGATGGTTTCCTCAGGCTCAGCCGTTTCACAAAAGGCGGTAAAACCACGGATGTCACAGAACAATACGCCCAGCAGCGCGCGGTGACTCTTAAGAAGATTGTCGGAACCTTGTGACACCACCGTGTCCGCTACTGCGGCAGGCAGAAACCGCTTGAGACGACCCATGCGTTCAATCTC